>JACLAB010016775.1_pt1 | contig 12561 bp, 5 predicted proteins | sample 8027921 | NCBI WGS metagenome assembly JACLAB01 (sample SAMN15725117, study PRJNA655200) | protist metagenome | isolation source: fluorescence activated cell sorting (FACS) single amplified genomes of... | place: USA: West Boothbay Harbor, Gulf of Maine | collected 2000-07-19
GCGCTCGACGTCGAGCGCCGACGGCGGCGACGGCGGCAGCGCCGATGGCGACCGGACGTGCGCGGCACGCGTGGAGACACACTCAGTCGGTATGTATACGCCTGTCCGGGATGCGTACGGGTGCTGGGTCGACCCGCAGTCTGCGGGGTGCCGAGTAAGACTCCGGGGCACTGCGTGCCCGAGCTCGCGTTTTGTGCGAGCAGCGACGGCGGCGACGGCGGCGACGGCGGCGACGGCGCCAGCGATCATCATGTTCATGGTCAATGGGTAGATGTCTTGTACGTTTATGTATTGCGAATTGAACTCGGCCCACGACTTACTCGCCCCACACGACTTGCTCGGGCCACATGGCGGCGACGGCGCGGCGGCGACGCCCTTTCAGCGTGTCGCGGCGGTCGCGGCGGTCGCGGCGGTCGCGGCGATAAACTTTTTGACCAGCTCGTGCTTGTCTTTGTTTGCGGCGATAAACATGAATGCTGCGACCTTCTCTGCCGTCATAGTCGTCCGAAGCTTACTGATCAGGCCCCCGGACTTGGAGAAGGCCCGCTCCGTCTCGCAACTGGTCGAGTCGATCGAAAGGTACTTTCGAGCGATGAGAGCAAGGACAGGAAAGTGTACGGCGTTCGCCCTCCAGAAATCGTTCACGGTCTGGCCCGGCAATTTGTGAGGATGGTTCATGTAACGGGTAACCTCGTCGCTGGCTGGCACCGCGGGTCGGGCTCGCACGCGCCGCTGCATAGGGGGGAGCGATGTACGTCTCTTGTTCCGCTCAGAAAAGAGGGGCATGCCGTCGGCACCCTCAGACTCCGAGTCAGGAATCGCCGACGCCAGCGTTGTCGTCGGCGGCGATTCCGCCGGCGGCGGCGGCGGCGGCGACATCACAAGCGCTCGGCAACGGTCGTACTCGGCGCGAAGCATATCTTCGCCATCGAAGGTATTGTCCTCGCGCTCGCGAACATCCGTCCACACATCCAGGTCAAGGATGATGCACATCTTCTTCACGTCAGAAGCGTCCGCGAGATCGTTGTATTTTTTGACTTTCTTGATGAAAATGTCCTGTGCGGCGACGGCGACGGTGTCATCCAACTCGTTGTCGCGGATCCGCTTGAAACTGCCGACGTTGTGCAGGTCCAAGACATTAACGTGATCCTTGCTCCCGTCATGTACCAGATCGCAGAACATGGTGAAAGCAGCGGAAACGCTCGAGCCCGCACCACCCTGCAAAGTTTGGCTGACCTGCATCGCGGCTGAAAATACACCGCACAGGTGTGCACAAGACGTGTACTCCGCGCGCGTGAGATGAATATCAGCGTACACCCAGTTCTCATGGTCTTGGAAGTAAAGGCTGTGTGCCACAAAGAGTTCGCACACCCTGTGTAACATGTCAAAATCCCCGGTCCAACGCGTAGCGGAATGCTTAACGTGTTTCACCTCAGCCGCGATGGCCTCCAGGACGTTACCGTACTCGGCGTATCTCTTTTGAATATCCAAAAGGCTCGCCGTACGGAGCGGCGATCTGGTGAAGTGTGCCACCAGCGCGCAGACGCGCGTGAGCAAATCCCGACCCGGTGCGTTCTGGCAGCGATTATCGGTCCCATTGGTGCCCATCCCCCAGCGGACGGCAGTGCTCAAGCGGTGTGCGTCGCAGGGGTGATGCGGCACACTGAGTTCTCTTGCCGAAGCGATGACGTTCGACGCACAATCTGTCGTCGCCGCGACGAAAACTTGGTGCGGGAGGGAGTCGGGGAAGAAATCGCTGGTGACCTGCTTGATGAACTGAGCGATATCCTGCGCCGTGTGGCTGCCCGGGAACTCGATGACCCCCAGGGTCTCACGTTGCAGGTTGATGTCCTTGTCGACGTAGGAAACCGTGATGCCCAGGTACTGTTCGTTCGCCGCGCTCGACCACGCATCGTACTGAATCGAAAAAGCAGGGCCGAAGCCCTCGGGAAAGGTAGCGGTATGCTCCTGCAAGCGCTCTTTCATTTGGCGCAACATGATGTCGCGCTCATGGAACAAGATGGTGTCAAATGTGTGAGGACTGCACTTTTGGACGTACCTGAAGCGTGGATAGGAGACGAGAGGGAAGGGTGAGAAAACCGAATCGCTGAGCGCTGAGCGACACGAAAAAAAAAAACGCTCGCGCCACGGGTCGCCGTCGAGGACGCCCGAGAACTTACCCAGGGTTCAGGCCAGTGGCGAACATTTGGAAACCCAGACGAGTGTTCATGGCCTGCGGCCTCAAGTCAATAGCACAAAAGATAACATACCGCCTGTTGTGAGCTTGCTGATCGGCGTTGGTCCAGAAGGGCAGCTGCCTTTGGTTGCCGTGCACCGCCGCAACGTTCTGCTGGCGACGAGCATTCCCGCTAACCGAAATCGACGAATCCTCACTTGCTGTCGCCCACTGGGCAGGATGGCAGATCCTCAGGTGTTTGTTAATGTTGCTGAGGCTCCCGTTGACCATTAGGTGACCGCATATGTTGGCCTTCGTCGGGTCGGACGGGTTCGGAATGCCCACGTGTCCATACTTGGGCGAGGCATGGCACTCCAGAGTCCGACCTTTCCTGTCGGCCGGAAAAAAAGCCTTTACAAGTTTCCACGCATTTGCTTTTGATCCCGCCGCGCGGGCGTCAAGGTACGTCCGAGGTACGTCAAGGTACGTCAAGGTACGTCCGAGTATGTCGCCGTCGCCCAAGTCACCAAGAGCGCGCGTTCTTTGCGCCCCGTTCGTCGGGGACGCGTCAGAAGGCCCAGCACCGACGGTAGGTCTCAGAGCATCGGGAATCGCAGGATTGGTGGGAGTAGGCACTTCATGCTCACGTTGCCATGGAGGCGAACTCGCGTAACGCTGGGTTTCGTGGGTGTCCCCGGTGAGCTCTAGGGCTTCTCGGGCTGCGTCCAGGATTTCCACATCCGTCGGCGCATAGGACATGGTCACTGTAGGCGAGGGTCAAAGTGCATGCCCAGGCGGATGTGGTGCCGGGGTTTCCGAGACCGTGATGGACGTCCGCGGCGGCTGGGCCGCCGCGGAGGGGTCCACGTCAAAGCAGCATCGGTTTCCGCCAATCGAGACGGCTACGCGGCGATTCGTTTTCGACGCGAACCAAACTAAGGTCCGCACGACCAACAAGAGCCCGCGGCGAGTGCCAGGTCACGGTTTCCGGGACGTCTTTTTCTTTTTCAGAGGGACGTGGCCGCCGGAGCGGCCTTGGATGCGCGAGAGCGTGTGATCGATCGATCATCTCGTTCAATTTTTTGCTTCGCCTTCGGCGAAAATCGTTCTAAAGTGAAAGTAGTGGACTACCATAGATGACCATTGGTCAACTATCAGTTTTCGGCCCTCCCCTGGTATAGTCACTAGTCATTCCTAATCCTCGAACTCGGCCATTGGTATAGTCAATGGTCCGTTGACTTTAGTCCTGGTATTTGACTAGTGCAAAGCCTTGAATCGGCGTGCCCCACCGAATCTCGCCGGCGCGCCGAGCGACCGCGAAATCGTAACCGGTCTCGCTCCCGCGCGGCCTCGCCAAGACGCCGTCGCGCGACCAGCACGCGGGCTCGAGCCGCGCGTCCAACGGGCAGCGGCCGAGCGAAATCTCGCGAAAGCCGCGATGGTGCGCCCTCTCGACTCTTTCCCCGGTCCCTCGGCGCCCGGTCCCCCGGCGCTCGCCGTCGCGAGGCTCGACGACACCAGTCTCGTCGTATCTCGGCGCGGCTGCGAGAGACGGCCGCGATCGCGACCGAGACGCTGAGCGTCGCGTCGCGTCGAAGCGGGGCGGTCTCGCCCGGGACTCGGCTTCCGCGGATTCTCGACGGCGTCCTCTCGCGCCGCCTCCTCCCCGCCCCTCTGACCGAGCCTCTTCCGCCCACCCGCCTCCGCGCCGACGTTTTCGTTTTCGTCTCTCTTTCGACGCGACGACGTCTCCGTTCATCGTCGCGCGCACACGCGTCCAATAGCCCGTCGCGGAGGGCAACGTCGCCTTGGCCTTCGGGCTGGTGGTCGCCGCGGGTCTGTCGACGACGCTCGGGAGCACGTTCGTGTTTTGCAGCAGCTACGCCAACACGAAGATCTTGGCGGGCGCGCTCGGCGTGAGCGCGGGCGTCATGCTGTACGTCTCGTTCGTAGAGATCTTCGCCATCAAGTCCGTGGAGGGCTTCAGCGCCGCGTACGGTGACCGCGGGAGCACGTACGCCACGTTGTGCTTCTTCGGCGGCATCCTGGCGACGACGCTGCTGGACGCGGCAGTGCACGCCATCGGGAGGTACCAGAGGGACGCTCGATGCGACGACGGCGCGGGCGACGGCGGGAGCGACGGCGGGTGCGGCCACGACGACGCGCACGGCGTGTGCGTCGCCGCCGGGATGCAGCGCATCCGCACGCACGACCTCACGTTAACGAATCGCAAGTTTGGGGGTAAGTCCCCGAAACACGCGAACGATCCAGCGGAGATGCTCGCCGGCGAGCGCGCGCTGTGGAGCGACGCCGCGAAGGTGACGCAGGAAGAGCAGGAAGCGTGTAAAGCGATTTCGGACGTCGAGCAGGGCGCGGTCGGGTCCAGCGCGTCCAGCACGACGAGCGTCGGCGGGACGCCGCTCAAGCGCCCGAACGATGTCACGGAGAGCGGGGAACTCGACGACGGATTCGCGAACGCGCCGAATTCGGCGAGTTTCGCGCACGCGTCGCAGATCGAGCTGCTCACCTCCGATCGCGTGAAGCACGGCGTGACGCACGAGGTGGACACGCCGGACAAGGAGCTCCTGAAAAACATGGGCGCCATGACGGCGTTGGCGATCGCGCTGCACAACTTCCCGGAAGGTTTGGCGACGTTCGTCGCCGCGCTGGCGGATACGAAACTCGGCCTGGCGCTCGCCGTGGCGGTGGCGGTGCACAACATCCCCGAGGGCGCGTGCGTGGCGATGCCCGTGTACTACGCCACCGGCTCCAAGATGAAAGGTTTCTGGTGGAGCTTCGTGAGCGGCGTGAGCGAGCCCATCGGCGGTCTGTTCGGCTACCTGGTGCTGTACGGCAACGCCATGTCCGACGTCGCCTACGGCGCGCTCTTCGGCGTGGTGGGGGGCATGATGGTGTACATCTCGCTCAAGGAGCTGCTCCCCACCGCGCTGAAATACGACCCGCACGACAAATACGTCACGAACTGCTTGTTCGCGGGGATGGCGATCATGGCGCTCTCACTGATTTTGTTCCAGATCTGAGCCGGATCGGACGCGGAGCGCTGTGGGCGCGATGTAATACAAACACGAGCGCCAGCGGCGAGAAAGTATCGCGGCGCGCTTATTAAAGTGATCCCCAGGAAACTGTGTACAGAGTCGTTTTACTTTTACGTGCTCGGAAGTGAAAAACCGGAGCAACTTGACGATCCCTCGCGGCGCCTCGCCCGCCTCACCCGCGGTCATCCGCGCGCCTACTTCTTGCCCTTGCCGGTGTCCATGCCGGTGGGATTCTTGGCCTTGAACTCGTCCACCGCGTCCCCGAAAGTGTCGTGCACGTGGTCGCAGACGGAGATTATGTCCAGCAGCGCGTCGCGCATCGCCGCCGTCGCCGTGACCTCGCCCGTGGTCTGCACGCGCACGTTCACGGAGGTCTCCATCGGGTGCGGCACGGAGTACCCCGCCAGGCTCACCTGCGGGTTCTTGTTCAGCATGTACCGAATCGTGTTTCCCATCGTGTGGTCCTCATCCTTCAGCGTGAACGTCTTCTCGTACACGGAAGCCATGGCTGCCCGCGCCCGCCGCCGCCGAGAATGGCGCTCGCCGAGGCGCTTTTCCGCGCAATACCGTGCGATTTCTCGGGGAAAGGCCGCGCGACGCAAGCTGGCTCGATTTTCTGACCCTCGATGGATAATCCCGAGGGCCACCTGTCAACAGCAAAGCACAGGGCGCGCCTCTCGGACCAGCATGTCCGCCACGACCGTTCGCCCCGCGATCGTCCCCGCGCTCGGGACGTCGCCGTCGCGTCGCCGCGCGCGGAGCACCCCTCGCGCCTCGACACGCCGGACGATCGTTCGCGCGAACGGCGACGTCCCGAATGGCTCGGGCGCGTCCGGCCGCATGGGGGGAGGCACGGACGATAACGGACGCATGCACGTCCCCACGGACGCGTTCGGGGGCATGTCCCCCGAGTACAAGGCCGCGGCCGCGCTGAAGAACCTGTTCACCATGGTGGCGGTGCGCGTCGTGCTGGCGCAGGAGCAAGGATACGACAACGAGGGCGGGGGCATGACGGAGACGTACCGCGGGTTGCAGGATTACCTCGCCGCCAACCCCCTGCGCGACGGGAACAAGTGGCTGGAGGAGCTGATGCGGCATCCCGACAACAACATGCGTCTGACCGCGTTGCGGCTGCTTGAGGTGCGCAAAGCGTACGCGGGCGGGCAGTTCGACTTCCCGGGCATGCACGAGCTCGCGGTGGCGGAGCTGGTCAAGGAGAACGACAAGCTCATGGCGGATTACGTGAAAGACTCGATGAGCCTGCCCGAGAACCCGGCGATGGGGCAGGACGGCATGGGACACTGAGTCGTTCATGACGACGACGTTAGTTATATATCGCATGTAAGCATTGAAGTGTACCGACTACGCTCGATACGATATCGACGCTCGATACGATATCGAGCGCGCGCGCGCTTTCACTCTCGCGTCAACACAGGAATCCGCGGCAGTTATAAGCGCCGCAGTAACACGGCACGCGCCCCTCCTCCGCGTCGAACCGGTAGTTGTAGGTGAGCTCCTCGCCCGGCTTCACGTCCGCGCGCGTGAAGAAGATGATGTGGCTCGCGCCGTCCGCGGAGACGATCTTGGTGTACATGTTCGGGTTGCACGAGTGGTTCGTGAACCGCGCGACGTTGCCCTTGGCGGTGGTGTCGATCACCGTCTTCGGATCCGCCATCAGAAGGTAACAGTCTCTTCCCGACGCTTCATACGCCTTCTCGCGTAAGTTCGCCACGGACGGCCTTACGGACTCGCCCCGGAACGGCACGACCATCGTGCCCGCTTTGATGTGCGTCTTCGCGATCAAGCCCCAGCCGTGGATGTTGGACTTCCCGAACGTCACGCGGTCGCGAAGCAAACGCTGCGCCTCGGCGATGCGCTCGCGAACGCCCACGCCCTCGTCGATCATCGCCGCGCCTCCGCGCGACGCCGCCTCCATCGCCGCCGCCGCGACGGCGCCAGTCGTGCGCCGCGCCAGCGCCGCCGCGCGGTCCGCCTCCCACGCCTCTGGGGTGAACACGCGCGACTCGATCGGCAAAGACGCGCCCTCTGCGACCGCGGGATCGCAAACAGCGGGTACCCCGTTTTCGCCATCCATCCCGGAAAGCTCATCGCGCTCATCCCCGCCGAACCCGCGCCGCGCGAACCCGCCGCGGTTGTTCCCGCCGCGGCTTCGTAACTTGGCGCCGCGCACGACGTACGGCACGAGCTCCACGAACAGACGCTTGCCGCTGACTTTTGGAGGTTCCACGGCGGTGTCGCCCGAACGCGTCCCGTCGCCGTACGTCCGCCTGCCCATCGGCTCCAGCCGCCGGTACATCGCCTCCTCGTCGTCCAGCAAACCGTTTTTTTTCATCTTTTTTAATTTGTTTCGTTTCGGGCCGAAGCGCGCGTCGCGGCGCGGCGCGCGCGGCGCCGAGACGGCGACCCCGAAGCCGGTGAGCCACTTGCCCACGGGCATCGTGCGGTGGTTCTCCAGTAAAACGCGCACGGACGCTTTCCACTTCTTCGCCTGCCCCATCCCGCAGTGCATCTCCCAGCGGTTGGGGTCCATCGTGAACACGGAGGCGTCCTCGTTACCGTCTTTAGCGTCGGCGCATCGCAAACACAGGCAGGTGATCAAGCCGGTGCGCGGATGATAATCACCCGCGGTTTGCTTGCACACCACCGTGACCACCGACGGGAGGTCGTCGGGAAGAACCCCGACGAGGCCGTTCTCGGGCAGGGGGGCGATCATCTGGAGCGTTTCGGGCTTCTCGGTCTTTCCGTCTAAGGCCTCTGGGTCGTCTGGGAGCGCTTCCGACGGTCCGCCGCCGCCCGCCGCGGAGGGCGGGATCTGAACCGCGGCGGCGGCGACGTTCGCCGACGCGTTCGGAGCGGCGCCCTCCGCCGGGTCCGCCGGGTCCGCCGCGACGACGACGGCTCCTCCCGCGGCGTCCTCGTCCTCGTCCTCGTCCTCGTCGTCGTTCTTGCCTTCTTCCGCGTCTTCGCCTGCGTCGCCGTTTCCCCCTCGGGAGGGCTTGAACAGGCGCCCGAGCGGCGCCGGCGCCGCCGCCGAGCGCGCGAACATCGCCGCCATGCCCCCCATCCCGCGGCGCGCGGAAACCGTCGGAGGGGCGACGGGCAGGAACGACAGATCCGGCGCGTCGCCGTCGTCGTCGCCCTCGCCCCCCTCCCCGACCCAACGCACTTCGCACCGGTTCAGAGTGAACCAGTCCTCGCCCTTCTTCTTCGCGGGCCTTTCTTTTTCGTCGCCGTCGCCGTCGCCCTCGCCCTCGTCCTCGCCCTCGCCCTCGTCGCCCTCCTCCTCGAAGGCGACGAGGTGGCGACACCCGCCGCGCGACATCTTGACGTCGACGACGACGCCGCGCAACCACCGCGGGGGTTTATTCGGCGGCCCGCCGAGCACGAGCGGTGCGCCGTTCGGCCCCGCGTTGGGGTTGAGGCGCACGGCGCGTCCGACGAGCGCCGCCGCGCGCGCCTCGACGTCGTCCGCGGCTTTGTTCAGGTCGACGTCCAGGTCGATGGCGAGGCCCGCGAGCGCGGCTCGGCCCGTGCGACGGCGGCGCTCGTCGGCGTCCTCGCATTCGCGTCTGGGCTTTTCTTTCTTCGCTTCGCCTTCCCCGGACCCGGAGGGGTCCTTCTTCTTCGCGCCCTTGCGCGGCGCGGGAACAACCTCCAGCACTAAGCCGTTGCGGTCGAGCCAGTCCCCGAGCGGCGTCTCGATCTCGTCCGGGACGGGCTCGACGTCTTCTTCGCCGGAGGCGACGCGTCGAGCGTAGTCGGCTCGCGCCGCGAAAAGCGCGGCGTCGTCCAACTGGTCAACAGGATCCACCACGCGCACGCTCGTCTTCCACTTCTTCGCCTGGCGCATCCCGGCGTGCCCCTCCCAGCGGTTGGGCTCCCAGAGCGTCTCCTTCTTGCAGCGCGTGCAGAAGCACAAAATCATGTTGTCGCGTGGGCGGAACACGCCCTCCAGGTACTTGCAGAGCACCTTCACGTCGGGCAAGTCGGAGAGCGGCGCCGCCGGGACGGGCTCGGGTTTCGGCTCGGGTTTCGGCTCGGGTTTCGGGTTCGACGGTTTTGCGGGGGAAGAGACCGCCGAAAAAGGCGGAACGACACCTCTATTGGGGTCTCGTTCGGGAACGGGGACCGACGCGCTTCGCGACGCGGAAGTCTCCTCGGAAGCGTTTTCTTTCGGCGCTTCATGCGCCGAGGTGAGCGCCTCCGAGGGACCGGAGGGACCGTGAGGCTCGCTCGCGCGCGCGAGCGACGCGGGCTCGGCGGGAACCGCCGGGGCCGGGGCCGGCGCGGGGTCCTCCGCGAGCGCTCGAGCGCGTTTGGCGGGTTCCGTTCGTTCGTCGTCGTCCGGAAGACGTTTCCGCTTGTCGTCGTTTTTGGTCTCAAAAGCGCGGTCGGCGTCGGCGTCGACCACGCTTTTGTCGGCGTCGACGGCGTCGTCCACCGCCGCGAGCGCCGATTTGTCGCGAATCGGCGCGAACGCCGCGGGGTCGGTCCAGCCGCCGGGAGGCGCGTCCTCGAGAAGGGGGTCCGAGCCGTCCGAGTCCGAGTCCTCCTCGTCCTCCTCGTCCTCCTCCTCCTCCTCGTCCTCCTCGTCGTCCTCCTCCTCGTCTCCGTCCTCGCCTTCCTTCTCCTCCTGTATCACCTCCGGCGGGTCCAGGTCGTCGTCGTCGTAGAACGGACACTTGTCCCCCAGCGCGACGCGCTCGTCGATGTCGTCGTCCGGGAGCTCCTGGGGCACGTCGCACGAGTTCACGCGCGGGTGCTCGGAGATGGCGCACGTCCACTGCCCCGCGTCGGCGCGCGCAAACGCCTCCGCCACGCTCTGCCGCACGCGGCGCCACTTTGAGCACGTCTCGCACTGCACCCACGCCTCGCGCTCGCGACGTTTGCGCCCGTCGCGGCCCCTGCGCCCTGGCCCCGCGCGCGCGTCGGCCATGTCGCCCATTCCGTGCTGCAGCGCTCGGCGAATCGCCCGCGCGTCCGCCACGATGGTCTCCTCGCCGGCTTCCGTCCGCGGGTGGCCTTTGTACAGCGAAGCGTCGTAGGGGCGGCACCGCGCCGCGCCCAGCGCATCTTCCGGCGCGTCCAGCGCATCGTCGCGCGCAATTCGTCGCAACAGCTCCTCTTCTTCGCGTTTCTTCGTCTCAATCGCGAGCGCCTCGCGCTCGGCTTTGGAGAGCTTCTTGTCCTCGGAGAGCTTATCCTCCTTGGTATCTCGCTCGTCGGCGCCGCCCTTCGCGGCGGAGGCGCTCTTCTTCTCCGCCGCGCCCGGTCCGGCGCCGGACGCGCTCTCCTCGCCCGCCCACGCCTTGGCGCGCTCGACGTCGACGCGACAGTGCCTGTGGCAGTACGAGACCATGACGAGCGGTGCGTCCGCGTCCGGGTCCTCGGCGTCCTCGTCGTCCAGCGACGCCTCCATGAAGAGCCCCGCGGCGCGCGCGCACAGGGGGTGATACGCCAGGTAGCACCCCGGCGACGCGCACTGGATCTTGGCGCCCATCCTCTGCTTGCACACCGTGCACAGCAGCTCCCAGCGCTCGCGCTGGATCGACTTGATCTGGTCGATGGGCTCCATGCGGTCGACGTCCAGCACGGTGGTCTCCGGGATCCACTGGCAGCACGCGCTGTGGCACCACTGCCCGTTTGTGGTGGTGGGCTTCAGAGCTCCGCCTTCGACGGGGCACAAAGCGCACAGCGGCGTCTCGGAAACCACGCCGCCGGTGTGCTCGCACGCCGCGCACAGGTACCCGATGGCGTCGTCCGGGATCTCGGGGATGCCGTAGCAGCTCTGGTGCACGCTGATCCCGCAGCCCTCGCAGGTGACGAGCTGGTCGAAGTCGAAGTCGCGGTCGTCGTCGCACACCGCGCACCGGTCCACGGACCACTTGACGCGCACGAGCTTGTACCCCAACGCCTTGCGGCGGTCTTTTTCGTCGACGGCGCCGCCGCGGCGCCCGCGACCGCCGCGTTCGCCGGCGTTCGCCTTCCGATCGCCCCCCGCGCCGGCTTTCGCGCCTCCATCCAGCCACCTGCCTATGGGCATACGCGCTGGCTCGATCATGCGGATGCTGGCCTTCCACTTCTTCGCCTGGCCCATGCCCGCGTGCTTCTCGAACTCCGTCGCGGACATGCTCTTCCCCGCTCCCAGGCACTGCGAGCACTGGCACAGCATGCGAAACTCCTTGATGTGAAAATCGGCGCTTACGCCGTTGCACACGACGCCAACCTTGTCCGGCCGCTTCAGAATCTCGTCCGCCTTGAAGTGCTGGCTCCAGTGCGACGCGCGGCGGTCCACCCTCGGTTGGTACCCGCTCTCGAACGCCTTCTTCTCCTGCTTGGACAAAGCGCGCCCGTCCGGGCCGAGGAGCGTCCCGTCCGCCGTCCGCGTCACGCCGCCGCCCAGATCCGTCGCGCCGTCGTCGTCGCCGAGCGACTCCGAGTCGCCTCCGCCGCCGCCCGGTTTCAAAGAAACGCTCTTCTTCTTGCTCTGCTTCGTCTTCACCAGCCCCTGGTCCTGCAGGCTCTTGATCATGATCCGGAACTTCTCCGCCTCGACGCGCGCGCGCGCCTCGTACACGGCGCGCTCTGAATCGGGCAAGTCGCGCCACGCCTGGCCCTGGAACTTGTACACCTCCGCGAAGTTGACGCCTCCCTCATCGTTCTTGTGCGCCTCGCGGTACTGCTTGAAGAAGTCGCTCCCGAAGATCTGCCACGCGCTCTTCGGGCGCCGCGGCACGCCCCCGGGGGCCTTCTTGTGCCGGATCAGAGGCACAGCGCGGGACAGGTCCAGCCCGCGCGGAGCGGACGACGCGCCGGATACTCCGTCGCCGCGTCGCCGCTCCGTGCCGGATCCGACAAGGGCGGATCTTCCGTCTCCCTCGAAGCCCGTCTCGAAGCCGTGGGACCCACCCAGCTCCTCTAAGTTCGCGTCGTCGAAACCCTCGAACTTGACGCCACCGTATGGCGTGTGTTGGTCCTGAACGCGATGGCTCACGTTCACGTTCAGGCCTAGGCTCATCCTCTCCCGCGCCGCGCGCGCCGCCTTCTCGGCATCCGCCGCGGCTTTCTTCTCGGCGCGTTCGACGCGCGCCTTTTCCGCCTTCTCCGCCTTTAAACGCTCCTTTCTCGCCGCCTTCTCCGCCTCCTTCGCCTCCTTCTCCCTTAAACGCGCTGCTTCTCTCTCGGTCTTCTCGCGGCACTTTGGGCAGTGGTACGTCACCTCCGGCCCGTCCTCCGTGTCGAGAGACATGACCCGCGCGGCTTCGGCGTCGCACGAAGCGTGCACCCAAAAGTCGCACGCGTCGCACC
>JACLAB010010920.1_pt1 | contig 12559 bp, 17 predicted proteins | sample 8027921 | NCBI WGS metagenome assembly JACLAB01 (sample SAMN15725117, study PRJNA655200) | protist metagenome | isolation source: fluorescence activated cell sorting (FACS) single amplified genomes of... | place: USA: West Boothbay Harbor, Gulf of Maine | collected 2000-07-19
TTTTCCAATAAGTGCAAGGGAATTATTAGATGAAAGTATTTAAAGATAATATATCAGATTTTTTTAAGTGGGTCAAAGGTACTGAACTTGTCGAACTAGATGACATTGATGTATCTGAGGATCCAGTAAGACCTGAGCTGACCCTTGGTTTCAGAATACAGCAAGGCCGAAAAATATTTGGCTTGAAGTATAATGATGAAGTAGAGGCGATTGTTTGTGTTGCATTTTGTCCAGAGGTTCCTTATACAGTAAGAGAAATGGATTACATGTCACAAGCTGCCAACCAAGATGGTCAGCGAGGGCATATTTGTGTTGCTTATACTGTATGGTCTAGGAAACGAGGTGCAGGTAAAGAAATTATTAATAAACTTGCCGAGTGGGCAGATAAACAAAACTTTGAAAGATTGGTTACACTATCACCACTTACAACAATGGCTACACATTTTCATATTAAGAATGGTGCCAAACAAGTGCATATAAATGACCAAACACAAAACTTTGAATATAAATTGAATGATGTATGACGGATTTTCAGTATATAAAACTTACTTGGCCATCAAGTTACATTTTGGTTCGCCTAAGTATGATTACCTCAAATATGAGGGTAAAATCAATGCGAAACTGGATACATTTACATCTAGGAATGATAGGTACTTTTTTCACAAACTTAGCAAGAAGTATAAAGAAGATGAAATTGTCGATTTCTTCGTAAGTAATTTTGCAAAGAATGAAAAAGTATGGTCAAAACAATTATTAGAAGATGAATACAATCAAACATTTTTACGGTTTAGAAAGTACAAAGAATCGGTTAACTACCATTTTCGAAGCGATTGTAGCTTACTTAATGATAGGTTTATCAGCGATGGTATTTCTTTTAATGATGGCTTTGTATCTGATAATGGACAACATCCACGAGTTTTGCGTTTACTTATTCAAGGGAAAATTGATAGCCAATCCGCCATCATTCTTGATTCAGTATTATCGTATAGCAAGACTTGGAATAAAACAATTAAAGAGAAAGTTGTTTGGCCTAAAATTGCAATGAGGCTTGCCAAACTAAAACCATTTGTGATATATAATGACACAGAATGTAAATTGATTATGAAGGAGATATTTGTATGAACGCAATAAAAGAATTTTGGTTATCATCTTATCGGTCGGATAAGGTAGCATTTTACTACGAAATGGCCAGTTTCATTTTTATACTTGTAGCAAGTATGACAATGGCTCTTACAGCAGATAATCCTGATATGAGATATATCTACCCAGGTTATTTTATAGGTAGTTTAACAGCCGTGTATGCACATTGGCGAAGAAGACTAGCATGGCCAACAATGTTAGTTGGATATTTTACAATAGTAAATGTATTTGGTTGGTTAGTAGCAATGAGATTTATATAGAAGTGGATTATGACAATAGAACCTATTAGAGAAAAACTTGACGAAAAAATTAAACAATTAAATTCTAGTAGAGTTTATAAAAAGATTACACCAAAAGGTGACCTATCTTGGTATATTAAATGGACAGGTAGTTTATTTTTAATTGTAGCCATGATGATGACTTCAGCAAATATATTTCCTTTGAACTTATATGTTGCATTGGTTGGTATGACAGGCTGGTTGATAGTCGGTATATTGTGGCATGATAGAGCATTGATTGTTTTAAATGCAGTAAGTGTGGCAATCTATGGTGTAGGTATAATGAACAGCTGGTTTGGTGGATGAAAAGAGTATTTTTAATTGGCAACGGTGGTAGTAGAGAAGGTTTTGATTTAAACCAATTGCGACCACATGGTAAAATATATGCCTGTAATGCAATTTACAGAGATGGATTTAGACCAGATGTTTTAGTTGCAGTTGACCATGGCATTATGCACGAAATCTATAATGCAGGTGTAGCTGAAGAAATACCATGTTACTTTAGAGATTGGACCAGAGTGCCAGAGGGTCATTATGAAATGATGAAGTGGGCAGGTCTAAACATGGACGAAAGAGCAAAAGTAAAAAAACATTTTGATAAGTTTAATGAAAATGAAAAAGGTGATAGAACAGAATTTGTAATACACGGTATGAATATGGCAGGTAAAATTGGTATCATAAGACGATATGAAGATAGACCTGAAACTTATGATGTTATGAAAAAAGAAATAGACTTTTCAGATTGTAATGTTAGTTGGGTACATGATGGTGATAAAGCACATTGTGTACAACAATGGACAAGAGAGAAAACAGAATTTAAAAAAGATAGAGGTTGGGCTGCCGGTCCAACAAGTGGTTTTATTGCTTTGAACGAAGAACAACCAGATGAAGTCTATCTATTAGGCCATGATTTAAGAAGTAACACAAATACGGTAAATAACCTATATGCTGGTACTAGACATTATGTACCAAAAGAGAACTCACCAACCCCAGGCATAAATTGGGAACAACAATGGTGTAATTTAATCAAAGAATTTCCAAAGACCAAATTCTACAAGGTCAATCCAAATGCGGATAGAGGTCCAGATAAGGTATCTCAACCAATTGAATTGTGGAATAGGTTTAAGGATAAACAAGTTTATTATATCGACTATTCCGAATTGCAGGCCAAATTAGGCTTGCCTTTAGGAGAAAATAGTGTATAATAGAACTCATATGCGTAACAAATATAAAATTGCAAGTTTATATTTCTTTCTGGCTGAACATAGCTTAAGAGGGCTAAAGGCATGGGCGAGGAGGGTTATGGCTGAATGGCTGAAGACACCTCGTTTAGTTTCGAGTAAGGACCAATCTTTCATAGACATTGGACTCTTCCTGGAAAATTGTGGGTGCGTTCCAACAAACCCCACGAAAGACGCATATTTTTATAAAGTGAACTTGCAAAGTGTTATAAATAATAGTGTCGATTAAAACAGACAATACGAATACAACAATACGAAAAATATAGGAGAAAATATGGATTTCGAATCATTAAAGACCTCGTCAAGTAACTTTGACAAATTAACTAAAGCTCTGGAACAAAATCTTAAACCAGAGGACCAATCAAACAAAAACAAATACCAAGACGATAGACTCTGGAAAATTGAGATGGATAAAACTGGTAACGGCTATGCTGTTATTCGTTTCTTACCTGCCTCAAACGGTGAAGATATGCCGTGGCAGAGAGTATGGTCACATGCCTTCCAAGATAAAGGTGGTTGGTATATTGAAAACAGTTTGACTACACTTGGTCACAAGGATCCTGTATCAGAGGAAAACACAAGATTGTGGAATACTGGTGTGGATTCTGATAAAGAGATTGCTAGAAAGCGTAAGAGAAAATTATCTTACTACGCTAACATTCTAGTGGTGAGCGACCCAAAACATCCTGAGAATGAGGGTAGAGTTGCGTTATTTAAATTCGGTAAGAAAATCTTTGATAAGATTACTGAAGCAATGCAACCAGCATTTGAAGATGAACAACCTATCAACCCATTTGATTTCTGGAAAGGTGCAAACTTTAAACTGAAATTGAGAAAAGTTGATGGTTATTGGAACTACGATAAATCCGAGTTTGAGGGACCTGCTCCTGTCAAAAGCAATGATGATGAAATCAAAGCTATTTGGGAGAAACAGTATCCTCTAAAACCTTTCGTTGCACCTGATAATTTTAAGACCTATGAAGAACTCAAAGAGAAACTGAATAGGGTAATTTCAGGAGCACGAAGCACAGAAACAGTTGAAATGGCAGACCTCCCGCCTGCTCAATCGGCTGCACCTGTGAAAAGTGCTGAAGTAGCTCAACCAGCTGCTAGTGAAATGGCTATGCCAGTAGCAAGTGACGAAGACGATACACTTGACTATTTTAGTAAATTAGCAGAGGAAGAGTAAATCTCTCCGCTTTAATACTTTGCCCACCGATAGCAATATCGGTGGGTTTTTTATTGGAAAGCTATATAAATAGTAGTATGGCTAAAACTATATTTGACCCATTAAAGGATTTGCAAGGCGGACAACAGCGTGCCACCACATGGTACCGTAATGCTGTGTCTTTGATTGCAGATAGAACTTCACAAGGTAAATTGATGAGAGAAGGCCGTATCAATGGCCAACCGAGTGCAGGTCGTATGAACTTCTTTGTTTATGACCCTAAATATAAAAAATCATTACCTTTTTACGATACATTTCCATTAGTTTTACCATTAGAACCTATCAAAGGTGGTTTTATGGGCTTAAACTTTCATTATTTACCATATCCATTGAGATTTAGATTATTAGAGCGTATGCAAAAATTCGCTAATAATAATCAGTTTGATAGTAGCACAAAACTTGAAGCGTCATATGGTGATGTTGCAAGTATTAATTTAATCAGACCAGCAATAAAAAAATATCTGTATAAACAATGTAAAACAGGATTTAGAAGAATTGATGTTGATGAAATGGCAATTGCAGTATATCTACCAGTAGCAAACTTTAAGAAAAGAAGTCTTGGCTCTGTATTCGCTGATAGTAGAAGGAAGATTTAATGGCAAAACAAAAATTAGGTGACCCTACAGATTATAGTTACAGAGTAAAGAAAGTAACAAAAATAGTAGATGGTGACACAATAGATGTACTATTAGATATGGGATTTGATATTCTATATCAACAAAGAGTAAGACTATTTGGTATTGACACGCCAGAGAGTAGAACAAGAGATTTAGAAGAAAAGAAGTATGGTTTATTGTCTAAATACTTCCTGAAAGCTGAATTAGCACTTGGTAAGAAAATTACAGTTAAAACTTATAAAGGTGATGAAACAGGCAAATTTGGTCGTATTTTAGGCGATATATGGATTGACGGTAAGTCAGTAAATCAAAAAATGTGTGATAAAGGTTATGCAGTACCATATTATGGACAGAATAAAGATTTAGTTGAAGAAGCACATTTGAAGAATAGAAAAAGATTAGCTAACAAGGTAAAATAAATGGCAATTTTAAGAGGCGGTAGAAGAATAGGTGGATTTGACATTCGACTAGGTATTCCTAGAGATAAGTCATTGGATAATGTACAAGGCGATAAGCGATTAGGCCGTACAATGGGACCTAATCCTGAATCTACAATAGGTAGAATGATGGCCACTATTGCTGAGGGTGAAGGCTTTGCAAGACCAACTAGATTTATGGTTGATTTTATTTTACCAAAAGGTGTTAAAACAGAGTTTGTAAGTTTAGGTTTAAAACAAGAAACTGAAAGGTCTACATTAATAGGACAACTTACAGAGGGTAATAAAATACAGAGAGGTTTAAGAGCATATGTAGATAGTGTTGATATGCCTGGTAGAAACCTTGATACAGTAGATTTAAAAATATACGGACCAAAAAGACAGATTGTAAATGGCCATAGTTTTAGTGGTGAAATTACAATGTCAGTATATTGTGACAAATATTTAAGACAAAGAAGTTTCTTTGAGATGTGGCAAAAAGCTGCATTTGACCAAGGCACTAACAATGTACACTTTTATGATGAGTACACAGGTGGTTTGAGAATATACCAACTTGGTGCATTTTCTGGCAACCAAGATAGAGATAGAATTGCCTATGGTGTAGAATTGTTTGAATGTTTTCCTAAAACAATTAGTGCAGTATCATATGGTCATGGACAAACAGACGAGATACAAAAAATTTCAGTAACCTTAGCATTTAGAAATTGGATTAATTTGACAATGGATAAAACAGGTTCATATACAACTGGTGCGCCATATGGCAAGCCTACTGTAATTAGAGCTGAAGACAACAGTTTACTTGGTGGCTTACTAAACAAACTACCGCCTGAATTAAAAAGAGCAGGTAGAGATGTAGTAAATGTCATTAAGCAAAGAGTCCCAATTGGGGCGGTGACAGGTGGAAAAGTATTTCCGCCGTTATTTTAATATACAAAGGAGTAAATTATGGCGTTACCATTAGCCAATGTGGCAAAGTATGAATTGACTTTACCATCACAACAAAAGACCATTAATTTTAGGCCTTTTCTTGTAAAAGAGGAAAAGATATTATTAATGGCAATGGAATCCGGTGAATCTAAAGAGATGATATCGGCCATTAAAGAAATAGTTAAATCATGTACATTTGGTGAGTTACTTGCTGAAAATCATCCTATGTTTGACATTGAATATGTATTTTTACAAATTCGTGCCAAGTCTGTAGGTGAAAAAGCAAAACTAAAAGTTTTATGTCCTGATGACGGTAAAACTTATGCAGATGTAGAAATTGATTTAGCAAAAGTTGAAGTTTTTGTAGATGACGACCATTCAAGTAATGTAGTTATTGACGAAGATAGAAAGTTAGGTGTTACATTAAAATATCCTTCATTAAAAGATATTGATGGTGAAACATTAACAGGAGAAGTTAATATAGAAAAAACTTACAAGATGATTGAAAACTCTATTGAAAGTATCTATGAGGGCGAAACTGTCCACATGACAAAAGATTTAGAGAAGAAAGAAGTGACTGAGTTTTTAGAAAACTTGACGGCAATACAAATGAGAAAATTGACAGATTTCTATAATAGTATGCCAAGATTAGAACATAAAGTACAAGTGACTAATCCAAAGACAAAAGTTGAGTCTGAGGTTACATTAAAGGGACTAGCAAGTTTTTTCGTATAGCCCTCTCACATGATTCGTTAACGAATTACTTTGAAACGAACTTTGCTTTAATGCAACATCACAAGTATTCGTTAAGTGAACTTGAAAATATGATACCTTGGGAGAGGGAGGTATATGTTTCGTTATTAGTTAATTATCTTAAAGAAGAAAAAGAACGCAGAGAACAACAAAGTAAACGAGGGTAAAATGGCAGATAAAGAAATAAAGGTTGCAGAACCAAAACAAAAAATTAGTGTAGACCTAGAGGTTGATACATCTATAAAAGATTTAGGTATTAACCCATATTCTAAACTAATACACATGGCAAGAGCTGTTGACGCTTGGAGAATATTTCCAAGATTGTTCTTAACAGTTTACATAGTCTTATTATACAAATGTGTAATATGGTATATGAACTTAGGTGCTCCAACAATGGAACAGAGTGGGTTAATTAGTATCGTAGTTGGTGCTGGCGCTGCCTGGTTTGGTTTATACACAGGTACAAGTAAGAGTAAAAAATAATGTCAGAGATTACACTAAAAAACGAATCAGTAATAGAAATAGGCAGAGCAGTTGGTACACAAGTAGCAACTATATCTGGTGGTGGTAAATCACTTTCAGGAGGCGGTGCAGTTGCTCAACCTATGAATCCATTTGAAAGTATGATGGTTGTACTTGAAGATATAAGAAATGGTATTCATTTAATTGCTGATAAGTTTAGTGATAGTGTATCAATTCAAAAAGACCAAATAAATGCACAAGAACAGGCTGCTGATTTATCTCAAGCAGGTGGCGGTGAAGATATCGACCCAGCAATAAGTGGTGGTGAAAGTGAAAAAGGTCCTGGTTTTATGGCGAAAGCTAAAGATAAAATTGGTGGTCTTATGGGTGGTTTAAAAGGTATGTTAATCAAAGGTGGTCTTATTGCAGGATTATTAGGTCTTGCAGTTGTATTAAAAAAATATGGTAAACAGATTGCAGAAAAGATAACACCAATTGTTGATGGTGTCAAGGCATTCTTTAGTGCATTTTCAGATGACATAGGTCCATTGTTCGATAAAGCAGTAGCAATGGTAAGTGAAGCCATAACAGGTTTGTTAGATATATTTAAAGGTCTTTTTAGTGGTGACGCAGCTACATTTTTTAGTGGTGTAAAATCATTATTCGTAGATTTTCCTATTAAGTTAGTAAGTTATATTGGTGACGCATTTTTCAGTTTATTAGAAAACGCATTAGCGGCCTTTGGTATTGAATCGAAAATGGTAACTGATATTAAAGAATTCTTTAGAGAATTGCCTGAAAAAATAAGTGAGTTATTTCAAAATATTAAAGACTTTTTTGTAATCACAATACCAGAAAAAGTACAAGCTATAAAAGACGCCTTAACAACATGGTTTACCGACATTAAAGATAAAGCAATTAGTATATTCACACAAGTAAAAGATTTCTTTGTTATCACAATACCTGAAAAGGTACAATCTATTAAAGATAGTATTACAGAATGGTTTACAGGCATTGTTGATAATGTAAAGGACATATTTACACAAGTAAAAGAGTTTTTTACAGTTACAATACCAACAAAAGTACAAGAGATTAAAGATAGTATTGTTACATGGTTTACAAACATCAAAGACGAAGTTGTTGGTTTGTTTACTAAAGTAAAAGACTTTGTAATGGTTACTATACCAGAAAAACTAAAAGAAATGACAGATAGTATTACTGAAAAAGTAACATCTATCAAAGATAAAATTGTTGAGTTTGCAATGGCACCATTTAACAAGATTAAAGAATTAATGCAAGGTCTATTAGTTGGTGTATTAGAGTCGGTTGAAGGATTACCATTCATTGGTGATAAAGCAAAAGCAATGAAGAATAAAATTTTAGGTGTTAGTGATGGCGATACAGCTGATATGACAGAAGCAGTTGCTACAGTACCAATGGCTATGACAGACACAGGCGCTCAACCTCTTGTTTCTACAAATGATATGGGAGATGTTATTGATACTACTTCAGGTGATAAGGTTAAATTTGGAAGAAATGATGAGGCAGGTGCGGCCGCTTATGCAGCTGAACTATCTAAATTAGGTCAAGGTAAATTTGAACCATATTATGAAACAAAAGGTTTCAATCACTATGCAATTAGAAAAACAGGTGAATCAATTACAGGCACATCACAGACAACTGGTGGTGCAACAGGCGGAGAATTAAATACTGAGTCACAAATGTTAGCAGCTTCAGGTGCTGGTGGCGGTGGCGGAGGTGTAGTAGTTGGTGGTTCTACACAGGTAAACAATTCATCAAGTGTTCAACACAATGCAGCTGATGAAAATTCAGGTGTAAGTGATAAGACTGTCGGCGACAATTTGTACGATTAGTATATACCTAATTCTTTTTCAGTAAACACTTTAAACTCCATATTTTGGTCTTCACAATACGCAGACGCAGCTTTCCATTTAGCTTGATTTTTAATAAATTCAACTTGTTCACCAAAGAATCGTTTTGTTCTTTTTGCTTGAGGTTTAGGTGGTTTAAGATATTTGGCAGGTTTTATTTCAATCATAAAACGCTTGCCTTTTGAGGTCTTTATGATAAAGTCGGGAAAATATCTATGTACTTTCTTTGTAACAGGATTATAGTATGGTATGGGTAATTCTTCACTTGCCCAAAATACTATATCGTCATTTTTATCACAGTATACCATGAATCGTCTTTCCCAATTAGAACGGTATACTATATTACTGGGGTCACCAGCGTATTTTTTAGGGTTAGTAGGTTTGTATATGCCTTTATATGTTTTAGTCATTTCACTCCATAATCCTTTATAAATATTAGCAAAGGTTAAGGATATTTATATGGGTTCAATTAAACTAGGTCAAGCAATTTCAATGGCAGCTAACTTCTTAGGTGCTAAGAGTAGCTCGTCCGCTTCACCAAAACAAAAGGCTGCTGACTTACTCAAAGAGAGTCCGTTAGAGATGAAGACAGGTTCGCCAACGGCACACCTTGTCAAAAATCCATTAGCATTTACAAGTTTACAATATCCTAGAGATTTAGGTACAGGCGGCGGTCATTTTATTATATTCTATTCTATATCAAATAACAAGTCAATGGACATTGACCAAGAGTTTAACAAAAGTATTGGTGTTAAAATTGATAGTGAAGATGTTACCACATATGAGGGTCCTATGGACTATTATGGCACAACTACTAAAAAATACAAAAAAATTGGCAAACTAAAAAACAGAAAAAATGGTAGTGATATTGTAATAGGTAGACCGGCACCAAATAGTGTACTCACAGGTGGTCTATCAACACACACTACAGTTACAGGTGGAGTTTCATTGTATATGCCACCAGGTATTAAGGCAACTTATTCAGCAGCTACAGGTCATAGTGAACTAGGCAAAGCAGGTATGTTAGCAGGTTCTATTAGTAGAATGATGGCCTCTAAATCTACAGAGGCTGGAATAACAGAAGCATTAAAAGGTTTAGGTGGTTTTGCATTAACAGCTGCTAGAGATATAGCAGTAGGTGTTGGTGAAACAATGGGTCTTGGTGATATAGATGGTGCAATCAGTAAAGTAACAGCAACAGCACAAAACAATTTTAGTGAGGCAATCTTTGAAAAGATTAACGCAAGGTCATTTTCATATACATTCAAATTGATTGCAAGAAATCAGGACGAAGCAAAAGACATAAACAAGATTGTTAAATTCTTTAAATTTCATATGCACCCCGAATTAGATATGGCAAATGGTGGTAGATATTTTAGAACACCGTCAGAGTTTGAAATACATTACGCATACAATGACCAAAAGAATAATTACTTACACGAATTGAGTAGATGTGTATGTAGTGATGTAGAAGTTTCATATGGTGATGGTGACTTTCAATCATTTAGACAGTTTGACGCTGAAGGCGCAGCTCCAGTAGAAGTGTCACTAGCATTGACATTTATGGAAACAACTGTACTTACAAAACAACAGATAGCGGATAACTACTAATGCAATACTTCGAAACATTTCCTAATAGACTATACGATATCAAAGGTGATGGCAACCAGACACTTGTAAAAGATATCTTTAGAAGAATGAAAGTTAGAGATGGTGTAAAAGAAAACCTAGCTCTTATGTCAACTTATGATGTTATGAATGGTGATACACCAGAAATCATAGCATATAAACACTTTGGTAGCACAGACTATTTTTGGGTTATATGTTTAATGAATGATATTACAGATAGATTTTATGACTGGCCATTATCAGATAGTGCATTTGAAACATTTGTTAATGAGAAGTACGCAGAACCAGGCGCAATACATCATTATGAGAAGACACAATTAAGTGGAGACCAAACAGGTAATGGACCTGGTGACTATTCACACAAGATAGAAGTAAATAGTACAGACCCCGATGGACAATCTGTATCTAATTATGAATACGAACAACGATTACAAGACCAGAAAAGACAAATCAAACTTTTAGATAAAGGTTATCTAAACACATTTGTTGAAGAATTTGAACGATTAGTACAGAGATAATGACACATGGCAGCCTCAGACAACAGAGATAAAATTATAGATTACGCAGGTGACTTTAGATTAAAGGCCTGTACAATTATATCTTATCGTAAATCACCTAAATCAGAAAAGGCAACAAGACAAAACATTTTACCACAAGTAATGAACATTACATTGGTAGAAGATGTCACTATGCCTGTAATAACTGGTACAGTAGATGTATCAGATGGTGTAGATTTTAGAACTATGTTACCAATCACAGGCATGGAGAAGTTAGAACTTCATGTATTTACGCCAGGTCAGAATGAAATCAAATACCTTGAAGGTGTAACAGATACATTTAATGTTTATAAGATAGACAAGATAAGAGGTGCGACCAGTATGACAGGCCGTTCATCTATCTATAGAATACATTTTATCAGTAGAGAATCATATAGAAACAGTACAACAAGAGTATCAAAGGCATTTGAGGGTCCTGTAGAGAATGCCGTCTTTGAATTATTACAAGACACAAAATACCTTGATAGTAGAAAAGAATTTTACGCAGAACCAACAGCAACCAATAGTAAGTATGTAATACCAAATCTTAAACCATTCAAAACAATCAAGTTTTTATCGGAACAAGCAGTATCAGACAAGTATAAGAACGCAGGTTATTTGTTTTACGAAACAACAAAAGGTTTTAATTTTAGGTCTTTTGAAAGTATGATGGCAATGTCAGGTACAACGGCAAGACCGTCAATAGAGAAATACGCAATGCAACCAGCTAATATGCGTGACGATAAACAAAACAAAGATATAATGAAAGATTTACAATCACCAGATAGTTATTCTTTCGAAGATGTGGTCAACACACTAGAAGAATTAAACCGTGGTTTATTTGCCAACAATCTTATTACGCATGACATATACCATAAGAAAATACAAACATTTAATTATGATTACCATGAGTCATATGGTGACCATTATCATACGGAACACAATGATGGTGATAAGTCAGATACAAACTTTATGAAACCGATTGCGTATTACGAAGACACAGGTAAACATCTATCAGACTTTCCTATGGCAAAGCTTATGAGTGTCGTAGATACACAAGCGGTACATAATGACTATGAGTTTACAAAACCTGAAGATATATTACCGAATCGTACATCACAAAGAGCGCAATTGGCAAACAATCATCTATTATTGTCAGTACCAGGTCAAACAAGAATGAATGTAGGTAATATGATTACTTTTAATGTACCCATGCAGAGAAAGGTCGCACATGATAAGGCACAAGAAACAAATCCTTATTATAGTGGTCGATATCTCATGTTATCATTAAAACACAAGTTTGATATACCGAATCAGAAACATACAATGAATATCCGTGCCGTCAAAGACAGCACATTTACAGATTTACCACAAGGGTTAGACGAGGTCACAGTATTAACAGATAAGAAAAACGCTGTA
>JACLAB010014321.1_pt1 | contig 12554 bp, 12 predicted proteins | sample 8027921 | NCBI WGS metagenome assembly JACLAB01 (sample SAMN15725117, study PRJNA655200) | protist metagenome | isolation source: fluorescence activated cell sorting (FACS) single amplified genomes of... | place: USA: West Boothbay Harbor, Gulf of Maine | collected 2000-07-19
GTCGCGTTCTACTGCCACTTCCCAGACTTGCTTCTCTCGAGTAGTGGTTCCAATTTAAAAAGTCTGTACCGTGCTCCGCTAGATTGCTGTGAGCTGTTTACAACTGGATTGGTGTGATAATTAATTGACCACATCTTTTCTTCACCTCAGCTTCGTTTGTCACAGGCCCATAAAATCCTTGTAAATAGTTTTTTCACCTGTGATACATTTGTCAAAACATTCTCGAATCTGTATCGTCGCGGACATCAACCTGAGGTCCTCCATCCTGCTGTTCATATCAGAAGTGTGCGTCTTTACGGGGTTTACTAATCAATAAATAGAATAAAAAATTTACTACTCGTTTGTAAGTCTCTGACACGATTGTTTTCAGGAAGGCAGGCGTCAACACTCAAGAGTTGCTAGTACAGGTCATCACGGAAAGACACAAAGGTACAGTATCGGTCCTATGTTTTTTCTACACGTCAGACTTGTTTCTTTTCATTTGGCTCAAACCTGCTGCTTACTATTGTTTCTTCAACACTACAGTCATTTTTTCCTTTCGATAAATCGTTTTGAGAGGAAGAAGGATCTTCGTTTAGCTTTAAGATCATATTCGAAGCTTCGCAGAGACGTTTTTACTGCGGATGGCTATGAGTTTCGATTGATTTTAGCCGGCGGATATGATGAACGTTTGATAGAAAATGTGGAATACTTTGAAGAGCTCGAAAGGTGAGGAAACTGCCGCGTTTTTGTTCCTTTAGTATTTCTATCCTCGTATTGTTGCTTCGACTCTATTATTTGGGAGTGCTTCGAGCTCGGAATTGAAGCCGAGGTCGTTTTGCTGCCTTCGATTTCTTCCTCAGAGAAGTTGAGCTTGCTCGACAGGTGTTTGTGTGTTCTGTACACACCAGAAGATGAACATTTTGGTATTGTGCCTTTGGAAGCGATGGCAGCTGCTAAACCTGTCTTAGCATGCAATACTGGCGGCCCTATAGAAACAGTCGTTCACGGTATTACAGGGTTTCTGTGTGCTCCTAATCAAAAGGTTTTTTCTTTTTAGCTCTGCACCACTCTGGATATTCAACAATTTCATACATAGGACTATTTCTCTGCGATGAAAAAACTCAGCCAAGATCCTACCATGGCTGATCGAATGGGATTATTTGCTCAATGGCACGTCGAGAGCAAATTTGGAAGAAACGCGTTTGGTTCAAAGTTGAACTCGCACCTGTTATCTTTGTCAAGTGCAGAAAAAGTACCCGTCAAGGGGCTGTGGTATTTTTACGTTTCTTCATGGTGCTTCGCAATCATGTCTTGTTTTTTTATATTTCCGTTCATTCATGGAAACTTTAAAACGAACCAGAACTGCAATCTGAAGTGGTAGTTGCTGAGAGTTAGGCAAGTAGACATATGCGAGCAGGCAGTTCCGCTTTTTTTACAAAAGCGTATTATTACTGAATGGTTTGTTCGTTCCACAGTCGCTGTTGCAGTGGTTCTGAAATTTATCTACAAGATACATAAATATATACAAGATATAAAAATAATCCTGTATATAATCCTGCAGACATTTTTTTCTTCATTTTTCCTTGACCACAAGTTGTAGAAGGCCTACATCTGGACCCAGAGCAAACGAGTTTCCAATTTTTATCCGGAATAGAAGAACTAAGGCAAGAAATGTCATCAACCCCATGATAGCAGGAACACACAAGCAAAGGGCTTCACCGATCCATGGGAGTGTCGTGCCAGCTTTTACTACACCAACTAAGGCAACCCGCGTGAGATGGGTATAGGTATAATACGTCGCGGCAGAGCTGATAGCACCACTGAATAGCGTTTTTAGAAAAATAAACAAAGTTTCGATATCAAATAAGCCCCCAATCTGCATACGGAACAAAAAAAGATCACGTGACGAAAGAACTGAATATGACTACCATGCACGGTTCGATTTGATGAAAACGCGTGTACAGGAAATAACCTTTCGAGCAAAAGCCCACAACATTCCTAAAGTCGAAAGTCCATTCGCAATCACTGTAGAGAGAACAATACCTCCATAAAAAAAAAACGCTTTATTATCAGGAGAAAAATAAATAAATAAACAGTACTCACCGTGTGAACCCAGTTCAAAGTAGAAAACAAAGAGCCAGTTCAATAACAGATTCAAAACAACAGTAAACATAGAAGCATGAAATGGACATAAGCTGTCACCTGTGATGCTAGAATATCAAACAAAGTTTTCGAAAACTTCAGACAAACAATTCACACCAACAACATAGAAAACCCGGACTATTATATCCCGAAAGATAAAGGCAAGACCTCCACCAATATACGCCGACATCATCATAGATACCACATGTCTAGCTTGGTCATCAAATGCCTTCAAAACAAGAAAGTCAGATTATTTAACAAAATAGTAAGACTGTTCTAGCAAGCAAATTACCTGCCGCTCAAATATCAGTGAAACAATTGGGTCTGACAAGGGAATTACTATAGCTGCAAGCAAGATACACGCAGCGAATGCCAACATCATCACCTGCGGACAAATTCGACCTGCAAGCTCAGATTTTATTCGATCAAGCTGTAAGAAAATAAAACAACGTCGCAAACACGTCTTCGAAGCGTAATCCAGTTTCTTGGCTCTCGATTATTAACAAATGTTGGCATAAATGTTAGCTGCGAGAAAATGGGCGAAAAATTATCAACAACATTTGAGTGAGGTACTAGAGCAACATACAATCAAACTTGTAGACAGAACTCCGAGAGGGGCAGATGCAAGCAAGTAAGAATATCCCATCCCAAAAGCAAAAGTCAGGCGATATTTTTAATGTTTCAAGGTCCGAGTGCAGTAGAGAAGAAGACTTGCACGCGAGCAAAATGAAACTTTGAAAAAAAATGGCCTACCGGCAGCAGCACCAGGTAAGAAAGATGCAAACAGCAAATCTGTGATCGCCGCTATATGCAGGACCCCTGTCAGCACAGAGGACTGAACGTCTTGGTTGCTTAGAAACAATACTAAGGTCAAGAACACTAGTGAGAGGCTTGCCAGATGTCATGCACGCTCGAAACAATATAATATTAGACTGTTGCACACCTCTGGTTAGTGTCAAACAAAACAGGGACAGAATGGAAGCTCCATCAATTTCACTGGACCAAACATAAACAAAGGGAGCGTGTATCTCGATATCCTTACGTTTCGAACCCAAGGAAGTCAAGGAGCTTAATCGAAAGCTGCCGCCTTTGTAGTGTGTGATCGTATAAAAGCACAGTACAAAACACTGAAGTATAGCACCAAAAGTAGTGCCTAACGGAAGACAGCGTTGATTCAAAGGTGAATCATTTTGCATGATAAATACAGAAAAAAACAACCTGCTGCTAAGACGTATTCTGGATTAAATCTTGGAAGGAAGAACGTATACAAGATTGAGTGATATACAAGGAAGCCAATGATCTGCAGACATTTCAAAAGCTTATTTAAAACTGAATTGGTGAAGAGAAGAAAAATACCGTTAGACTTGATATTGCCGGAGACAGGACAGCAACGAAGATACTTCTAGAAGTTTCCAGGCGAGCATTGAAGATACCGCAGATTGACGATGCATAATGTCATGCATTTTCGAAAGGATCGTAAATACGAGCCAAGAAAGAGATGTTAGTGCGTGCAAACTCTTGTAGGTGTACCAAGGAACAAGCTAAGTTGAAGTGCCCTACTGCTAAAAGTACACAAGGAGACATCAGTTGTAGCTGTAAAGCGACTGCTCGTGAATATGTCCATCGAAGACCGGGACAAAGTATCACGACAATCAAATTTGAAGCGGCGAAAATCAGCAGACTGTGTCAGCGTGTAGACATTAGAACTTTTATATGTTACAGGTAAAGATCTGGGGGAACACAGTACAAAACCAACAATAAAATAAGCACAGCTTACCTCGAAATAAGCGCAAGCAACACTATAGTAGTGAAGAGGCTATCAAGATGCCGACGAGAAGATGCACGATCACTAGGCAAACTACGCACAAAATAAAATTAAATAATGCCGAGGAGAGTATGGAACACTTGTGCACCTTAAAGCAGCTCCAACTGCACTATGTATTGGGCCATTCAAACCGCCAGTGATTAAGGTTCAATCAAAAATGGTGTTCAGCGCGTGTGTGCTCCAGTCGTAGAATCGAAAACTGCATTGCCTTGCCCAACGCAAGAAAGCCTGAAGGAATCAAGCTCGCGTGACTGAATGAATCAACCATCTGAAAGATGCACAATCACTTTGAAGGCGTCCTCCTGTTTTGATTCAAAACCATGCATACGCACCCAACCAACCCCATAATTTGAAGCAATGAAGACCTCACGGAGAAGACCGAGACTTTTGCAAGCTAGATTACACGAGCCAACCATGCTGACGCACTGTAATACATTAACTTGACGATGATCATCGCCAGAGACTTGTCTGCTATTGTCGCCGCTTTGAAGGCTTACAAGTCGGTGTCCTATGCGTCTGCGGCGGAAAAGTCGAAGTTCTACTATGTTATTCTGACAAAAGGGTTCAAACCTTAGCAACCTTGCGCCACTGGTGACCGTACAGGAGTTCAGATGCAAAAATTCAGACGCTCTAGCCGTTGATTGAGCATAGATCCGGCGTGTCGTACTTCTATCAAATAGACCGGTGAAGTGCTGCACTTTGGTATACATCAATAATTAATTTCAGCGTGAAAGTTTTCAAATCCTAGCGCGATGACCAAACAAGAAAGAAAGGGGGTAACACCACACTGCAAAAAAAATCTTGACAAAACGCAGTTCTCAAGCAGCGTCGTCCATACGAGCAGATTCCTGTCAAACCTTGGAAACGAAAGCCAAATGAGCCCGACCTGGGATAATCCACGTGCACTCGACTGATTGTTTATACATACCACAGGTAATCAAATCACTTTTTGCATCAGCCTCTTTAAGTTGGGCGCAAATTAAGAAAGGAAAAAAATGAAACGCTCGGCGTCCTTCACACTACGTTGTACATCTGCGCCTTGTGAGAATTCTTTGAAATTAGGAATATTGTTTAAAAAGACGAACGTTCGTGTTCCTCACGTTCGTCCAACAGGACGTATCTGCAGCGGTATAGATACATACTCGAAGATAGATACTTCCGGAAGCTCGCATTATTGTACGTGTACACGTACTGTACGAAGGTACGAAAGTACTTTCGTACTTTCACGGAAGTACGAAAGTACGAAGGTACTTTCGTACGAAAGTACTTTCGTACTTTCGAAAGTACATTCGTACTTCCAGTCCGTACAACATGTATCAGTACCTTCGTTCGTAGTTCTGATATACGAAAGTACTTCGAAAGTACAAAAAGATTGAGCTCGAACCCATCCGGGCTAAACATGTGATGAACTACGTGTACAGGCCCCTGTACAGTACACGTACAGACCTAGTGCGAGCAGACTACAACGTTGTACACGTAAGTTGTTACTATTCTAAGAAAATAAATACGAAAGTAAGTCAACTTAGGGCTACTTTCGTACGAAAGTACTTTCGTACTTTTTAGGTAATGTAACTACATACACGTACATTCGTAGCTGCTACTAGCTATTCTATCTCAGGTATCTATCTTCGAAGGTACTTTCGTACCTTCGTACTTTCGTACGAAAGTACTACTGAAAGTACCTTCGTACTTCCACTTCCGTTTCCGGAAGTACTTCCGTACTTCCGTAGATATCGAGCTAGCTATAAGATAGCTACCTTCGAAGGTAGAAGGTAGAATCTACAACTATTCTATGGTTCCGTGCGAAAGACTTGCGGAAGTAGGGCCCTGCCCTATTCTATTTCCACCAAGTATCATACAACGTACGGAAGTACTTTCGTACTTTCGTACGAAAGTACTTCACGTACGTAGCTACACGTACTGTACGTAATATGTTGTTAACGTAGAAAAGATATTGCACTTCCTGAAGTACAACTACTGTACAACTCCTGAACTACAGTACAACGTACACATACTGTACAGTAAACAATGATGTTGAAGTACAACGTCCGCGTTGTCCCAACCTACGTCCGGAACTACTTCCGGAAGTGTGTAGCTGTGTACGTTTGCGTGACGCAGGAGGCGATCATTTAAAAACAAATATCGAACACGACTTCAGGAGTCGAAGATTCGACAGTTATGTACACGTAGTCGCTCAGAAATGTCGCTTTTCCAGACACACGAAACCTGGTTTACAGCAAACGCAAATTCTGAGGTGTGCAGCTCTGGTTGTCTAGCTGTCGGACATATCGGAGAGGAAGTCAGCGGTGGCAAAAAAATCGTGACGGCGAGTCTTCTTGGCGTGCTTCGGGTGTACGTGCCTACGATAAAAGAATATGAAGTGGACGATCTAATCTTGGAGGTAGACCTGCACCTGCCAGTAATGCAGATTGAAATCGGCATGTTTTTGCCTGAAGTTTATGAGGGTGCAGTTGCAGTGCTGCACCCACGAAAACTTGTCATATATAAATATGTTGCAAGTGGTACCTTTCACGAGCTGGTGGTTGTTTTTGAGCACAATATGGAACACCCAGGTATATTTGTCGAGCTGCTCTTTACTCTTCCTTTGGTGACTGCCCCTTCAAACTGTTTATTGTGTGAACTTTGTTTCTCGTATGACCCTGACTTTCGCCGCAAGCATGTTCTATGGTAAGTTTGGTCGATCAAATTCTGATCTAGTGTGCGTACAATCAATGGATGGTCTGCTTACTGTATATAATCATGGAGCTGTAACACTTACTCAGACTCTACCCAACTTCCTGATTCCTGGTCCTATCACTTACTGTTCTGAAAGCGACTCATTTCTTGTTCAAAATGCGTGTTTTGAACTTGAATGCTTCAGTTATCAAGTTTTGGAGGCAAGTTATGTGAGCCATGGAAGCGGCAGTGATATGCATGGCATCGCAGACTTCACCACTAGGAGTGCAATGGAAGCTGATTGGAGAATATCCCTGACTGCAATGGCCACGCACATCGCAGTCTCGGCAGACTTCACAACTGAGGACGTCAACGAAACCTCGGAGGATATCTATGCAGTTGCTGAAAGAATTGTCACTGTAATATCATGCGATGGTATCCTGAAAAAGCAAATATTTTTGGGTAGTATTCCTATATCCTTCCAGCTCTTTCCAGTTCAGCAGCTGCAGAGAGGGAAGAGCTCTTCTCATATGCTTGTTGCGGACTCAAATGGGTATGTCATGGTGTACTGTGGTACGAAGTTGTTGTGGGCTTTCAAGCTGTCATTTCCTCCTGTTGCGCTGCATCTTGCTTCTCAGGTCTCGAGATGCGAACGATTACTAGTTACTCTTTCTGGTCAAGGTTTTGTTTGTACCAGTTATCTTGGCACAGAGCCACCAGTTCAACTCATAGACGCTAATTTTTGCCATGGCGAGAATATTACTGAGAACACCTATAGTGTTAACAACTCTCAGAATCTTGGTAATGAATTAATCCAACCCTTAGGTCTGGTTCAGATGCACGCAGAAGTATCTGTCAGAAATATGCAGCTGCCGAAAGGCGGAATGAGAATTCCTCTGGAGGATTTTGATGGCCTTCATGACCCACAGCATTTCACAGCACAAGTTTTTGTATCATACTCAGGTGCGGGTAGGGTGGAAAATATTCAGCTCAGTCTCGCCCCTCCTGCTCCATTGGAATGCACGCAGCAAACATATCGAATTGCTTCATTAGGTGGTGGGTCGGACTGCACAATTTGTATTCCTTTAGCCCTCTTCACGAGGAAAAATACTTGCTCTGTACCTGCAGACCAGATGATTGCCATCGCAGCTACGTATATTACTAGAACTGGCGAACCGTGCAACGTTTTATGTGAGGCATGTGTGCCTTTAGCCGTTTTTTGCGCTGCAGTGCCAGCCATAAAATCTGCCAGCCACAGAGTAACGCTAAACACAAATCGGATGCCACCACAGCTTTGCTCACTATATCGTGATATCAAGTTCCACTCTCTTTTAGATTCAGACTGTGACAATGTCATCTGTCTTCGACATTCTAATGGTATACATGTTACAATTATTGTAAGCAAGAAAACAGGAAGGTATCGTTTGCAATCAGCCCATTTCGGTGCCATGTGGATCGTTGCTCGAGAACTCATAAAACGCCTTTGCACATACTTTGAGGGAGATGATTCGGAGCAGGAGAGCTTTAAAGTGTCATTCACAGATTGCTTACCAATCCAAGACATATTTGAAACGATCGATCGGCATCATGCGACTCGCTCTAGGCGTGAAACTCTCAGCTTCGAGCTTGGAAGTTGCACGCATCAATATCGAATAATACAGAAAGAAGTATTGTTGCAAGTCAGGGAAAAGAATCCGGTCTCCTTGGCCCGAATCTATGCTTTATTGCAGGGCACTACCCATAAGGTGAATCATGCAGCCCGCGGCATTAAATCAGTGGACGAATTGTTCGCTGAAGCTCGACATGCGCTATCTTCTTCCGTTCAAATGATGCTCTTGTTGATTTTCCTGAGGTTTGGACTTGAAAATCACGAGCAAAGAGCATTCCGGAGTTTTCTACCGCCTTTAGTGCCTGAAGCATATGATCAGGGTTGGGAAGAGTTAACCTCGGCATCACTGGACTTCCTACTAAGATCACTCGTAGGACAAGACCTGAAGAGGACCCAAGGTGCGTGTACCAATTCCACGTTTATTCGGGCTCGGGACACACACAAGCTGAAGAAGAACATCTCTCTTTTTTGTGAGTGGATAGCGCGCGGATTTGCCGTGTCAATTTAGTAGTGGAGGTTCAGCTCTGCACAATAATGTAGAGATATAATCTGTATTCGACTGCGTTATTCTTCTATCGCTATCAACTAGATATATTCCTTGAACTGCGGCCGAAACAATCCCCTCGCTCTGCCCGGTTATCCCTTGGAACCGCAGAAAAGCTTTTTTTGTCGTTCAATTCGTTCAAAAAATACTTTTAAAAAAACTTGAGGGTAACATCGTTTTCCAGCCAAGCAAACACAAGTTAAGGCTAGGATGGATATAAATATTTCTTGAAGGAAAGTTGTATTCATTTCACAAGGATAAAAATCGGGATTTTTTGAAGAGGGGCATCAACTGTGATCCAACATGGTCCAGTTCTCGATAAAGTATCCTCTAGGCATACCCCAGAGTCAAGTTTTCCTTCGATAGGGATCTCAGGTTGCCATTCGGTCCACCGACCGACTGGCAAGTAGAGCCTCCGCTGTCTGTCCCCTTTTCTTACAACTGGAGCTACGATAACGTCGTTTCCGACAGCAAACTGGTCATCTATGAGAAATGTCTCTTCATCTTTAGGATCTAGCCACCACAACGGACGGCAAATCGGAACGAGATCGGCTACTGCCATTCCAATAAGTGGTCCTGCCCTTGGCAAATACACTTGCATGCGTGCACTTTCAGCTATTTTACACGCATCAAATGCCAGTTTACTCACCTTCCAGGGCGGGATCGACCACTGCACAGCCGGCATGAACATGCTGACCTGTGCCCATCTCACCATCAACTCGGTATCAGGAAATTGTCCCCAATATGCATTCCCACCTATCATGTCTGGCAGGCAAAACGGGTATCCAAGCACTGCCGAAGTCAACAGTGCAGGAATCAGCGACTGTAAACCATTTTCGGCGCCCCACAGTGTGTCCCGATCACCCATGCGCAGCAAACCGGCATACCCGGTGGTACCAAAAGCACTTCTGACTTCAGAAAGTGGGAAGCAAGAAGCAACTTTATTAACCCAAAGCTGTGTATATTCACCTGGATACCTTAACGGGCGTCGCATAACAGCACCTCTTGGAAGAAAACATGGCTCGCCAGCGTCAAACTTGAAGCCATCAACTCCCACACGGAATTGAAGCCATTTTAAACGTCTTACAAACCAATCAACAGCTTGGTCGTTGGTTAAATCGATTGCCCTCACGGGTTGAGTACCCCACCAGCGAAACTGCCCAGACTGCAAAATACCCCCTCCACCTCCACCCTTCCTATGCCCTGGAGGCCAGTCGCACTGGTCAATGATGATTTTCATTGCTGTCCCAAGCCTCCCTGATGTTCCCCCAACACGCATTTCCTCGATTAAAGTAGGCGGGTCACCTCCCTCAACGAGATACCCAAGTGCTCGTGCCTCCAAACACGAAGATGAGCCCTCTTGCAAAAACGGCATGACCCACACAGTCACTAGAAAGCCAAGGTCGTGCAGTTGATTGACCATTGCTTTCGGACTGGGAAACTTTTTTGGGTCAAACTCTAAATCCCCATATTTCGACTGCCACCGATCATCGATCTCAAGAACTCCCGGGGTGAAGCCATATTCAACAACGTCTTTACCAAGGGCGATCACCTGTTCTTCATTAACATCAGCATGGGTAGTGGCCCACGTGGTCCAGACTGGTCGCTCAAGAACAATCGCAGGCGGTGGTAATGCTGGGTTCGGCAGTGGACGGAAGGCTGCAAGTGTGGCCTCACGCACATCAGAGCACGCAGCTACGAAGACGCGGAGAACACATTGTCCACAGGCCGTCTCAGTTAGCGGAACGATACCTCTGTGTTGAAGGCCTTCAACATTTAGAGCCCCTGGCTGCATACCTGTCTGATCAGAAAAGTCTATTTGCTGCCATGGATGCACCATTGTCAAATCGTCCCAAGAGGCACGTGCTTGGAGTCGCAGTTTACCATCACCAAGAGAATCAACCGAATTGTTTCTTGTGTCTTCGATGGGTAAGGTTTTTTGAGTGATGTGCTGAATACCAACACCGAAGTATCTGGAATAAGCTCGATGAAAAGGTTCACGAGGGGAGTTCAGCCCAAAAAAGAGTTTATCAGTGGTGGGATCGACGACAATCAGTGTTCCTTGACTGCTCACCCAATGATTTCCTACAACTGACCCAAGACCGTTTGGCCCGTGGTCAAAGGGGTATAGCGGCCCGACCTCCCAGACTGAACGGTCCAGTGGCCATAATTGGCGAAGCAAGTGGGCTCCTCCGTACCAGGAACCTCCTGATGCTAGATCAGCTGTTAGCTCAGCGGCGGCTGTTGGGATTCCTTTGAGGGAACCACTGACAGGTACACTCGAGGGAACCGTCACCTCCAAAACAAAACCTCCAGTGGAACTTGGAGACCAAGTTTTGAAACTGTGAACATTTGCATATGAAGAAGCTGCCCAGATCACAAGTGTCGTATGTGACCATTCTAGTGCAAGTAGCGACCCCGGAGGGGCCATATCAACTGGTAGTGGTGAACATAATATGGGAGCCGACAAAGGAAGGGTGATAGAAAAAAGCTGAGGACTAGAAGAAGGATCTGGGCCCTGTAAAATAAGGGTTCCGTCATTTCGTATCACAAGACTGGAACCCTGGTCAAAGACGATCCATTCCGACCGTAGGGAAGGCTGCAACCGAGAGTGAAAGGTTACCGCTTGAGCGACTGGAACGAACGCATTTTGAGAGGCAACTGAAATGACGCTATAAACAGCTGTTAAGGCGGCACGCCGTGTGACAACTGTTACTCTTTCGGCATGGACCGAGCATGAATTGATACTCAAGTTTCCAGCAATGCAACATATATCGGGGCGTTTGCTTTTAGCCTCCACGTTTTTGTCCGAACCTAAATTTATCTTCGACGCTCGAAACGGTACTTGAAGTCGTTGAGTATTGTTGAGCGAAAGTCGTGCACTTAATTTTCGTGGGGGCGAGACCAATTCCGGCATATACTTTGCCAGAGCAACTTCGATGGTCATCTATCTACCAATCACGAGAACGGTGACCGATGCACTAAATAAACGTCTCACGAGATATTTGATACCTCGTACGCACGTGCATCGCACTGTGCTCACGAGGGGAGGAATTTTGAAGCCGGTAGCCCCATCTATCGATCGTCTACGTTGAACACTACAAATGACATTTGAATACTCGTACAGTAGAAGTTACGGAAGTACTTTCGTATATCAGTATATTATGCAGTTACGTACGAAGTTACTTTCGTACGTAGTACGTACTGTATGTACTTTCGTACGAAGATAGAATATCTATTTTCGTACGAAAGTATTATTATCCGGAAATAATACTTCCGTATTACAATACCTTGGTACGAAAGTACTTTCGTACTTCCGTACATAGTACAACGTAGATATTCTAGTCTACTGTTACATATCATACATATCATATCATACATATCCATAGTAGGGCCTACACGTGTAGTCTACAATCATCTTGTACCTTCGGATATTTAATTAACATACACTACACGTACAACGTACGTGTACACGTGTACGTGTACAGTATTCTATCATTATTCTAACCCTATCTATGATATCTCGGTCCAATAATGTACAGTACAGTGCTGTACAACGTTGTACACTATCACCGTTTGCCAAAAAATGAAACCGATTTTCATCCCGCGTGATCGGGAAAAGATTTTCGGTCGAACGCGAAATCGATTTTCCGCACCCGCGCGCGCTCGACTCGCTCCGCCCTGATCGCGACGTCGCGCGCATCCCGGATCGATTTCCGAACTATCAACAAGGTGAGAGAACGCGTGAAGAATTCCTTGTCGGATACAGGTCTACT
>JACLAB010001987.1_pt1 | contig 12552 bp, 4 predicted proteins | sample 8027921 | NCBI WGS metagenome assembly JACLAB01 (sample SAMN15725117, study PRJNA655200) | protist metagenome | isolation source: fluorescence activated cell sorting (FACS) single amplified genomes of... | place: USA: West Boothbay Harbor, Gulf of Maine | collected 2000-07-19
AGAACAGTTTGGATTTCGAAGCGTTGAAGACGTTTTCTGAACTCGCGGATTTTGTTCGGGATCGTTCTCGAGCGATTCGAGGAGACTTGACTGCGCAATCGGCGAGTGGACCAAAAAGCAGGCGAATTATGCGACGTCTTGTGCACATGATGATTCGATTCGATTACGAGATCAGAAAACGACAAAGACTGAGAGCGTACACATACATCGCGCAATGGGTGAAATTCAATTATTCGGATCCGGACGCGAGAAGAATGATACACCGGGATCATTCCATGGCGCTACAGTTTCGTGAACAATTGGGGAAGTCGTTGGCTACGTACTCGATCATGTGCACGGAGCGGGCTGAGTTCGTCTCACCGGAGGATAAAGCTGAGATTTTGTCCTATCGGTTGTTACTCAGACTTTCGGCAAAGGTTGAAGAAGAAGAGGAGGAAAAAGAAAAAGAAATGGAAGGGAACCGTTCCTCTTCTTCCTCGTCCTCTTCTAAACTCGACAACATCGATTTTCGCGCGGCTGAACTCGGCGTTTTGAATTCTCCGATCGTTTCGAGAGCCATGTACCTCTCCGTCTGCGTAGATGCGGGCAAATACGTCTCCTTCTTCAAAACGATCGATTCCGAATCCTTCACGTTTCTCGAATTCTGCTGTGTATACGCGTGTCTCGACCCGCTCCGCGCTCGATACATCTCGCGCTCAAACGTCAGCCACAACCGCATGAAAATGAAAAAAGAAGACGCTTGCTCAATTTTGAAAATACAACACGTCGAGAAACTCAACCTCCTCCTCTTCAAAACTTTCACGGATTCTGGCGAGACCGATATCGAGTTTAGCGCCGCTTGCAAGAGGGAACCGAAGGAGTACGAAGTCTACAGAACGAAACTCGAATCAGTAGCCATAGAAAACTTATACCTAGAATCTGCGCTGACTGTCGTTCGTGCGTAAAGTAGTAGTAGTTTAGCTGTTTTTGCGCGTTGAAAAGAAGAACGCGTGCGTAAATTTAATTGACGCGCAATCAGGACTCCTGACTCGAATTCGATTTCAAAATCCTCACAAACACACACGCACACTTCACTTCTTTATTCCGCTTCTCCGGTGAATCAACCAACCGGAAAAGCACGAAAAGAGAAAGAACAAAATGGACTTGGAAGTTGCCGCGCTCGTGTGCTCGTCGGCGGCGAATTACTCGTCCTCACAAACCGGCGCCATCGTCCCTTCGATTCATCCCTCGACGACGTTTTCCCGGGACGGTTCCTACAACGCGCGTACACTGAATAATGGCGAACACCCCTTAATCTACTCTCGAGCGGACAATCCAACCGCCTCGCACGTCGAACACGTTTTATCAAAACTGGACGACGCCGAGGAAAGCTGCGTTTTCTCCTCGGGCATGGCCGCGGTGAGCGCGATAATGAACGCGTGTTTCGTTCCGGATTGCGTGGTGTTTTTCCCACGAAGATCGTATTTTATCAACCGGAAACACTTCCGCGAGTGGTGCACTCGGATGCGCGTTCGAATCGTGCAGTACGACACGGATGAAAGTTCGCTGGAGTATTTGAAATTAGCCATAGAGATGGTGTCGTGCGAAGAGGAGAAAGAACACGAGAAGTTTATGTGGATCGAGACGCCGGCGAACAGTTCGTGGGAAGTGTTGGACATCGAGACGGTGACGGGGTGGTGTCGCAAGAACGGGGTGACGAGTTTCGTGGACGCGACGGTGTTGACGCCGTTGTTGTGCCAGCCGTTGAAATTAGGCGCGGATTTTGTCATACATTCGTGTTCGAAGTATTTGAACGGGCATTCGGACGTGTTAGCGGGCGCGGTGAGTTGCAAAGATCTAAAGTCGAAAAATTGGAAGAGGATTAAAGAAGCGAGAGTTACCGGAGGGGCGGTGTTGTCCGCTTTTGATTGCTTCTTGCTGTTGAGAGGGATGAGGACGTTGCATTTGCGAGTACCGAAAGCGTCGGAAAATGGGATGCACGTGGCAATGTCGATGGTGCAATTTAAGTTCAAAGGAGAGAAGGGCGAAAAGGTGGCGCCGAGTGTCGGCGAACAAAACGCAACAAACGCCGCGGTTACACCGACGACGACGACGAGTTTTCCGATATCACCGTGGTTCGAGTTGGTGGTGTTGTATCCAGGTTTGCCTGGACACGAAAACCACGCTATTTCAAAGCAACAACAAGCCGGGAAGAATAAAAAAATGTTTGGCGGAATGTTGTCGGTGGTGATTACCCCGATTTTACCGGATCCGAAGGCGACGACGGAGCCAGAGAAGGCTGCTTTGAACAACAACGAACAACCAGCATCAACAAGAGGAACGGGAAATCAAGAAGACGTGAAAACAACAACGACGACGACAACAGAAGGAGGAGCCAATTTACCGTCAACGACGGAGCAATACGCAATTAAGATGCACGAAATCGCGTTTGAAATGGCAAAAACGACGGCAACGTTGACCAAAATTTGGCGACCGGCCACTTCTTTAGGCGGTCCAGAGTCGCTTATCGAACATCGGGCGTCCGTGGAAGGCGGATCGTATCCTTGGAGTCAATGTCCAGCGGGGCTCTTACGTTTAAGCTGCGGGTTAGAACCTGGTCACAGACTGGCGAGAGATTTGAAATCCGCGTTACACGCCGCGCATTTGAAAGTGTGTGGCGCGCGTGGTTTGTTGAAGATTTCGCACGTGAGTAAAGTGAGCAAACCGATAGAAGCAAACAGGCCCAGCAAACCGGCTCAGCAGCCGGCCCAGCCGATAGTAGATAGAAATTTACTCCACGGCATATTAGGAAACCTCACGGCCTTGAACGATAAGAAACGGCCGCATCCGGATAATGCCGCCGAAGAAGCGCGTAAGAAGGCGCCGGAACCCGTCGGCGATCTCACGCTCGAAATTCCAGTCGGTAGTTTGGAGGAACCTAATTTAGTAGCAATTAGGAAACCACGCAAACCATCATCGAAAGTGTCGGCTCCACCGGCGCCGGACGAACAAAGATGTTGCAAAAAGAGCTCGCAATGGCACTGCCCGAAATTCCGATTTGGCGCGACGAGATATTGTGAAAGGCACCAAGATTGTGTTTTACGGGATATGGAAGGACCGAAAAAGAAAGGAAGAAAACCGGGTTCAGCGACGAAGACGGCGGCGAATGCAGAGGGTTTCGTCACAATGACCACGAACGGGGTGCCGATGGCGCCGATGGCAACGGCGGCGTTTCTTCACAAACCGGTTTTTCCACAAGAGCAAACTACGGTGGCGACGCCAATGCAAGTCGATCGGGATCCATTGACGATGACGACGACGACGACGCCAGTCGCACCCCGAACGACTGATGGGCAGCTAGAACAAGCACCACAAGCAGGGAATCCAGCGGCACCTGCTCCAGAAACAGCTCCACTTGCGACGACACCTACAACAGTACCAACATCGACAACCCAGGCGCCAGATCCACCTTCGCAAAATGTACCTTCGAATGTACCGCAGCCGTCGCCGCCGAAAAACGATGGTATTTTTACCAGCGGAGATCTTGACATGCCGATTTCGATGATGGTGACGGATAGCGGAAAAGTCAATCTACAATTGGCACTGGATGCGCAGACGCGAATGGATAATAAATTTTGAACCTTTTTGAAAGGCATTGGACTGCTACTATATATACGCGCGAGTATTGTGATTTTACAACTACTTTTTCTTTTGCATCGCCAAAGCTTGTTTCCTTTTCAGGCTTTGGATCATCGAATCCAACTCGTTCTTTCCGATGCCTCCAGAAGATGATGCTTTCTTCTTACCAGCACTCCCAGGAAAATCGTCGTCTTCGTCCACGGTAACGTTTTCACCATTTTTGAGCATCTCTTTGCGCATCTTCTCGAGTTTTGCTAATTTCTTCGCGCGACGTTTCTCGCGTTCGCTCGCGATGAGCGCTTTCGATTCGACGTCTTTGTACCGAGGATCGGTCGGATCGAGTGCAAATTCGTGGTTTTCAAAGAGCGCACCAAATCGTTCATCTTGAACGTTGATACTTTTCCTAGCTTTGCCTTCGTCATCCATGTCGTCGTCCATTTCGTCGTCGGACTCGGCTCTTCGCGCGGCTTTACCTCGAAGTTTTCGCTTCTCGGCCAATCTCGCTTTCTTCGTTTTACGCGTGACTTTCTCTTCGCCTTCGTTGGTTTTCCTCGCGAGAGACTTGTTCTTTTTCAAGCTTTGCGCGTCCCCTCTTCCTAAGATGACATTTTCGTCCATCATGAGCAACTCGAGTTCTGCTTTCGCTTTTCCGTCTTCTCCGTCGTCCAATGAACCTCGTTTCTTCTTTTTCGATTTCTTTTTGTCTTCGTCAACGGTATCGTCGTCATCTCGAACGCTATCGAAGTCAAAGTTTGCATCTGGCTCTTGCGCAAAGAATGGATCGTCGAATCCGTTTGCTCCCTCGTCCGTACCCGCTGCGAATTCCTCCTCTTCTCCTTCTTCTTCTTCTTCGCCGTTCTTTTCCTTCTCTTTCTTCTTCTTTGCGGTCAACTTCTTCTCTCGGCGTTCCCGTTCGCGTCGCTCCTCGGCGGTTTCTTTTTGCCCAAGCGTCCCTTCTTTCTTCTTCTTTTTCATTTTAGTACCGAAATCTTCTAGTCCAGCGTGAAACGTGACTTCCATGTCGCCTGAATTACCGTTCTTGCCGGACTTGTTCCCATATCTATTTGAGAACTTCTTTTGCATGGCGTATTTCGTCGACGCCAATGCGGTGTCTTCAATCTCTTCCGATGACGAGGACTCAGAGTCAGAGGTGTCGTCGTCCTCGTTGAGGAAGAAATCATCGTCGTCGTTGTCATTCGGGTCTTTACTCATGTCGTCTTTATCGATATCGTCCAACTTGACGCCTGTGCGACTCGTCTTACTCTTGTAATCTTTCCCGAGCAACGCGGCTAAATATTTCTTCTTCTCTTCCTTCCCTTCGCGCTTACTTTTCTTCTTCTTCTCCTTCTCTTCTTCTTCGTCATCGCTGGAGTCTTCTTCTGAATCAGACGCTAAATAGGCGTTAAAATCGTCGTCTTTCAACTTATCTTCGGTAATTTTCCGACCGAATGTTTTCTTCCTCGCGGGATCGGCGTCGTCCCAGGACAATTTCACGGTGGCGTTTCGTAAGGCTTTCACTTCAAATTCAGGAGGCTCGTAATCTTCCGGCGTGTCCGTTGCAACATCGCGCACTTCGCGTTTCGAAAAGTCTTGGTCGTTCGGGACGTAACGCAAATCCAAAAGCGCCGACGACCGTTCAAACTCTAATCCGTCGCACTGCTCGTACACCGACTTTGCGGTTTTAACAGAGTCGCACTCGATTATCGCGTAATAGTATTTCAATCGATCGCGTTCGTATTGCCTCAACTGTTCGTTGTCGATTTCTTTCCCTTCTTTACCGAATTCAAATTCGGAGAGACTTTTCTTGTTCTTACGTTTCTGGGATAATTCGCTGCCTCCGTACTTGCTCTTTTTAATTTTCGCCACCGCGCCCATCGGCCCGATGACGTTTTCCTCTTTCATTCGCTCGAGACCAAAATCGGACGGGTACACGGTCACTCTGTTCACTTCTCCACTCGACGGACAAAAGGAGCGCAAAATGGTTAAAATATCAACCGCTCGTATTTGCTGCCACTCGCAATTGACCAACGCCAACCGCTTCGTCGCGTCTTGTTCCGGAACGGAGCTTTCGTGCCCCGTTTCCCTTCTTTCCGCGTAGCTCGCTAACACGCCTTCGTCGGACAGCTCTTCACCGTCCGAGAATTCTTTCAACGCGTCGTCCTCGTCGTCGCTCGTTTCGCTCTCGCTACTATCTTCCTCGTCGTCAGAGGAAGAAGAAGAAGAATCCTCGAGACCAACGCCTCGCATCCGATCTCTCGACGCGTCCAGTTTCGCCTGCATCGCGGCGTCCATCTCCGGCAAATCCCGACGATCAACTCCCGATGGTTTCTTCCTCCCACGTTTCCCTTCATCCTCTTCCTCGGTATCCTCTTTTTCTTTCTCGTCTTCATCTAAATCGTAATACGATTCTAACCCTTCCCTCGTAATCTCTTTCCTCGATTTCCCGCTCCCGTTCGTTTTCCTCCCGAATTTGTCCACTTTTCTCCCTTGGGATTCGAATCCGCCGCCACGTTGGTTGCCGACGCGAAAATTTTCATCCTCGAACATCTTCTTAAACCTGGAATCGATTTTCACTTTTCTCGACTGGTTACGCATGGTCATAAATCGAGGGTCGCTTTGCATCCGTTGGAATCGAGGGTCGGATATCACATCCGCGCGGTTTATCGCTTTCGAAGGGTCGAAAGAAGAGGATGGATTTTTTCTCATCTTGCCGCTCTTTTCGTTCGTGTTTTTCCCGGACGTGATGTTTCACTCTCCTTGCAGGAAGAAGAACAACAACAACAACGCGATGAGTGTGAAAACGAAGAAGGATTCAAACGACTGCTGAGTATTGGTTTTCGGATTGTTCGGTAGTAAATGGTGTTCGAATGTCTTTTTACCGGAGTGTTATGTGTGTAAATATAATGCAGACTTTTTGTGCGAATGTGACTTTTGACGTATTATGAGGCAAATTTGAAGAGTTCCTTAAAGCGTCTAAAGTCGTCGCTTTTCGCAGAGAAGTTGGGACTTGCGATGTCAGGACGACTGTAATAATACTCTCTCGCCAATTTCTGCTTTAACTGCTCGCAGTGTTCTTTACTTTTTTTCGCTCGAAGTCGTCGCGCGTCTCGCGCCTGTCGCAACGCGGCTCTCGTTTGCGTTTCGATTTTACGGGCGTCTTCGGAGTGCTCCTGTTCGAGCGAGGCGGTTTTTCGTTGCCACTTTTCACGCTCGCGAGTGAGTTTGGAGAGGGTTACTTCCATGCGCTGGAGTTTGGCGTCTTTCAGACGGTTTATGCGGCGGAAGCGGTGGTGGAGGAGTTTCGGGTGATACGCGTCGTAGGCGGAGTTGGTCGCGGTGGTATTCAAGAGCGTCATCAATTCGTCTCCTTCGTTTTCGTCGAGATCGGTATTACTGTCGTCGTCGTTATCATCCTTCCTTTCTTCGTCGTCGTTTTTAGTAACACGCATGCCTCCGTCGTCGCGTGGTGCCGCTCTCTCCCTTTCACATCCACTCGCTCGATACACGTCTCTCCTCGCCCTTTCCAATCTGAGCGTAGACCGTAAATTCGCTCGCTCTTCCTCCGCTTGGTTTTTAATCTCCGCCATCGTACTCGCGTGTCTCGGAAAGTTCGAGTTCAACTCCTGGTTTTCAAATCGCGTGGTCATTTCCTTCATCGCCCGCTCGGCTACAGCCACGCGCTCTTCGTGCGTCTTTCTGACCTCCTCCGCTTCTTTCGCAAACGCCGCGAACGCCTTGCGCATGCTCTCCTCCAAATCCATCCGCATTTGTTTCTTATACTTCAACGCGGCGTCGTAAATCCTCTCCGCCGTTTCTAAGTGTGCTTTTGCCATCGCCCGCGTCTGTTTCTCTGCCACATCCAACTCTCGATCCAACTTCTCCGTCATCTCGTCCAACCGGTCAACGAGTCTCTCCTTGGCAATTTCCCTTCTGTCTTTCCTTTCCTCTCTCGTTTTGCGTCGCTCGCAGCGCTGTATCGACCGCCATTGCTCGTGTAAGCCGAGCTCGTTCGTTCGAGACTGTTTTTGTTCTTTCGTCGTCGGCGGTAAAGGTGGTGATGGTAATGGTGGCGTCTGGATCTCTCGCTCTTCTTCTTCTTCTTCTTCTTCTTCTTCTTCCTCTTTAGGGGTGCTCGTTTCGCTAAACTCTTCCCGTGGTGATGGTTTTCCTTCGATTTCAGTTTCCTCCGTCTTTTCCTCCGTCGTCTCCTCCTCGTTCGATCCTTCCTCTCTCTCGCTCATTCTCTCTCTATATGTCTAACTTTCGCTCGCTCTTCGTGTTCTTCTTCTTGTCTTTGTCGTCGTCGTGGGCAAGCATATATTTTTTTTTAAACGTGTGATCTCTACATGCGAAGACATTTCACATGCGTTGACCGACGAAAAAAGAAAGAGACATCAGAAAAACTTCCGCGCGAAACGCGCGGACGGAAGGAAAAGAGAAGAAAACGTCGAACGCGACGATGGATCGCGACGACGACGCAAACGACGACGAGCCGCAAACGCCGTCCTCCGCGCTGTTCAACTTCAAAAAATCCGCCGCACGAAGAGGCAGAACACCTACCCCGTTGGCACCTCCTCCAACGCTTTCCCCGATGTTCAAAGAGGAGAAACGACGCGTATTTTTTGCACCGTCGTCGTCGGATGAAGAAGAAGAAGAAGCTGACGATGTCGACGACTTTTCGTCCGAATCGTCGTCCTTAATACTCTCTTCCGCGCAAAAAAAAATCGAACAACAACAGCGCGATCGCTTAAACCTGTTGAGAGCGAGATTGCAAAACGCGCAAAGTAAAGCGGAGAAGCAACGAAAAGCGAGAGAACAAGTCGCGGTGATTTTACACGAAGACCAAAAAAAAATCAAACGCGCGAACGAACGCGCAGTGGCAATGGAACGCGACGTGACTTTACTCAGCGAGAAAAGAGAGAAGGAAGAAGAGACGATGGAGAAGGAAACCGAGCGGTTGGAAAAAGTACGCGCGATGGAACGAGAGGAGATGGGGAAGAGCGAGAGATTACAGCGGGAGTTGGACGAGACGGCGAGGGCGAGACGCGAACGAGAAGCGGAGGTTGTGAAAGAGGAGGCGAGGTACGAACGGACGATGAGAGAGACCGCGCAAGGCGAAAGAGTGGTGTCGATGAATGAAAGAGTCATTTTTGAGAGAGAAGAGCGGGTCGAGAACATGATGGAGACGGAAAGAAAGTTGAGAGAGAAGACGGAGACGCTGGAGAAGAGGACGGCGCAGGCGAGAAAAGACACGGAGGTGATGAAAGAGGAGAACGAAGTGCGAGCGATGGAGATTGAAAAGCAAAGGAAAGAAAATGCAAAGTTACGGGAGAGGTGGGCGCTAACGGTGAAGACGTGCGAGAAAACGGACGAAGAGGCGAGACGGTTGTTCGAGGAAACGTCGGCGGTTAAACGCGAAGAAGCGAAGGTGAGATTGGAGATTGGCGCAGAATTTAAGGAAATCGCGTTGGCGAAAAAGGACATCAAGGCATTCGACAGTGAGAAAGAGGAGCTCTTATTCGATATTAAGAAAAACGAAGACTTGATTTCGGCGTGTAGCATAACTTCGGAGCAACACGCGAAAGATACCGACGAGGATAGAAAAGAGACGGACGGATTAGTCGCGACGGCGGCGACGCTTCGTTTGCGCGCCTCGGAGGTATCGCGTGAAATTGATCGAGTCAACGAAGAACGAGAAAAGCTTCGAGAAAAACAACACGCTTTGGAAGATGAAATAGTGTCCAAACTCTCCAACGAGATCGCGGCGAGAACCGAGCGCGCAAAATTTGACTCGAAAAGTATCGAGCGTTTAAAGAAGCAAACGAGAGACATCGAATCCGCGACTGTTCGTTACGAAAACTTGAAGGCGATGGCAGACGTGGATAAGCTCGACTTCGAGTCAGAAATGCTAGACACGGATCGCGAACTTGAGGAAATTGAGATTGAGATTCAAAATATGGCTTTGGAGACGGAAGCGAAAGAGGTTAAAATAAAGAACGGACGAAGAGAGTTGGAAAAGTTAGCGATGGAAAGGGACGCTTTGGACAAACGCGCGGAACGCATTAACGATCGCATATTAGCCGCAGAACGTGTGAAGGCATCGTCTAATAACAGCACGAATGAATCGACTGGAAGACCATTGAACGCCACGCTGGCGAGCTTGAAGAAGGAGCTCGCCGCGACGCGGAATAAAAGCAACCAGTCGCGTCAAAACTGGTTAAACGCGCAAAACGAACTCTTGACGCTCGCGGAAGGCCAAAAAAAATCCGCGTCGTTGTTACAAGAGTTGCTCTCCGACGAACGTCTCTACGAGGGTAAAAAGAACAGACACGAGCGAGATGCAAAAGTATACGAGCGAGACGCGCTAGCTATAAATAGAGAAATCGATCGATTACGGAGGCAGCTTTCGATGTTGAACGAAGAAGTTTCACTTTCGGAACAAATATTGGCGTCTGCACCGGAAGAGTTCAAAGTCCTGAAACAAACGCTTCAAACGACGCTCGATGATGCCAAAAGAGAACTGAAATCGGCGGAGAACAACTTAGCGTGCGAAGAGCGCGACGTAGAGAAAGAAAAAGCGAGAATCGATGCGCTTCGCGAGGAAGTATCGAAATGGAACCGCGAGCGCAAGATGGAGATTGAAACGCAAAACAAACTCGACCCGAACGTCGGTAACGTCGAGTTACTACGAGCGTAAGAGGAAGTGCACGCCTTAGAAAAACAGTTGGATAAAGCAAAGCGATCGAAAGAGACGATGGCAGCAAATCTGGAGACGAGGCTTAAGAAACGTGAGATTTTAGCGAGTTCGGCGAACGACCTCGTATTTGTGGTTGATAACGCGGCGCGCGATACACTTCAAAGCAACGATGACGGAGAGATGGACAACGACATCAAGGCTGCAAGAAAGAACAAGTCAAATCGAAGATACGCGGACGAGTCATACGCCATCATCAACAGCGTAGATTTTGAGGACAAAGTTCTCTACGAAGATCCGAACGACGACGACGTCGCCTACGAAATTAAGCGCAAGCGTAACGAAGACATACATGCGAACAGGCGGCGAAAGCAAGAGAAAATCGCGCAACGTGAAATCCGAGAGGCTTTAAAAACAGCCGCCGTTTCGAACGAAAACGCCGAGTTGCTCGAGCGCAAAGCGAAAGAGTTGAAAGCATCGTGCGATGCGGCGAGAGCCAGTGCGAAGATGGCGATGCACGAAACGCAAAGATTGAAGATTGAAACTGGTGCTGCGCAGAGAAGAGCGGAAGCGCACGTGATTGATACGGCGAGAAGTCAACGCGCGAGAAAAATGTTGGAGGCAGCGGCGGATAAAATTCGCTACGAGGTAGTGGAAGAGAACGATGAGGATGAAAGCGAGAAGTGTTTAGAGAATAATCATTATCGCATATCGGAATACGATAACCAGTCGTTAACAAACGAGCAGTCTGCTTCGGATAAGTTGCGAGAAGTCGAAAGCGAAAGAGAGCGACTGTCTCGTTTACTTCGACACGCATGGGAGCAAGAGGAGGAAGAAGGAGATGATGATGAAGACGATGAAACACGAAGCGACGACGATGAAGATGAAAAGTTGCGCCGCGCTATCAATCGCGCGCAGCATCTGTTAGAATCTCGACACCAAATATCGTTTGCCGCCTCCTACATCCACGATGCCATTGACAAGCAGAAAGCAAAGTTTAAGGCGTAAAAAAAAGGAGAAAATGTCATGCGTTTTCGCGCCGCGTTAATCTGCTTATTATTCTCAATGATACATTACCGCCTTTGTCTCTCTCTGGTACCTACTACTGCTACTGCTATACCCACGCTTGCCTAAAATTCGTTAATTTGTTTGACGCCTGAATTGTGCGCTCTCAATATCTCTTTGTGTAAACTCTCCTCGTTCGCGACGACGACGGCTTTTCCTTGGGGCGAAAACACGCGCCTTGGATCAACGTCATCTCTCTCTTCGAAATCTCCTTCTGCCTTTCTTGGTTTCCTTTTCAACGAGAGTCTATTACCAAACCCATCTGAAACAATCGCCCCAGCCTCTTCGCAGCACAAAACACAGGCCGCGTGGTCCCAAACGTTCATCGAAAAAGTCCACGGTTTGTAGTGCACGAATGCATCGCACGCGTTTACTGCTATCGCGACGTATTTAATCAACGAACCGCTCCCATACGGAATTTCATCTAAATTCGACTTCGGTACTTTCCAACCGGAGTTCAGTGTCGTCGCTTTTCCGACGTCCGATTCCGACACCGCGACACGAATCGTACACAAATGGGACATCAAACAACATCGCTTCCATCTCGACGCCGGGGTGAACAGCTCCTTCGAGAAGCACCCTTTCCCCTTCACGGCACAAAGCAGCACACCACTACCTCTTTCCCATCTCGGCGCCGCCACGCACGCAGCCAAAACCTCTCCAGTTTCCCCATCGTGATAAGACAAACCAATGCAATACTGCTCCGTAAACGCGTACGCTCTCGATCGTATCGTCGGTTTCGCCGCAAACGCCTTCGTCCCGTCGATTGGATCTAACACGAAGTAGTTCCTGCCAGGACCACACCTCTCCTTTTCGAGCGATACCATCCTCCCGCGCGGAGTAAATTTCTCGACTAACTCCTTCACTCGATCAAACGACGCATCGCCTTCGACCGGGCGCCGCTCCTCGCCAACAACCTCTTCACCATCACCCCCTAACACGTTTTCCATCAACGTTTGAATCGCAAAATCCGCCGCGGTTACCGGCGTTCCGTCTTCTTTTTTCTCCACCATTCCTCGTAAACGTTCTTTGTCTTCTTCTTTGTCCACTTCGTCGGCTAAATACGCGCTCGAAATCGTCGCTTCGAGCATGCGTGCAACGCGTTCTTTCGTATCTAAAGCAACACCTACGAATGGTGGGAAATCGAAATCAACAACGAAAGACGACGTTTGGAA
>JACLAB010013155.1_pt1 | contig 12548 bp, 9 predicted proteins | sample 8027921 | NCBI WGS metagenome assembly JACLAB01 (sample SAMN15725117, study PRJNA655200) | protist metagenome | isolation source: fluorescence activated cell sorting (FACS) single amplified genomes of... | place: USA: West Boothbay Harbor, Gulf of Maine | collected 2000-07-19
CGTCACGTCGCTCGTGCATGGGGTGGTTCTGGGGAGGGTTGATCAATTCGATGGCGCCGAGCACGCGGGTTCGGCGACGAGTCCGACGGCGCCGACGCATTTTTCGCAGCACCGGTTGGCGAAGGAAATGTTGACGCGCGCTCGGGTGATGCATGACGATGGCGATTCGGGCGTTGTGACTGGTGCGCGAGTTGATGATGTTCGCGTGAGCGACGACGGCGTGCATGTACGAGCGCGAGTTAAGGCGAGCGAGGACGCGAGCGAAACGGAGACGTTAACCGTACGCGCAGAATATTGCGTTGTTGCGGAAGGTGCGAATAGTGAAACTCGGGACAGACTAGGAATTCAGATGCGCGGTGAGCGTGCGCTACAGCATTTGATAAACGTGCACTTTACTTCGAGCGCGTTGGCGGAGGACTTGAGCGCGGATCCGGCGATGTTGTATTTTGTGTTCAATCCGGACGCGGTCGCCGTCGTCGTCGCGCATGATTTAAGCCGGGGTGAATTCGTGGCGCAGATTCCATATTTGCCACCGGTGCAACAATTGAGCGATTTTACGCCGAGTGTATGCGAGCGCATGCTTCGGTCGGCGATTGGATGGAAAGATGCGTCCAAGGCGCTTGACATTTTGGGCATCAGGGCGTGGACAATGTCCGCCGAGGTCAGTGAGAAGTTTATAGAGAATGATCGCGTGTTTCTTGCGGGCGATGCAGCTCATCGATTTCCTCCGGCTGGCGGTTTTGGTATGAATACGGGCATTCAAGACGCGCACAATCTGGCCTGGAAACTTGCAGCCGTGACGCGCGGGATTTCATCGCCTGAATTGTTGCGCACGTACGAAATCGAGCGACGTCCAGTCGCGCTTCGAAACACAGCGCTGAGCGTGGAGAACTTCAAAGGTGTTTTAAAAATTCCTAATGCTCTTGGATTACCTCCGATGGCGGCCGATGTACTCCGTGACGCGGTTTCAGCTTTGCCGACGCTCGTTCCGAGCGCGTTGCGCAAAAATATATTAGAAGCGGGCCTCGCCATTGGTCGCGCGCAGTGTGGTTCTTTGCTCACCGCGGACAATCCCATAGGCGCCGCGCGTCGCGCAGCGGTGCGCGAGATGTGCGAAGATCCAAACGGCACGTTGAAGCTACAGTTCCCGAAGGAGGATGTTGGTTTTTCGTACGAATCGGCGGATGCGAATGGGCAAGCCAAATTATACGAACCAGGGACGTTGCGCGTCGGTGTTCGCGTACCGCATGCGTGGGTAAACACGATTTCTGGGCGAACTTCAACGATTGACTTGGTTGATGCCGACATGGCCGAGCCGCGAATGACCGTATTTGCTAGCGGTTTTGCTGCGAATGCGAAAGACGCTGTCACCACGTCTTCAAGAAGCGCTTTTCCAGCGCAAGTCATCCACATATTGGATCAAAACTGCGACGACTCGTTATCAAAAAATAACGTTATCGATATCGATGGAACGTGGGCACTGAAAACTCGAACATTCGGTGACAAGGTATTGGTGCTCGTGCGCCCTGACGGGCACGTTGTGTTCATCGGTTCAAATGTTGACGAACTCGAGAACGCCATACGCTCTTCGTTCCACGTAACGGCAAATTAAAAACAATCACGATTATTTGTTCACAATATTATAGCTATAGAGATTATTCATCCTGTAACATCAGACTTATTAGGTGCGTTGGCTATTACCTCGTATCTGCGTGACAGTCGCAGTAAGAAACATCAGTTTGCGCGTTGACGCTTGGCATCCGTCTCTTCATTCTCTGAAGGAAATGCCACGTCTGGTGTAATTCTAAACGACAGTAAAACCATCAACTTATTTGGTGACACATCGCGAACTTCACTGACGGTGGCGTTCGTAATTTCTGCTCCAAGATGCCCCGAGCCTCTTCGCACGACGTCGTCATCCGTCTCTGTCGCCGCCTTGAACGTGTACGTATGAATCATGGGTAAATCCCGACCCGCCCAAACTTTGCGATCAAACGAACCTTTCAAACAATCTAAAAACTCTATTCCTGATGCCGGTAAATTCGTAATGAGGTGATCGAACGTCGACCCAGCTGGGGGCTCGCCGTCGTCTTCGGCGGCGGCCCAAACAAGCTTAGGCTTAGTCTCGCGAAACGGGATCTTCTTTTCCTTTGCCTCTCTCTTCTTGGCATTGAATTCTGATAAAGCTGCATCGTACGCCGCCTTGTGCGCGACCCAAGCTTTCTCGTGGTCGACGTCATCGCTTGCCAGTGGCGACAAAAGAGCCTTTATAAATACACGCGCATCCATATTGTAACACTTCACCAAGTTCTTCACTCTGTTTTCTTGGGCATTGATTTTTAGGTATTTTGAGCAGTCTGGGTTCAAGTCACTGGCGAAGCATCGAATACCGCGCTGTGCGGCGGGAACGGAGAAAGGTCCGACTCCGCTCGTGGCGTCGCAAATGACGTCGGTATCTGCAAACGAGTCCACCAGTCTTTTATGTTCCGTTTCTAATCTCGAGTTCCAATACACCGTTCCGAAATCAAGTTTGAACGTCATCCCGTGCTGTTTCACCTCGGTCACCAAGCTCGGGTCGCCCGCTAACAGCTCCCATTCCGGTACTCTAAATTCACTTTCAATGGAGCCGACTTTATTCACCACCGTTTTCAACCGTTCGTTTTTATCCAACACCACCTTGCCAATCAAATACTTATACTCCGCGTGCTCATCGCGTAAATTCATGTGTGCAACGTGTCCGATGGTCTCAAACGAACTCGGAATCTCAACACCTGGTGGTAATAACTTGCTCAATGCTTGCGCCGCGTTAAAGTACTCGTACGTCAACGGCACCTCGTACGTGGTCATGTCAAACGTCTCTACATGCGCCTTCACCGCGCTCAACTTATCTTGCGGTACGCCTTGAAGCGAGTCATCCACGACACGATCGTTCAAAAGCACTAATCGCTCGCGCTCGCGGCCTTCGCTCGGGTCCCTGACTACAGCCTTGACCCGCGGCACGTCCAACGCGAACCCACGCAGCGCACGCAACACCGCATCGGTCTTCTCCACGGGCACTCGCAGCGCGCGCACGGTCATAGACGTTTCAAACGCCGCTCGGTCGATGTGTACATCTGGGGCGGGCTTGAGGGTGGTGCTAGACATCACGCCGCGCTGGCTGCAGGCGGCGGCTGCGAGGCGGCGACGGTTCGACGACGACGGCGACGCGGAAGACGAGCCGAAAGACGGAGACCTACGCGCGTTGGTACGCGCGGCTAAAAGCGCGCGCGTTATTGCGAATGAACGCGTGATGATTATCGCGCGAGCGCGCGGGATGCACGTGGAGGTTAGCCTCGCTATGAGGTCTGTACAAGAAACGTTGGTATAAAAATACAACACTGGCGTACGAAACATTCGTACTTGTTTACTCAATGCCAGCAGCGCGAACGGAAGAGCTAGAAATATCGCGGTCGCCATCAGCGCCACGCAAAGGATCGGCGATGCGTGCGGTTTTTGCACTCTTGATGTTGTCTCGCGTCGCTCTGCCATCCTTTTCGCCGATGGGCCATCTCGGGAGGAGATTACAATGGATATCCCGAGGATCCATCGTTTCGTGTTTGCGTTCTAAATCCGCATCGACGGCACTTTCAGCGAGTCCGAGGGCGAGACGTTCACACCCAGACCACGCCACCATGACGCCGTTATCGGTGCACCATTTGGGTGGAGGAAAGACGAGCGGTAAATTCGCGTCTTCGGCAATTTTGACCAGTGTGGAACGAACGGTGGCGTTCGCTGCTACACCGCCGGCGACGACAATGCACGATAGATCGGGAGTGTCCTCACGAGCCCACACGATTGCGCGCTTCAAGCGCTCCTCGAGATGCTTGACCGCCTTGGCCTGGAAACTCGCCGCGATGTCGGCGCGCGTCTGTCGTTTATCGACGCCATCCCATTCGACATCATCGCCATCACCACCACCAATGTCGGCATCTATCGCCATGCGCGCCGCAGTTTTCAACCCAGCATACGAAAAGTCACAATTCTTTCGCTGCCGCAATGGCACTGGAAATTTATACTTGGTCGGGTCGCCCTCGAGCGCGAGCTTTTCCAACGCTGGCCCGCCACCCCCACCCACTGGTAATCCTAATAACCTCGCCGTTTTATCATACGCCTCGCCCAAAGCATCATCTAAAGTGGAACCTAATATGGTATAATCTCCAACCCCGCGCGCTGTGATGAGCATGTTGTGCCCGCCGCTCACGAGGAGCGCTAAAAATGGAAACGTCACCGCCTCCGTCCCGGCGCATAGCCTCGCCACCAACGCGTGCGCCTCGACGTGATGCACGGGTACGATCGGCAAAGAATACTGCGCTGACATCTTTTGCGCCTTACGCACGCCCACGCGCAGGCACATGGATAGCCCTGGTCCGCACGTCACGGCGACGGCGCTCAACGCCTCAGCCGTCGTTCCCGCCTCCGCGAGCGCCGCCGCCACCACCGCATCAATCGCCTCTTCGTGCGCAGCACGCGCTAAATTAGGCACAACACCACCCCATGGACCATGTATCGCCGCTTGCGACGCGATCGCTTCGCCCAGCACGACGCCATCGCCGCGCACCACGGCGGCGGCTGTGTCGTCGCAACTCGTCTCGATGCCGAGCACCAACGTTTGTGCGTTCACCTCCACGCGCGCGCCGGCGTTGAGCGCGCCCGAACCTAAGAATACACCCGACGAGACGTCCGCGGTGTTTTTCGGCGCGTGCGCGTGCGACAGCGTGCGCGTGCGAGCGGTGCCACCGCCGACGGCGCTTTTGTTGGCGTGCTGTTGCAAAGGTTTCGAGCCGTCGCGTCGTCGCCCAAACCTTCCATACGCGCTCACCCCACGCCGCGCGTGCACGACGCATCGCGTCAGCATCGCGCGCGTCGTCGAATACATGACCAACGCGTCGCGATGGCGTCGAGGAATGACGAAAGACACATTTGGAGCTTTCGCGACTTCTTCGGGACGTCGCGTTACAATTCTAAGTACACGCTAAACACACGCTACGCTGGCAAATAAAAAGCAAACAATCAATATCATCACACCCCTGGGTGCCCGGGTTCGATTTCCAACACGAAGAACCACAGCACGGCGAGCAATAGCCCGACGCAAAACGTGCCTGCGACGAGCAACCAACCCCACTGAGCGCACAAGAGCTCCACGTCCTCCCTCAGCGACGTCGCCGCGTTCGCCCTCTCGCGCCGCACGCGTTCCTCCTCCGTGCGCAGTACGAGCGGTACGCGATCGCTCGCGATCCACGCGCCGTCGGCGTTCCCGAAATATCCATCCTCGTTCAACCCATCGATCGATGACTTGTCGTCGTCTTCGGTGGTGTCTCTGTCGAGCCACCCGCGTTCGATGTCGTCGTCGCGCGACGCCGTCGCCGCAGACGTCGATGGAACGTCGTCGTCGTCGTCGTCGTCGTCGCGCCGCGCGGCGGCGCGATCGGCGAGCTCGATCGAGGCCATCGCAGCGCGCGCCGCGCGTTCTGAAGCAACGGCCTCGCGCGAACCGCGATCTCGCCATTACCCGACGCATCGCACGCGACACCGCGACGCGGCGCGAGTGACACGCGAAACCGCGACGCGATCGACAGCGCGTTGACGACGAACGCCGCACGGAGGCGCGCGACGAGCGAGGAAGGGCGTAGGACGGCGCCATGATTCCACGCCGGGTGTCGCACAATCCGATCATCGGTCCGGGCGTCGTACCGCTCGGTGCTGATCCGCAGTACGACGCACAGTACGCGAATGAGTACAAGCACGTGACGCACGTGCCATCGGGCGGTGGACGGGCGTTTACGATTGATGGGAAACAGCGAGAGAAGACGCCGACGACGCGGACGCAGACGCCGTACGTGACGGGTACGTCGGTGCTCGGGTTGAAATTCGCGGGTGGGACGTTAATGGCGTGCGATACGTTGGCGTGCTATGGGAGTACGAAACGGTATAAGAACGTCGAGCGCATGAAGCGAGTGAATGATAAGTGCGCGATTGGTTTCTCTGGGGAGTTGAGCGATTTCGCGTACGTGTGCGACTTGTTGGACGAGTTGACCACCGGAGATTTCTGTGACGATAACGGAACGGTGAGGAACGCGCGGGAGATTTATCAGTACTTGACGCGGGTGATGTATAACAGACGGTGCAAATTTGACCCGTTATGGAACTCGCTCGTGGTCGCCGGCGTCGACGGGGAGGGCGCGACGTTTTTAGGTACGATTGGGATGATTGGTACGCACTACGAAGACGATCACGTTGCGGCTGGGTTTGGGAATCACATCGCGCGACCGATCTTTAGAGACCGCTACAAGGACGATCTCAGCGAGGAAGAGGCGACGGAGATTATGAAGATGGCGTTGTACGCGTGCGTCATGCGCGACAAGCAGATGATGAACAAGTTTCAAATTTGCAAAGTCACAAAGGATGGCGTGACGATTGGTGAGCCGTTCGCGGTGCCCATGGAGTGGGGCTATGAAAAGTTTTACAATCCCACTGAGTTCTCGAAAGGCGGGTGGTAGTCACGCAGGTCATACTAGAAAATCTTTGTTGTTTTTAAAAGAGAGACGTTTTTACTCATCATCGTTTTTCCACCCTCTCTCACTACTTGCTACATTTTTATTACTTCAGCGCATCTCAGACGCCTTGAGCAGTCTGAATGCACACACTGAGTTGCGAATCTCATGCACGTACTCGTGTGCTGGTGTCTTGGGAGTCAAATACAAGTGCTCGTTCAAACCATCCTTGCTGTTCTGCATGGCAAATTCTAGAGCCTGTTCGTGATCACTGCGCTGCACGTGCTCCTCGAGCTTAGATATGAGCACCTTTTCACTCACTTCACCCTCGCGCGCTTGTTCCAAAACATTAGACTCCCACTTCTCGTCAATGTTCCACAACGCGGCGCCGATGCGAGCGCGCTTTGAGGGCGGTTGGTCGGCATCCGCCGCTGCAGCTAACATGGCAAACACCGCTCTCGCGACATCGGGGATGTACTTGACTAATTGCTTTTTACGAGCCTTACGATCACGAGCGACCTGCGCGCGCACAATTTTTCCGCGGAGCTGCAAAGCGCACTGCTTGATGGCTTTGTCTACCGCTTCCGCGATTTCGTTGTTTTCGTCGCCAATGTACTCTTTAGACGTCCCCTTGAATGGAATCTTTGTCGATACGATAGATACGAACACACCAATCTTATCATTGTTCTTATCAATCTTGTACGTGCTCCAGTTCAAACGCTGCACGCAACGAGTGACGACATCGTTACCACCTTCAAACAATAGAGGAATGCGATTGGCAAATCGGAACACGTTGAAGCCGGGTTTGACTTCGCGACCACCAAGCGATACGCAAGCTTCGACGATGAGTGGATGCCCACCGCATGCGAGCGCTGGCGCGCAAAATGACGCGATCCATTCTGGGCCAAGCTCTTTCATAATACCGAGACGTAGGTTGTATTCGCCTGCGGGCGACAAACACGAACCGTCTGGGTCGTCAAAGCGCGCGTCAGCCAACAGTTGTTGAATTCTCGTCGCTTGCTTATCCGTCACTTCGGCGGGATGCATGTCCGTATCGAATCCATAGCCAAGCTCTTGAATCAAACGTATCGATAAATCCTTGTTGATGCACGTGAATTCCTTGTGCAAAAAGTTTACTAAATTCTTCTCACGCGTTTGCGACAACAGGTCCTTAATGAGCAACATGTTCTCCTTCGCCGCCGTGGGGTGATGTTTTGTGATCGACGGCAACGCAGGCATGATGTCTGTTCGGCGTCTAAACAAAATGTCGATATCTTTCGCCGAAGACGTCGTGGCTGCAGAGGTGATGAAGCGAAAACGTAACTGCGCGTACGGCGTCACGATGGCGAGTTGCCTCAAGTACGATAGCACGTATTGTCTATACGTCGTCCAGTTCCCTTCGATCGTCACCGACAGCGTTGCACCGTGCCATTTATCATCGTTTGGCACCTTGGCCTCTTTGTGAATATTCGGTTCATTCTTTTCGATGTCAATGTCGAGCTCGTATTCAGACACAAACGACTGATTCGGCTGCGCGCTTCGAATGCTAATCGGCAATCCCGTGGTCTGCTTGGACCAAATTAACGCCATCTTCGACCCAAGACCAAATTTACCTCGCGTCTGCCGCACGCCGTATTTAGTACCGCTCAACACGCGACCTAACATGTTTGGAATGTCTTCGTGATTCATGCCTTTCCCGTTGTCTTGTACGGTTATCTTATAAAAGCATTTCGCCTGCTCTCGCTTGCCTCCGCCCCCACCACCGCGCTTACCACTCTTCTCCGCCGCCTTAGCCTTACGCGCTTCTTGTGCTAACCGCTTCGCCTTGGCCTTCTCGCTCTCAAAATCCGCATACAACTCGTCATCCAACCGCACGTGCGCCTTCAACCCAATCAACCGCTCGTACTGCGACACCGACACCTCCTCCACCGTGATATCAATCTCCGGCAACGTCCCGATCGCCTCAGCGCTATCCAAAGAGTTCTCAATAAACTCCCGCAACGTCGTGTACAGCGACTTGCCCGCGTTTTCGAACCCGGCGATGCCTTTATTGTCTTGAAAAAACTCGGCGGGTGACTTTTGGGTGAGATTTTTATCCCCTTTCCCACTCGCCGTCGACGCCGTCGACGCCTTTTTCGGTGGCATCCTCACCTCGAGCTAAATATACGTATACCTCGCGCCCGACGCCGCCAAAGCCGACGTCGTCGTCGACGCCGCGTTGTGCCGCGCCGCTCGCCTGTCGCTGCCCGATTTTGAATTCTCCACCCCCAGCCGTCCTGTTCATCACTCGCCGATTTTCGACCGATCACGACCAGGCCTACACCCCCCTCGCCCACGCGAACGTCCACGACGTCGCCGGTGCCGTGTCCGCACACCGCGCCGCGACCGCTACGAACATCATGGTGCGTGCGACGCGAATCGATCGCGATTTCACGTTTTTCTCGCCCGTCGTCGTCGCGCGGCGCGCGCTGGGCGCGTCGCGGTGGCGCGCGCGCGCGTCGGTGGGATTGGATTCCCGCGATCGCGCGCGTGGATTGTTGAGGCGCGCATCGCCTCGCGCGCGCGCAGATGCGCGGGTCTCGGCGCGCGGGTCTCGGCGATGCGCGGTGGAGTTTTCGTGGCGGCGTTCTGTGCGGTGCGGGCGCGAGACGCGGCGTCGCGCGCGGTGGTGCGGGCGCGGGTCGGCGATCGTGGATTGTGGTGGCGTCAACGGATCGCGCATTCGGAACACTGCATGGGGGTGTTGGCCGTCGTGCGACCGTGGGTTGGCGCGTTCGCGGGGTTTGAGTGATGGGATGAAAATCGCTCGTGTGTGCGGGCGTTGGGTGCGGGGTGTTGGGCGCAGGCGGAGGCGTGGGTTGAGCGAATTGCGCACGTCGGTTGCACTGAAAGCAGTTGCGCCGACGCGCGAGTTGTTGACTTTTTGCGCGTACTGACGATGATTGTTTATTTTGGCACGAATAGGTTGGAACTACGCGTACTAAGGGTAAAGGCCGCGCCTCTGGCCTCTCCGAGGAGCAAAAGCAAGAAATCCGCGAGGCGTTTGACCTCTTCGATACCGACGGTTCGGGGACGATCGACGCCAAGGAACTCAAGGTTGCCATGCGCGCCCTCGGCTTTGAACCGAACAAGGACGAAATCAAGAAGATGATTGCCGATATCGATAAGGACGGTAACGGTACCATCGACTTTGAAGAATTCCTCACGATGATGACCGCCAAGATGGGCGAACGCGACAGCCGCGAAGAAATCATGAAGGCGTTCCGTCTCTTTGACGACGACGAAACGGGCAAGATCTCCTTCAAGAACTTGAAGCGTGTCGCCAAGGAATTGGGTGAGAACATGACTGATGAAGAACTCCAAGAAATGATTGACGAAGCCGACCGTGATGGTGATGGCGAAGTTAACGAAGAGGAATTCTTCCGCATCATGAAGAAGACGTCTCTCTTTTAAATCGCCGTGTAACACAAATCACCCACTCCGCGACGCCTTTGCGGGCGTTCGCTATGTAAACACTGACGTTCAGTGTGACACCGACAGTAGTACGATCAAGTGCATCGACTGCGTAGAATGTCATTAGATTTAGCTTGAAATAACCACTCTCTCAGAGACGTGCTTGAAGACGCATGAAAATCGTTGCTCTGGCGATGGTTATCATTACACACGTTATTAGCCCGCTAAATGCCTAAGACTTACGCTACACTGGCGAACCGTGCACACGGAAGCGATACACGCACGTCCAACCTTTGTGACCGTGATTATTTTTGACGAATAAGCGCACGTGATCTACGACTCGAGGCGCCTCGACGTCAAACGTTTGCACTGCGCCCAGATCCACCGAGTATGAAAAATTTCCTAACGGCATCATAGACTTGGGTGCCTTGCTCTTCTTCGTGTTACTGAGCCAGCCGAAAATTCCAAAATCTTTTGGTGCGCTGTGCGTGTCGTAGGCAACCAAACTATCCGAGTGTTCAAGGGTAACCGCGTCAATCGTGATTGGCTGGCGAAGTCGAACGTCGATGAAACCAGTCGGCGAATGCAAAGCCAAGCAATCGCCGGGCTGCTCTAATGATGGCGTTAATAGCCAGTCATCACTTCTCGGATGCACACCAGATCGCAAGTAAGTCAGTGCGGCGGTTATGGGGCCATCGCCACGGGCGACAAAAGGTGAAATAGGAGAGTGCGCGACGACGCGTCCGCCGCCAGACGCGAGCGCGTAATCGGGACGACCTGTGCGGTCAGCATACCACAAGTTTGATGACACATCCGCGCTTTTCGAAAATATGCTTTTCGGCGTCGTGCGCGGTAAGGATTTCATGTACTGATCGACGCGTTCCGTCATGTGCTTCTCTAACGAGGTGAAATCAGCCGACTGTGGAGCCGCGGTGGCGGCGATGCGGGCCTCGAGCTTCTTCAAATCGCCCGACTTTGCAAACCCTGCCTGATTTTTTTTCAAAGCATCAATAGTGTTTTGCAACGCGGTAATTTGCGCGTTCGAAACTTGGGCGGTTTGGGCGGGATTTTTTTTGAAGAATCCGCCCGACTTCTTCGTTTGCAAGCTCGTTGAAAGCGCGTCGATTTGCCTCTTCAGTTCATCGATATGCGACATTCTAGCAAAGTCATTTTGACTCTTACTCAGTGTATCCACAGAGCCAGAGAGCGCGCTGATTTGCGCCAACATGTCTTTCGCGTCGCTCGACGTCGCCGAACTGAACGCCGCGAGATCCTTCGCCGACGATGTTTTCAACGCCTTCAACTGCGCGGTCGCAGTCGCGAGTTCATCATTTAACGTCTTCAATTGCTTCTCCGTCGCGACATCCACGGCGGTGAGCGTGCTCAACGCGTCGCTAGTGACGTACTTGTCCTGCGCGCCTCGCAACGCGTCGACGGCGGCTTCCAGCGCTTTGAAATCCGTCTCAGACACCTTTGATGATGCCTTTTTGAACAACCCACTATTGGCGTTATTATTCTTCTGCGCCTTTGTCGCGAGCGCGGCGATTTGCTTCTTCAATTCATCAACCTGCACCATTTTAACGACGTCCCGTTGACTCGCTTTCAACGCTTCGACGGCGGCTTCCAGAGGAGACATCCCTTTCGCATATTTATCCATCTCATGCCTCAACTCCCGCATCGCCGACGCGCGTCCAGAATCACGCTCTTCACATTTCTTCATCGCATGCTCAACGTCTCGCAATCGACGCGTCATGGGGGCTAAATCCGCGTGCGTTTGGCTCACGCGCGCCGACGCCACCGCAAACGCATTCAAACGCAAGCTGATACTTTGAAGCACCACAGCCACGAGCGCGGTCGCCGTCACGCACGCCGTCGCCACGATGAATGGAATACTTTTGCGTCCATGATTTCGTGCGCGCGAATCCATCCCATCGTCGTCGTCGTCGTCGTCGTCATCATCATCATCATCATCATCGTCTGAAGTTTCAACAGTCACCAACGGTGTCGCCGCGCCTCGTCGCGCCTGACGCCCGCGCGACGCGCTCGACGCCTCCCGCGCGCGCGCAACGCCATCAGAATCGTCGTCATCGTCGTCATCCGCGCGCGCGGGCGCGCTCGCGCTCGCTGATTCGCGTCGTCGGCGCGTGGACATTGATTACAAGATGACGCGCGCTCACTGTGACGCCTTCACACGTCGACGCACCGCGTCGAGCAGTCCGCGCGCGAGCGCGCGCGAGCGCGCGCAGGACGCGCGCGGTGGGACGCGCGCGCGTCGTCGTCGGCGCGTCGTCGCGTGCGCCAGGGCGCGGCGCGCGCGCGTGAACGCGGCGGTGTCGATGGGCATGGACGGTTGGCTTTTTCGCGACCTTCGCGACGTTGGCGACGACGACGGCGACGGCGACGGCGACGGCGACGGTGCGACGGCGTGTTCGCTCGCCGATGCGTGGCAAGTGATGGACGTCGTGGATTGCGCCGCGAGCGCGCGCGGGGCGGACGCCGGGACGACGACGCGCGGGAGAGTGTTAAAGTTGACGCTGATTAACGCCGCGGGCGACGCGCTCGCGG
>JACLAB010004357.1_pt1 | contig 12538 bp, 9 predicted proteins | sample 8027921 | NCBI WGS metagenome assembly JACLAB01 (sample SAMN15725117, study PRJNA655200) | protist metagenome | isolation source: fluorescence activated cell sorting (FACS) single amplified genomes of... | place: USA: West Boothbay Harbor, Gulf of Maine | collected 2000-07-19
CAAAGGCCAACACTTTGGGCAAATCTTCGCCTGGTCGCAGCACGTCCGGACGTCGTCGTAATCCGTCATGTCGATATCAAACACCAACTCTCTTTCCACCGGTTTAAAGGACCCTCCGTACGCGAGTCTGTTCTTCGGGTTGTGTGAGAACACCGGTCCGATATCGATTTTGCCCGGGACTTTGGTTTTCAAATCTTTCCGTAAACTCTTTTCATCCGCGTAGGAGTTGTACCGGACGAAAATCTCGCCTTTTAAGGTGAAGCAAAACTCTCGGTTTTGGATGAATTGTTGCTGATCCTTTTGCGATTCCTTCGATGACGTTAAACCTTCGTAACTCAGCCACTCGAAGAGTTGTTTCGAAGGGAAAATGTGCGCGTAATACGGACGCATTAACGAGTGCACATCGACCGCTTCTTCCTTTACTAATGCTTGATTCTTTTCAAAATCATCATCATCTTCCATGAGCTTTTGTCGCTTCACATCTTCTTTTCTCTCACCACTTTCCCCCAAAGTCTCGTTGGTCGTCGTCATTGCGGGCTTCTTCTTCTTCTTCTTTAATAAAGCAACTCTCTCTCTCTCTCTCGCGTTTGCGCGCGATATTACCTTCTCCCTCTTAAAGTGATGAACCGATTTCAAAATTCAAAATCCTTCCAAAGAAAAAGAGGAAACAAATAATTTAGGGTATCAATTTAGGGTATCAAAAACGGGAGTAGCCTATTAAGTTTTGTTCTTTTTTCCTCGACTCCTTCCTTGTAGGGAAAAAAGGACAGACATCTGCGTTATATTCTTTCCCTTTTCTCTCTCGTGTTTACGCGAAGAAGTTTAAGAAGAGGAGAAAGACCCAAACTTTGCGCGCGATAATAAACAACACGCGCGCGCGACGACGGGAGAGAAGAGGTTTGAGAAAGTTTTTGTTGTTGGTATTTGTGTGAGAAAGACACGGAGTACGCGCACGAATCATTTCATTACATCATCCATCATGAGTAAAAATGCGGAGGAAATCATCAAATCTCACGCGGAATTATTCCCTCCTTTGCAAGTGAAACTGGCGTTAAAATTGTGCTCGAACGAGTGCGACCAAGGGCACTTATTCTCGGACTGGGATTCGACTTCGAGAGGAGACGATGAAAAGAAGAAAAAGATGATGCACCAGCTGGAGCTTTTGGACAAAAACTACCAACCCGGAGGTCTTTGCGAGTACATCAAAAACGCGAAGAAACTCTTAAAACAAGCCAAGGAAGGGCAAAATCCATTCGACGGGTGGCACCCATCCGTACCAAAAGGCGAAAACGTTGAATACGGATCGAAGAAGCACCGAGAGTTGGAGAAAATTGGTTTGAAACAGGCGAAGAAAACCGCGTTCGTGTTAGTGGCGGGCGGGTTAGGCGAACGGTTGGGGTATAAAGGGATTAAAGTGAGATTACCGGTGGAACGAGCGACGATGGAGACGTATTTGGGGTTATACGTGAAGTCTATTTTAGCGATTCAAGAAACCGACGAGGTGGTGAGAACGTCCGGGCAAAAGATTGACGTGCCGTTGGCGATTATGACGTCGGAAGATACGCACGCGATGACGGTGGACTTGTTGGAATCGAACGACTATTTCGGCGCGAAGAAGACGCAAATTACGCTGATGAAACAAGAAAAAGTCCCGTGTTTAGTGGATAACGACGCGCACTTGGCGTTGAACGACGAGGATAAGTATGTGTTACAAACGAAACCGCACGGCCACGGCGACGTGCACTCGTTGTTACACCAATCGGGCTTGTTGAAAAAATGGAAACAAATGGGCGTGAAGTGGGTGACATTTTTCCAAGACACGAACTCGTTGGTCTTTCGAGTCATTCCTGGTGCACTCGGGGTGTCGAAATCGAGAGATTTCGAGTTCAACTCTTTGTGCGTGCCGCGAAAAGCGAAAGAGGCGGTTGGCGGCATCGCGCAGTTGACGCATACGGACGGTAGAAAGATGACGATTAACGTCGAGTATAATCAGTTGGATCCGCTGTTAAGAGCGAGCTCGAGCGATGGATCCGGAGACGTCAACGATCCAGCCACGGGTTTCTCCCCGTACCCAGGGAACATCAACCAATTAATCGTGAAGTTGGAACCGTACGAAAAGCAGCTCTCGAAAACCGGCGGCGCTATCGACGAATTCGTCAACCCGAAATACAAAGACAGTTCCAAGACGGCGGCGAGAAGAAGAAGACAAACTTAAGTTTCGGGAGCGGGAAAAGGGCGAAGATGCACCCGAGATTGGAGGAGGCGTATTGGAAGGTGTTGAAGCCGTTTTGGGAGAAGGAGTTTTTACCGGCGCAGAAACTCATGGAATCGAAGAAGCACTTCGAAACGATTTTGAGCATGATTCCAGACGCGACCGTGCGTCAAAAAGCGGAGTTTGATTTTAACAACAACAAGATGCCGACGGTATCGAGAGACGGGGACATCGACGTCAACACGTGGCGATGGCAACGAATCGTAAAAGCCGTGGAGGACGAGTTGAGAGGAAAGAACACGAACTGGGATTTGACGAGGTGCTTACAGACGATTATTTTTTCCCACGTGTACCCTCGTTTGGACGCGGAAGTTTCCAAACACATGAATCACTTGCTCAAGGCGCCGTTTTGCGTCCACCCGAAAACCGGTCGCGTGTGCGTCCCGATCGATCCGAGCAACTGCGACGCGTTCGATCCGTTTTCCTCGGACGCGCCGAAAGTGCACGAGTTGTTGCAAGAGTACAAAAAATTTGGCGCGGATGAAAACGCCGTCAAGAAAACCGCCATGGGTAAAGCGTTGGAAACGTTCGAGAGGTGCTTCTGGTCGAAATTGAAAGTCGCCAACGAGGAGGAGAAGAAGAAGAAGATGATGATGAACAACAACGTGTTGAACGAGAGCAACGCGCTGAACAAAAATTCCAACGCCGCTGCTGACATGGAGTTTTAATCATCATCATCATCATCATCGTCAAATTGTTATCGCTACTAAAATTGTTGTTGTTTAATATATAAAAGCGCCTCGGCGTTCTAATAAAAAGTACTATATATTACAAATATATATGCGCAGCATTATTAATTCTACTCGTAATCGCTCTCGTCCGTCGAAGAATCGTCTAACTGAATGTTCAATAACTTTTCGCTTTTCCTCAGCGCCTCTTCCCAGGTGTCTGGTTTCCCGCCGTCGAAATACGGCGTTTTGGCGCTTTCGCCCGTCCTCGTCGTCACGTCCCATTTCTCGTCCGTCGTTGATTCGCCATATTTCCTCACCTCGCCGTTCTCGAACACCTCTTCACCCCACGTCCGTCTCCAAACCTCCCCGTTCGGTTCTTCTCGCCACGTTTCGCCACTTTTCGCGCCGTCTCCGGAGGTTGATTTCAAGCGCTCTTCCCACTTATCGCCCCACCGAACGCCTTTATCGTTTTCGGCCCATTTATCCGTCCATCGCAAGGAAATACCGTTTGGATCGTAGTGTTCGCCCCATTTCTCCCACCACGCGTGTCTATTTTCTCGTCCGGACTTTTCCACGCCTCGATCGCACGTGTTTTCCGAGCTAAACCGTTCCCACCACTTCTCTTGCCACTCTCGCGAGGAATCTGAATTCGTGTCCACGTGTCGCGCCCACTTATCGGCGGAGCGTTCAACCATCTGACAACACGAAGCCGATAATGGATGATGATCGTCGTCGTTGCTATTATTATTCTCGTTATTATTCTCCTCGCTACTACTACTACTACTCTCCGACGTGTTATACAACTCCCTCCACGTCTCCCACCACGTCTCTCCTTTCTCGTTGAACCCGCTCTTCTCCGCGCCCAACTCTCGGTACCCGCTCAAATCCGCTTTCTCCCAGTGCGTCTCCCTATACTCCCAGCTCTTATCCGGCGCCGCCCCGCCTTTCACCGTCCATCGACACCGATACCCGCCTTCGCCTCGATCGACGCCGCTTTCCCGGAACCACGAGTTCCCGGTTTCCGGATCGATACCTTTCATCTTTTTCGTGTGTTCTGTTGTTTATGTCGCGTCGTTTAAGATGCAAAACGGTCAGTCTCAGTATATAGATGCTGTGTTGTTCTTCGCAGAAACACAGAAAGAGTTTAAAAGAGTTTAAAGAGAGAAAGAGAGAGTCGCATGTTGTTGTTCCTCGCTCGCTTAATACGAGAGAAAGCGCACAAAAGCCAAATACCCTAAATACCCTAAATATGTACCTTCATCTATGTCGATGTTGATGTCCAATTCGCTCGGTATGCCGGTATCTCTCTGCGGAGGTTCCAGCTTCTTCGGCATTTTCTCCAAAATGTTCTCGGCGGATCTGTTATCATTATCGCTGTTCTCGTCTTCAACGAGCGCGTGAGTATTGAAAGGGCGACGTAAACGACGCGCGTTGTTCGTCAAAAGATTTGATCTCTGGGGAGAAAAAGGACGACGTTTCGATTTTCCATTTTGTTGAGAAACAACACAGGACGCACACGTCTTCAGCATCATCGTCGCTTTTGTCGTCCTCCTCTCTCTGTCTCTGTTGCACTCTGTGCGTGTCTTCTGCGCGTTACGTGTAATCTGTCGCGTAATCCTCCTCCTTGTCTCGCCTTTTCTCCAACAGGGAGGAGGTCTCTCTCTTTTCTTTCTCGGGGTGTGGTACAGTACAGACGCTCGTTCTTAGAGTTTTTTGTGGCGGAAAAAGTTTCTGTCGAGACAGATCGAGAAGATACGTTATGTTATATGTTCTGTGGCGCTCAATTACCCGTTATGTACACTTAATAGGAACCACGAATTTTTTGGAGCTGTTTTCTTTGTTTTCATAAAACGCCTCTTTTACCACCACTTCCCAAAAAATGTTTAAGGACCTAAAGAGCGAACAGTCATCTGGGCGGCTGTTTCAATTTTGACGACGTAAACCTTAGAAGCACTGATGATCTGTCGCTCGTGTTGTTTGCGCGCGGATTTTTTTAACTACTACCGTCGTTTTTTGTGCCTAGATTTGCTCGCGTTTACTTTACGTTTAATCGGTTTCTCGTCGAAACCTCTTTTCCCGAAGGAGGAGCGTTTGGTGTCGGTTGTCGTCTCTTTCTTCTTCTTCTTTTGGTTGTTGTTGTTATTATTATTCATGGCTTTGAACGCGTTCAGCGCTTTTTTCCCCGTGACGCCTTGTAATCTCGCGTCCCGTTCGAGTTTCTTGACCGATTTGACGCCTTGCGTGACTTTTCGCGTTCGGTTGATTTTGGTTTTGGTTTTACCAGTTTCGTCGTCGGAATCGGCGTATTCGTCGTCGTATTCGTTTTCTTTTTGCGCGCGCTGTTTGGCGGCTAACGCGCGGCGGCCTTTTTTGGAAGACGGGAGACGAGAGGGGTTCGCGAGCGATTCTTTCTCGTCTTCTCCATCGCTCTTCTTTCGTTTCTTCTTATTCTTTTCGTTGTCGTTTTTCCCACCACCAAACCTTGAAGGCATATCGCCTAATTCCAAATCGTCCTCGAGTAAATCTATGCCTTGCTTCCCCATCGCTTTCGCCGCGGCTTTCTTATTCGCCATCTTATCTCTCTCGCTTTCAAACCACGTCTTTTTCGGTCTCGATTTAATCTCGTTCGCGTGTTCCAACATGTTCTCCGCTTTCGTCGCTTCCATCTCGGCTTTTTGCATGTGCTTTTCCGCTCGCTCTTCCTCTTCTATTTCTTCGATTTGCGCGGCGTAGCCTTCAATTTTCTCGTGCCATTCGTCCACCACGTCTCTGGGCACGATTCTCGATTGCAATTTTTGACCTCTCTTTTGCAACGTCTTCACCAACGCTCTGTCGTATTCTTCCATGAATGTGATGGCGACCCCTTTCCTCCCAGCCCGTGCTGTTCTCCCAACTCTGTGTAAATACGACGCCACGTTCTTCGGCGCGTCGTACGAAACGACCAAATCGACCGAGGCGATGTCCAAACCTCTCGCGGCAACATCCGTGGCGACCATAATTTTCGTTTCGGCGTTGGATCTAAAGTCTTCCAACGCGGCTAATCGTTGCGTTTGGGTCATGTCGCCGTGTAATTCGCACGCTTTAATGTTTGAAAGACCTAAAACTATTTTCAATCGGTGCGCTTGGACTTTTGTTTTCGCAAACACGATGGTTTCTTTCCCTTTGAACGATCTCGATAAGAGCGATAACAAATGCGCCTCTTTCTTGGCCACGAATTGCGGTTTGATTTTCACGATTTCCTCGGTTAGCGTCATCGGCGTGGTGCCCAAGGAATCCGCGGACAATCGCGCTGGGTTTCTCATGGATAAACTGGCCAACTCCTCCACCGCGCTCGTTAACGTCGCGCTGAATAACAACGTTTGTCTCTGTCTCGGCATGTTCCTCACGATTTCTTTAATCTCCTCTAAAAAGCCCATCTCTAATAACCGATCGGCTTCGTCTAAAACGACCGCGGCGACGTCCTCGAAACCAAACGAGTGCGTGTTCCTCACGTGATCGATCAATCTACCCGGTGTCGCGACGACAATTTCCGGTCTTTGCCTCAACGCCGCCGCTTGCCTTTCCATGGATAACCCGCCGACGATGGTCGCCACTTGCACGTTCGTATATTCGCCCAACCGCTGAATCATTTGCGCGCACTGCACGGCTAACTCTCTCGTCGGTACCATTATCACGACGTGTATCGCACTCACCGCATTCTTCGGTCTGTGCAGCATCCTCTCCAGTAAAGGCAACGCAAACGCCGCCGTCTTCCCGCTCCCGGTTTGCGCTCGCCCGCACACGTCTCTCCCGGTCAGCGCGATTGGGATAATCGCCGCTTGAATCGGCGTCGGCGTCGCGTATCCTAACTTCTCGCACGCTCGGCACAGCGGTCTCGATAAGTGCAAATCACTAAAACACTGCGCAGAAAACGTCGTCCCATCTTTCGCGACGGCGCGTTCCGTGTACTTTTTTTCCGATTTGGATGATTTGTTGGAACTCTTCGAGGATGTCTTCTTCTTAGTATTCTTCCTCGCGCGTCGCGTCGCATCTTCATCATCATCATCGTCATCATCTTCACCATCATCATCATCATCGCTCGTTGTTAATTCTTCGTCGTCTTCTCCTCCTCCTTTTCCTTCTTCTCGCGTGGTGGTGTTCCCTTGCCACGCCGGCGCATCCTCTTCCTCTTCCTCTTCCTCGCTCTCACTCTCCTCTTTTCTCTCTCTCCTTTTCCTCTGAATCTTCTCGTCCACGCTCGTCTTGTTCTCGCGTTTCAACTCCTCCTCGGCTTCGCCTTTATATTTGGAGAAGTCCCAGGAGGAGGACGTCCCCCTTTTTCTTTCATCGTCGTCTTTTTCTCCTCTCCCACCATTAGTATTGTTCTTGTTCGTTTTGCCATTCGTGACGGCGCCGTCAGGACGAAAATTGGATTTTCCGTCGTCGTTTCCGTCGGCGGTGAACAACCCGTCGAAGAACGATTCCAATTTTGGGTCGAACGTAGTCGTGGGGAAGTCTTTTTGTTCCTCCTCCTTCTCTGCATCGGGAGGAGGGTCGGACATTTTGATTTTGCGTTTGTGTGTGTGATAATGCGCGTGAAGTGGAAATGGAGAAAAACGAGTGCTTTCTGCTCTCTCGTTTTGTTCGCAGTGAAAATGGTGTTTTTGATCTTTAAAAAGTATTCGATTTAAAGCACGTGATGCTAAAGGCGTAAAGGTGTTGTACTACCGGTATGTATGTATGTGTGTACTGGGAGTATATTGACAAGAGCTAATGGTAGCGACGCATGTGGTATTTCAAACCACTAGATTGACGATATCTCTTCTCGCAAACATGGCATTCGTACGGTTTCTCGTTCGTGTGAATACGCATGTGGACTTTCAAAACACCAGATGTACGAAAACTCTTCTCGCACACATCGCACTCGTGTTGCGTTCTCTTCCTCTTCGCTCCTTTCTTTCCGTTGTTTCGTCGTCTTCCTGGGGACAGGATTGGCGAGTGCAAGTGTTTGTATTTGTCGTAGGTGATGCCTTTTTGGATTTTCTCGACGATGCGTTTGGACTTTCTCGTTTTTCCTTCCGGCGGCGGCGGCGGCGAGAGTTCTCGGTCTGAATCTTCCGGTAAACCAGCCTCTCGGGAAAGGCGCTCGGCTTCACGACCTCGTTTGTTCTCAATAAAAGTCGTTTCTTCTTTTTGTATCTGATGATGATTTGCCTCGTTGAAATCATCCTCGTCAGGAATCCTCGAACACAACACCGGTGGTTGCTCTTCTTTCACCTTCAAAACCGTCCTCGCGTTCACCGCTCTTTTCGGATGTGGATTTTTCCGTCTGCTGCTCATTCTTCTCCTTTCGTGGTGATGCCGCGTGAGATATTGTTCATTCAAAATATAAACGCCTTTCGTTTTTTTTCTCGCATGTGATTTGAAATGTCTCTGGACCAAAACACTAAAAACTCTCTAAAATGCCAACTTTGAAGACGTCTAAAGAGATATCAATTCGAACGAAACACACAAATAAACGAGAGAGATCGAGAGATCTCTTCCACGTTTATCACTGAATGCGCGTCTCGCTTCTTTTCATTCACTTCTGTGTGCATCTAGAGCGCGTTAAAGTCGGTCATTTCTCGCCTAAATTCCCCTATAAAACTGGAGAAATCCCCTGACAAATCTCTCTACTCCCGCGCGTTTAAAGTAGTATTCAAACAACAAAAAAACACCTCTCATCATCATCATGGCGTCGACCAAAACAACGACGAAAACGAGTACAAGCGTTTTACTCTTCGTCGCTTTACACGTGTCCTTTGGCATCTCCTATTTCCTCACCGCGCAGAAAATCATGAATTTCCAACTGCTCGATAAGAACACGATGCAAGTCCCCGGCTTGGTGTACTTGGCGGACGTTTTGTCCGCAATGATCACGAAGAACTTGGCGAGTGGTAGTAATGGTGGTGGTAAAACTGCGACGATGGAGACGAGGAGAAAAAAGACGGGAAGGGATGAGGAAAAGAGATATCCGTGGCAGTTTTACGTGTTACCGGTGAGTGAATTCGTTGGGTTAACGCTCGCTATTCGAGCGATGGAAATATGCGGAGGACCGTTGTACCAAACCTTAGCCGGGATGCAAATACCGATGACGGTTTTGTTTTCCAGTATATTGTTAAAGAAAAAGTATACGGTTGGGCAATTGTTGGGTGTTTCCGTGGTCATCTGCGGGTTAGCGGTGAAAGCGAGCGAGGTGTTAGGGGCGGATGGTAATCAATCGAAGACGACGACGAGTATTCCGATTCTCGGCGTTCTGTGCGCGTTCGTATCGGGGATAAGTTATTCTATGAGAGGTATTTTGATGGAATACTTGTCGAAATCGACAAAAAATCCACCGAGTGGTGACGAGATGAGCTTCGCCATGGGCACGTTTGGGTTGGCGGCGTTCGCGGCGTATACGTTGTTTGTCACCGTGCCGAATAAAGAAGACTGGGTGTTAAAACCGATGAAAAAATCGTTAGCCGCGAATGCTGTTTCCTCGATTGTATTCTTTTACGTGGCCAACGCGTGTGCGCGAGCGATGATGGCGAAATGCATGATGAAGATTGTTCGATCTTCCGGCGCGACGGCGTTGTCGTTGTCCAACGCCATGCGATCCGTCGGGGTCATCGTTTTCACGCACGCCGCGTTTTGTTCCGTGAACGCTAAAAAACAGTGTTTGAGTCAAACTGGAGCCATATCAGCCGCACTCGTCGTCAGCGGTGGATTATCGTACGCCTATCAAACCTCTATTGCGAATAGTAATAGTGGTAGTAGCGTTCCCTCGAGCAAAAGGGCCCCGGCGAAAACGAAGAATGCTAAACTTTCAGCCGCTACGAACTCCGAAAGAATCACCACCGCTAAAAAAAACATTCGCAAACGGCGGTAAATAAAAAGCTGCGACGATCAGAGAGAAAGAGAGAGATTTTCCTTCTTCGGCGCGATGATACTTGGAAGAACAAGACTATTATGTAGAACATTTTTCGCAAATTCAAAAATACGCAGAGTCTATTCCTCCTTCTCTCAACAAGTAGTAGATGATAAACACAAAACACAAAACCAAACGAGACTCTTTTATTAAAATCCAAATCACCTCCTCGCCTCGATCGATGCAAAAACCCGTCTTCTCAGATTCTCTCTCTCTCTCTCTCTCTCTCTCTCTCTCTCTCTCTCTCTGTCTGTGTGTTAAAATTCTTTCTGTTGTTGTGTATTCCAAGAACTTTCTTTTGACTCGTATTTTGAAAAAAAAAATGTGAAAATTGTGGCTGAAATTCGTCACACAAAAATGTCGTCTTTTCCTATAAGTCAAAACCAACAACAACAACACCTCACCTCTGCTTCTTTGAAGAGGAGGAAGAGGAGGAGCACACAAAGCGCTATACTCCTACTCGCGTTTCTGTTCTTCTTTTTGGTGGAGATTTTACCCGTTGTTCGCGCGTTTTCTTTCTTAAAGTCCTCGTTCAACACACGAGCAGATGTGAATTTGGATTCGAATTCATCGATGTCAGATCTGGTGAAGGAAGAAGAGAAACACGACGCGATTCTTGCGGAGGATTCTTCTTCGGTTAAAGCGGAGATCGACGCGACGACTTCATTAATCGCGAAGAAAGCGAAAGAGATGGAGCAAACGTTAAAGTTGTTCGAGAGGCAACGCATGGATTTACATCCACCTTCAAAGGAAGAGACTCCTTCTTACGTCAAGTTTGAAAGACGGCCGAGACGAGTGCTTGGAGATTTCAACACGTCGGATTGGAAAGCGGGGCGAGCGACGTGGTACGGCGGGCCATCCGGACCTGGGCCAGACGGGATGAGCATTTACACGGGTTCGTGCGGCTACGGCCAAGATCTCGGGAATCATTTCATCACCGCGGTACAAACGGACGGCGGCTACGATTACGGTTTGACCGAGGAGTGCGGGAAGTGCATAGAGGTGGTCTGCGTGAACGGTCCCACGAGGGGTTTCGAATGGTCTGAACTTGGGAAGTGGGCTGGATGTCAAGAGCCGGCGGTGAAATCGGTCGTCGTAAAAATAACGGATTCGTGTCCGTGTAATCATCCCAACGAAGGCAATAAACGTTGGTGTTGCGGCGATCGCGAACACTTGGATTTGTCCTACGCGGCGTTTGATCAAATCGCGATACGCCATCGGGGCGTCGTGGACTTGAAATTTCGCCCGGCTTCGTGCAAAGACCAAGGGAAGGTCGTGTCGTACTATTAAAAAGCAAAGAAGAGGTTTTGCATAACACAGAAACGATAGGAATGATCCGTGCGCGAGTTTTAAAATGCCGTTCTCGTTTTGTTTGTTCTCGTTGAAAAACGAGAGCGTCTGTTTGTGTATAATAACATTAACAACAACAACAACAACAAAAAAGTTCAAATAGAAGTCATCATACATCATCATGTTTTAATATTAACGACGATTACAGAGAGACTCCTAAATATCTTTTATAATATCTTTTACGTAATTTAAAGCTGAGGAATCTTTCGCAACCGTCCTGGCGCCAAATTTGTTTTATTCGTTTTAGAGTCCACACACATCTCTACTTTTTCGCATTTAGGACCGAGTTTTCCAACCGCATCTTCTTTGTCGCAACAGACGAAACCGGTTGGGCAGCAGATACCATCGCAACAGAAGCGTTCGTAGGATTCGACGAATTGAGGACTCACGGCGCGGAAATTTTGTGGGTGCGGAGGTCCGCCGTCGCATCGTTTACCGTCGTCGTCGCCCTCGTGACCGCAATAATCAGGACAGATGGAGAAATGGTACGCGCACGTTTCGTAACCTTTATTATTCAACGTTAAATCGCAGCATTTACGTGGATATAAGCAGTTGGACGCGGAACACTTTTTTGAAGCAGATGCGGCCAAAATGCTCACGAAGGACGCGGATACCGCCGTCGTCGATATGAGAACGAACGGGAAGAAACTGAACATCCAAATCGCCGACGCGACGGAGAATCCGACCAGCGAGCCGCAAAATGGCGACAACGCGGCACGCGATTCGTGCGCTTGCACTTGATTCGCATAGTAATACGAGCGAGCGCGGAGTAAAAATAAGTCTTCGACGGGCATCATCGCGCTTTCTTCTCCGTTTGCGGTGCTCGTGGCGTACATCTCCGGACGATACGTATTACCTCCTCCTTTATACATTCTCGAGTTGTAATGATTCCCGCCACCGCCCTTTTCTACCTCTTCCTTTTCGATTAATTCCTCCATAAACTGGAAAAACCAATCCAACGACAACGTGGCGTCCGCCGATCGAGCGCATCGAGACGTTTGATACCTCGCGTGCATGGCGTAATCGTCCGACTCGGCGATTTCTTTCGGAAACTGTTGCCTCGCCGTTCGAACGAACGCTTTCGAGAGGTCGTATAAGAACTTCGCGTCCGGATTTTTCGTCGTCGGTGGTGGTGGAAGCGTCCGTTCTTCCTTTTCCTCCTCCAACACCGCGAAAGTTTTCGTCTTCTTCTCAAACTCCTCCTCCTCTCTCGGCATCGCCACTTTTTCAAAGCCTTCCTCTTCCTTCTCCAACGCTCGCTCTTCCTCGACCAAAATCCTCGCTAACCTCGCGACTAATTCCGCTTCCTCTTGTAAT
>JACLAB010012625.1_pt1 | contig 12506 bp, 10 predicted proteins | sample 8027921 | NCBI WGS metagenome assembly JACLAB01 (sample SAMN15725117, study PRJNA655200) | protist metagenome | isolation source: fluorescence activated cell sorting (FACS) single amplified genomes of... | place: USA: West Boothbay Harbor, Gulf of Maine | collected 2000-07-19
TGGAGATGGGAATATCAATCTAGAAACTGGAGAGATAGCACCAACAACTTAATTTTTAAGAAGTTTTTTAGTATTTATAATAAAATACAATATTAAATCTAATAACCCAAAATGGCAGAAACATTAATATCACCAGGTGTACTAGCGAGAGAAAATGATCAATCTTTTATAACTTCTCAACCCGTAACCGTTGGGGCAGCTATTATTGGTCCTACAGTTAAAGGTCCAGTTGAAATCCCTACAGTAGTTACTTCGTATAGTGATTATGTAAGCAGATTTGGTTCTACTTTTGAAAGTGGCAGCCAAACACATAGCTATTTAACATCAATTTCAGTAAATAATTACTTCCAAAATGGAGGTAGATCTTTATTAGTTACTCGTGTAACATCTGGTTCTTTTGAACCTGCTATTAACACACCTGTAATCTGTAATGTATCCCCTGATGCTAAAAGTGGACCTTTTATACTAGAAACACTCTCTGAAGGAGAAATCATGAATAACTTAGATAATATTTATGTTATTGATGGTTATGTTTCTTCTTCTTATATTGAATCATTTGCAGAAGTTTTACCAAATGGAGCTTTATCTTCAGGATCATCTGATAACATTCGTTGGGAAATTCCAACAGTTAACACTGAAAGTGGAACATTTAGCTTACTAATTCGTAGAGGTGATGATAATAATAGAGAAAAAGTAATTCTAGAAACATACCAAAATTTAAGCTTAGATCCAAAATCACCAAATTACATTGAAGCTGTAATTGGTAATTCTAAGAAAATGGTAAGACAAGATGGATCTGATTACTATATCCAAGATAGTGGATCTTATTCTAACAAATCACGTTACGTAAGAGTAAAACAAGTTAATTATCCAACCCCTGATTACTTTGATAATGCTGGAGCTGTAAAATCTCAATATACTGCTTCTTTACCAATAGCTCAATCTGGTTCATTCTATGGAGCTCAAGGTAAATTATATTATGGAGGTAATGCTGCTTTCTGTGAAAGTATTATATCTAACGATAATGTTCAAGGTATTAAAGCATCAGATTATGATACAGCAATTTCACTTTTAGGAAATAAAGATGAATACCGCTACAATGTAATTACAGCCCCTGGATTAACAGCTCAAGATTCAACTCTACAAGTTACTAGAATAGTAAATACTGCTATTACTAGAACAGATGCTTTAGCTGTAGTTGATTTAGTTAGATATAACTCAACAGTATCTACAGTAACAGAAAAAGGTACTTTATACAACACTAGTTATGCTGCTACTTATTGGCCGTGGGCTCAAATCATAAATCCTGATACAGGTAAATTATGTTGGGTACCAGCTTCTACGTTAATTCCTGGAGTATATGCGTTTACTGACGCATCAAGTGATTCTTGGTTCGCCCCCGCTGGTTTAACTAGAGGTGGTTTAGATAGCGTGGTACGCGCAGAAAGAAAATTACCAACTTCTACTAGAGATACTTTATACGAAGCTAATATTAACCCAATTGCTACATTTCCACAAGCAGGAGTAGTAGTATTTGGCCAAAAAACACTTCAGAAAAAATCTAGCGCTTTGGATCGTATCAATGTTCGTAGATTATTAATTTCACTTAAGAGTTATATTTCTCAAATTTCTGATAATTTAGTATTTGAACAAAATACGATTGCAACAAGAAATTCATTCTTAAGTCAAGTAAACCCCTACTTAGAATCAGTACAACAAAGACAAGGATTGTATGCTTTTAAAGTAGTAATGGATGATACCAACAATACAGCAGACGTTGTAGATAGAAATGAGTTAGTAGGACAAATATTCTTACAACCAACTAGAACAGCTGAGTTTATTGTACTTGATTTCAATGTACTACCAACTGGAGCAACATTCCCGGCATAAAAAATAAAAAATAAATATTTATAATAAAATAAATACGCAAAATGGCAATATTAGATACTAACGAAATGTTCTTTACAGCCTTTGAACCTAAACAACAGAATAGGTTCGTAATGTACATAGATGGTTTTCCTTCGTACATTGTTAAAGGAGTAAGTGCTATCACAATTACACAAGAAACTGTGCCTTTAAATCATATCAACCTAAAACGATATGTAAAAGGTAAAACTAACTGGGGGCCAATTGATTTTACATTATTTGACCCAATTACACCTAGTGGTGCTCAAGCTGTAATGGAATGGATTCGTTTACACCACGAATCAGTAACTGGTAGAAATGGTTACTCTGATTTCTATAAAAAGGATTTAACATTTAATGTATTAGGTCCTGTTGGTGATATAGTATCTGAATGGATTATTAAAGGTGCATTGATTACCAACGCAAATTTTGGTGAATACAGCTATGATAATGAATCTGCTGCTCAAAATATTACTATGCAAGTCCAACCAGATTACTGTGTATTAAATTTCTAAAAATTTTACCCACCCCCAATTTGAAAAATTGCTTGGCTTCGTGCCAAGCTTTTTTTATATTAATATGTATCAACGATAAAAACGTTTTAATTAAATAAAGATTATGGCCGAATTTAAATTACCTACTGAAATAGTAGAATTACCTTCAAAAGGATTATTATATTCTAAGGAAAGTCCTTTATCCGAAGGAAAAGTCGAAATTAAGTATATGACTGCTAGGGAAGAAGACATTTTAACTAACCAATCCTATATCGAAAAAGGTACTGTTATAGAAAAATTATTAGAATCTTTAGTAGTTACTAAAATTAATTTTAATGATTTACTAATTGGAGATAAAAATGCTTTAATGGTTTCAGCTCGTATTTTAGGGTATGGAAAAAATTACAAATTTACTTTAGATGGAGAAGAGTATGAAATAGATCTATCTCAAGTAGGGTTTAAAGAATTTGAAGAATCTAGTATTACCCAAGGTAACAATGAATTCCAATTTACCTTACCTAATTCAGAAAATCTTGTTACTTTTAAATTACTTACACAAGGTGATGAAAAGAAAATCTCAACAGAATTAGAAGGATTAAAACGTTTAAATAAAGATTTTTCCCCTGAAATATCTACTCGTTTGAAATATTTAATTACCTCTGTAAATGGGGATAGGGAAAAGAAAACTATTCGAGAGTTTGTAGATAATTATCTCTTAGCCCAAGATGCCAGGGCATTAAGAGAACATATTCGTAAAGTACAACCAGATATAGATCTAACTTTTTTTCCCTCCGGAAGCGAAAACAAAAGATCCATCCCAATTGGTGTCAGTTTTTTTTACCCTGACATCACAACAAGCTAAAGAATACAGGTTTAATCTTTTCCAATTAATTCACCAAATAGTATTTCATGGTAATGGGGGTTATTCTTGGCCTGATGTGTATAATATGCCTATCTGGTTAAGGAATTTTACCTTTTCTGAAATTAAAAATTACCACGAAGAATCTAAAAAACCTGATAATAAATCAGATAAAACTAGTACTCTAGTAAATGCTGATGGTACTATAAATGTTCCTAATTTTAAAAAAGCTTCCGAAGGTACCTCTAAAGTGTCATATAAATAAAAACTCTAAATTTTAATATTTATAACATATACTCAACTATATGGCTGCATCTGACGAATTAAAAAAATTAAATGAAGAAATTACCAAATTAAGGAAAGAATTAGGTAAAAATTCTAGAAAAACCTTCTTATCAGGTGAAATAGAAGATGCTAGAACAGCTCTTAGAGGATTAAAAGCCGAACTAGCTACCCTAAATAGTGATCTAGATTATATTTCTGATTCATTTAAAAATAGTGTAGCTGAACTTACTAAACAAAATTATTATTTAAGTTTATCTAAATCTTCTTTAAAAGGTATAGTTAGTATAGCTGATAAATTTTTAGATGTTCAAAGAGGAACTAATGAACTTAGTAAAAAAGAAATAACTAACCTTAAAACTAAAGGTGATCTTTATTTTCGTCAATTAAACTTTACTAAAAAGTTTGGAGACTTAAGTACGCAGCAAAGAGCAGAGATCCAAAAGAATATAGATCAACAAGAAATATTTAATCAAGGATTACAAGATGCCATAACCTTTCAGGAAAAAATTAATAGTAATTTTGGTGTAAAAATATATGGGAGTCTTAATGATGTAGCTAAAGCTATCCCAGGTTTAGGTAGATTAGCCCCTGGATTTGATGCTGCCGCCGGAGCAGCTAAAGAGGCTGCTAGAGCTAATGAAATTGAAGAACAATTAGCTAAATCTTCTCGAGAGGCTTTAAACAATATAGAGTTTGATGGTGGTGTTAATAGATTTAGGGATAAAAAAACAGGTAGGTTTATTTCTAAAGAAGATGTTGATAAATTAAAAGAAGCCGCAAACCCAAACCTTTTAAACCCTACTAAAGAAGGATTTAAAGCGCTTAAATCTACTATTAGAGCAGCATTCAAACCTTTAATAGCCCTTGAAATATTTAAAGCTTTAGGCCAAGCAGATAAAGAATTAGTTGAAATCCAACGAAATTTAGCTTTAAGTAAAGGTGAAGCTAGAGCCTTTAGGGTAGAACTAGCAAACGCAGCAGCAGCTTCAGGTGATATAAATGTTACTACTACGGCCATATTAAAAACTTTTAGTTCTATTACTAAAGAATTAGGTTTTCAAGGTAGATTTAATTCTCAAAATTTAGTTACTTCTACAAGATTATTAGATGTAGTAGGTTTAACAGAAAAATCTACAGCAAATTTAATAGCAGCAGCTGAAATTCGAGGTAATTTACTTGAAGATGAATACAAAACCATTTTAGCTACTTCTTATGCTTTACAAAGACAAACAGGAGTACAGTTTTCAAATAAAGAAATACTAGAAGCCGTAGGTCAGGTTACAGGTCAAGTAAGAGCAAATTTAGGAGCTAATCCTGCGGTAATTGCAGAAGCAGTTACCCAAGCTAAATTATTTGGTGCTGAATTAAATGATATTGTAGGAGCTTCTAAAGCATTATTAGATTTTGAATCTTCTATTAGAAGTGAATTAGAGGCTGAATTACTAATTGGTAGAGATTTAAATCTAGAAAGAGCTAGATTAGCTGCATTAACAGGGGATCAATCAACTTTAGCTGCTGAATTAGCTAGAAATGCACAGGACTTTGAAACATTTACCAATTTAAATGTACTTCAACAAAATTCACTAGCTTCTGCTTTAGGAATGCAATCTGATCAATTATCTGATATATTATTTAAACAAGAAGTTCAAGGTAAAACAGCTAAAGAATTAAGAGCATTAGGTAAAGATGAATTAGCAGATAGACTAGAAGCCCAAACATTACAAGATAAATTTACTAAATCAATTGATAAATTAAAATCGGTATTAGTTGATGTTGTTGCAGCCTTTACCCCAATATTAGATGTTTTAGGAATGGCTTTAGAATTTATAGGAAAAATCATATCAGGCTTAAATAGTATTTCCCCAGCGTTAACAGGAGGTTTAATGGGTGCGGGATTAGGATTTTTAATAGGAGGCCCACCAGGTGCACTTATTGGTGCTGGTATAGGTATTGCTGGGGGGCTTATGGGTGATACTAATTTAAACCCAACAATTCAACCTTCAGTAGGAACAACTATTTCAACCTCATCTAATATGGATACTTCTTCATTAAAAAGAGGACAAGATGAAACAAATAGATTATTAAAACAATATTTAGATAAAGGTACCAAAGTAAATGTTGTTAATACAGATTTCAATAACCAAATGACAGCTACAGCTTATTCAATCCAATAACTTTACATATTTATAATAAATCGATTAACTCAAAACTTTAAACTATGTCAATTTTACAAAGATTTAACCAACAAGGTACTTTATTAGATGGAAGTATGAACGGAGGTAGACCAGTAGCAGCTTTAAAAGATCCTGCTACTTTACCTATTAATAATACTTTTAGAAATGGAGAGTATGATACTGCTCTTCCTGATGGAGTAGAAACAAACCGTGCTACAGACATTACTGGAAACTAAATAAACGAAATTAATGCCATCTCTTAAGACAAGATTAGTTACTCAAGATAGTGATCTAAGAAATCTTAAGTTTGGAGCTGATAGACCATATAAGGGTTCTTCTAAACAACCGTTTATAAGAGAACCCTTACCTGGAGTTCTTGAAGATAATCCAAATTTAGGTTTACTTGGGGGCAACACTGATTTTATTTTAAGAGCAGGAACTCTAAAACGTTCTGTAGATGATGTTTCTAGGTTAAGTAAATTTTTACTTGGTACAGGCCAAGGTGCAGCTTTTATAGCTAAACAAAATTTACTTTCTCTTAGTAATGTTAAAATAGGAGGAAAAGGGCCAAACCAAGGCATTTATCTACCAACTTCAACGTTAGCTCAAGTTGGTGTAGCAGGGGTAGGCGGGCATTTATTAAAACAAGGCATTAATCCTTTTAGAGATACTTCATTACCCTCTGGAGGCCAATCTTCAGATCCAAATCTTTTCCAAAGAGTATTTAATACCATTAATGATGTTACAGGATTACCAATCTACTCTTCTTTTCAAGAAGATATCAAAAACAAAAATACTAACAGATTAGTTAGTTTAAAAGAAGAAAAACTTGGTAGACAAAATAGAAGTGTTAGTTTTGAGGTAGGTCCGTTAGAAATTTTAGGTGATTTTAGTTTTAGTGGTATTGCTGACAACACATCTTTAGAAAGTATTATAGAATTAGGAGGTACTAATTCTAGTGTACTTAATACTGGCAATTCCTTAAATTTTATTTCAACTGATCCAACTAAACTTATTCAATACAATGGTGGGCCAGGTTCAATTTTAGGAGTAGGTAAAACAACAATTAATAGAGCAGTATATAGTAATGAAGGTTTAGATTTTGCTAAAAAACCAGAATTTGAAAAGTATAATATAGCTACTTATAATTCAAAAACATTAGCTAATCAAAAATCAACCGAAATGGACCCCGCTATACGAGCGGATTTTAGATTAAAAACCACAAAGGGGCCTAATGCTAATAGTATTATTTCTGATTCTTTAGATTATGCTGATGGGCTTGGAAGAAATATTGAGGAAAGAGTTAGTTTAGGTAATCCTGGGAGAAAGGGTAATAGAAAAAGCTATGTTAAAGGAAAATTAGATGTCCAAAATAAAGAAATTATAGCTGATAAAATTAATGCTATGCAAATTTATCAGTCTGCTTATGTTACTCAAAATGAAGTAAAAAATGATTTAGCAGACTTTAGAATATCTATTATTGATCCAAATAAAGTTATCCGAGTAGACCCTGATCCAGAAGAACAAGATGACCATTATTATCAATTTGCTAAAACATTTCTTCATTTTAGAGCATTTATAGATAACTTCCAAGATAACATGTCAGCTGAGTGGAATGCTCAAAAATATATGGGTCGAGGTGAAAATTTTTATAGATATAATGGATTTGATAGAAGTATAGATTTAGGTTTTACAGTAGCAGCCCAATCAAAAGGAGAATTAATGCCAATGTACCATAAATTAAATTATTTACAAAGTGCTATGGCTCCTAATTATACACCTGGGGGGTACTTTTTTGGTAATTTAGTTAAAATGAAAGTAGGAGGATACTTATATGAAGTTCCTGGTGTAATTACTTCTTTAAATTATACAATACCACAAGAATCTCCTTGGGAAATAGCTATATCTGATAAGGATAATATAACTGAAGAAGGTATCCCAACTTTTACAGATACTACTACACAAGTTATGCCTCACATAATAAGAGTAAGTATGCAATTTAAACCTATTCATAAATTTGTTCCAAGATTACAAAAAAATAGATATGGTATAGTTAATCAATCTAAAGGAACAGGTGGAGTAGTAGAAAAATTTGGTAAAGAACATTTCATATCCCTTGGAAGAGGTGAAGGTGTTAGTTATACTGGGTATAATAAAGTAAGTGGAATAAACCCCACATCGGGAGAATTAACCCCAGAAAAAATAAGTGAAATAACCCCAAGAGGAGTCGATTTGCCTAGCCCCGAATCTTTAATAACAACAGAAGGATTACTAAGATAATGGATAGATATTCAAAACAAACTGTAACTAAAACTACAAAAGGAGTAAGATACTATACAGGAACAAAATATCCCGATATTCCTACTTCTTTTGATGATATCTATGTTATAACAACATCTGGGGATAGATATGATATTTTAGCACAAGAATATTTTGGGGATTCTTCTTTATGGTGGATGATAGCAGCTGCTAATCCTGAGTATGGGTTAGGTACTTACTACCCTCCTAAAGGAGTACAACTTAGAATTCCATCTAACCAATCAGAAATTGAAACTGATTTTGAAACTTTAAACAATGAATAGTTATGGCTACAAATCTTATAACAACTCCCCCAGATATAGTAGGAGAAGCCTTTAAAGACTATGTCAATAGTCAAATTAAAGTAAGACAAAAATCTCATGGTTCTGGATATAATGATTCTAATAGGTCTGAAAAGGATTTAATTTATCTAAATTCACGTAACTCATGGGTAAAAATGGCTTCCTCCGTTGTTATAGGTGGGGATGAAGGAGAAAAAAAATTAAAAGATTTAGGTTTAAATCTTAAATTAATAGGGGACAACCTATCTAAAAAATCAGTGCTTTTTAATGGTATAACAGATTCTACAAATAGAATTCAAAAAGCAGGTGTAGCATCTTCTAATTCTACTATTAATAATTCTGCTTATGGTTATGGTGGGGCAACTCATGGTCTAAACCCTATGCCTGGTATTACTTCTTTTGTTATAGGACATAATAATATAGGTTCTATTAGAACTGCAACAGTTCAAATTAAAGCACATAGCCCCACCCAATTTGGTATTATAAATTTATTGTATATTAGATTAGGTTTTAGTATGTTAATCGAATGGGGGAATTCTACCTATTTAGATAATAGGGGAAGACTTAAAAAAATGGGTCCCACTATAATAGATGAAGATTGGTTTAAAGGAATTGGTATAACAGCATTAGAATTTACTGAAAAAACCGAAGCAAAAAGAAAGGCATATTATGGAAATTATGATAGTTTTTTTGGAAAAGTAACTAACTTTAACTATAAGTTTAATGTTGATGGAAGTTATGACATTGAGTTAACATTAGTTTCCCAAGGAGATGTAATTGAATCCTTTAAGTTAGATACTTTAACCCCTCAATATATTTTATCTTATGCAGATGAAAAACAACTTAATAAAAATAGTTTACTTAATAAACTTTGGTGCTTCCAAAATACAATAAAAAATGGAGATAATAGTGGAACCCTTAATGAAGAAAAAAAATACCTAAGAGATGTTCTAGCAGGTGAAAATAAAGATTTAGTAAATCCTTACTCTAGAGCTGTAGAATATTATGGATTAACAGAATTTGATCCTAGTCAAGGTAAATATGGGTTTATAGATTTTGACAAAATACAGTATGATAGATATTATGTACGTTTTGGTTTTCTTTTAGAATTTCTTAGAGATTTAATCCCAACTAATCTAACCAAAGACAAAAAATGGAAAACATTAGAATTTAATTTAAGTGAAAAAAATTATAGCAAAAATTACCCCAAGTTAATTTCTTTTAATCCTAATATCTGTTTTATTAATAATGATTTACCCGAAAGTCTTTTTGGTGATTTTCTTCCTTATAAACTAGAAGGAAATGAATATTTAGGAACTTTATTAAACATATATATTGAAACAAGTTTTATTCAAAATACAATCCAAAGTATAGTATCCTCCCAAGGAAAACTTACATTATTTAATTTATTAAAAACAATATGTGATGGTATAAATTCAAGTTTAGCAGGGATAACAAATTTATACCCGTCTTTACAAGATGATTATATTGTAGTAATAAGAGATGCCAACCTAGAAACTCGAACAGATACTGAAGGAGGAATCATTTCCAATACTGAGGAATCAACTCCTATAGAAACATTTGGGTACAATACTAATCTTAAAAATACTACAAGTAATTTTGTTAAAGATTTTAATTTTGCAACAACTATATCAAAAGATTTAGCTTCTATGATGTCTATAGGGGCAACTGCTGCTAATACTGATGTATCTGAATATAGTGGATTTTTTACTAATTTAAATAAAGGATTATTAGACAGATATAAAGAACAAAATGAACCAGGAGAAAAAAATTATAACTTAGAAGAAGATTGTAAAATAGAATCTGCTACTAATGAAGAATCTTCTATACTTTGGGAAGCAATAAAATTAACTTTTAAAAGGGGGCCTATTATAGTATCAGCAACCCCAGGGGTAGGATTAACAGCAGGCACACCATCAAACCCATTTGGGAATAATGGAGAAAAACAAACTGAAAATCTTACAATTCAGGAAGCATATTTAAAATGGTATACCTTTGCTCTTACCACCAGAACAGCAAGTTTATTTTTTGATTATGCAAGTGTTATTAGATATTTTGCTTCTCCTGAAGATGGTCAAATTAATTGGGAAGAAGGAAAAATGTTATTTCAATCTTTAATTAAATCCTATGATTTATTACTAAAATCCCGCACTACATCAAATATTGGTTTTATCCCTATGGGTGTAAATCTTACTCTAGACGGAATTTCAGGCATAAAAATATACAACCAATTAAAAATTAATACTTCTCATTTTCCTGTAGGGTATCCAGATACTATAGAACTAGTAGTTATAGGAGTTGACCATAAAATTGAAAATAATTCTTGGATCACTGAAATTAGATCTTATACTAAACCAAAATCCAAACCTAAAAATGATTTAGAAGGTGAATTTTTACCTTCAATGCCCGCTTTAACTACTAATAGTGAAGCAGGATTAGATGCTTTAGCCGCAGAAATAACATCAAATATCCCTACAGGTATAGATCCTGCCCCTTATGTTAATCCTTTAAAAATAGGAGCTAACACCTATACCCAATCACCAACTGCAAGAGGTTTAAAAACTATTGGAGGTGCAAATGGAAAACTTACAGATATAATGAAATTAACCGTTATAAAACAAGGTGGAGCTGCCAAGTATAAAGAATATTATAATTCAACCACAGGAACTTACGATTTCTTATTAGAAGATACTGTAGCTAGAAAATTTAATTCTTGGATGGTTGAATGTAGAAGTAAAGGCGTACCTGAAAATTATTTAACTATTTCTAGTGCTTACAGAACACAAGAACACCAACAATATATAGTTAATAATAGTTCCGATGGTAGAGCAGCGGCATCAGGTAAATCTCCTCATGGTTGGGGGGGTGCTGTAGATTTTTTAAATCTCCACTCAGGAACTACAAACCCAATAACTAATAGAAATCTTAGAATTGATAACAAATGGTGGAAAGTTATTGCTTCTATTGGGGCAAAACATGGATGGTACAATCCTTGGAGATTAAGTGATATGAAAAACGTAGATGAATGTTGGCATTTTGAATATTGGGGTCCTGGAAGAATCCAAAACCAACTTAATTTTTAAAATTAGTTAATTATGTATTATCCAAAATCTCAAATAAAAACTAATTTATATACTAACGGAAAAGAATTTGTTAGAAAGGACAATAATGAAGAATATAAAGGATATTATTGGCAAAATTCTTCTAATAAATTTTATACAGGTAAAACCCCCTCTGATAAACCAAGTATAGAAATATTTAAAAATACTTTCCAAACCCCAGTTTTATCAACAAGTGTTACTTTAGATGAAGGGCCCGAAAATATAAATCCAACTTCATTTTGGCAAACTCAATATTCTACCATAACAACCGTCTCCCCAGGAAATAGTCCAACAACTTTTATTACTTTACCTACAGAAGAAGATTATAAAATAGGGGAATTTCAGAGATATTTTACTAAAAAAAGAACTCAAAATATATATTTTGAAATTTCTAAAGATAATTATGAACTGTTAGTAGAACAAAACCCTAATATTCAATACCAATTGTATTTACCTATAAGTTTATCTTGGAGACTTGAAGGTTCTAAAGAAGAAATATATAATACTAATAGAAATACTGTTTATCTTACTGAAACGAGGCAATCTTTACCTGGATTTTTAGAATTTTTTAAAGGAAAATTTAATAAATACGATAAAAATAACTTGTCTACTAATAGATAATTTTGTATATTTGCCCAAAATGGTTTTATGTACTGGCTAATAGAAGATTTAGAGCAGTTAAAGGTTTTTTGCAATAGTAGTTTTAAAGAAGCATTCATTGAAGTAATCCCCTTTAACGATACAACCCACCCGGCACAAAATGGTGTGTCTTTGGTGTATATTAGGCCATTACTTGCGAGTAAAGGATTTATGCTATGCGTTGACCATAGTGAAACTTTAAATGGAGTAAACACGCATGTAAACGCGGTTTTAAATAAGTTTGATAAGTTATATTGTAGAGATAAAAAGGAAGTATTACATTATTTTTCCCTAAAAGAGCTCTATGACATCAATACCCCCCCTACTACGTATATACGACCCACAACACAAACACACGAATTATACTATCGTGAACACAAAGATAATCCGGAGTTAAATAAAATTATACCAATTGTTAAACACTATGA
>JACLAB010006965.1_pt1 | contig 12499 bp, 9 predicted proteins | sample 8027921 | NCBI WGS metagenome assembly JACLAB01 (sample SAMN15725117, study PRJNA655200) | protist metagenome | isolation source: fluorescence activated cell sorting (FACS) single amplified genomes of... | place: USA: West Boothbay Harbor, Gulf of Maine | collected 2000-07-19
GCGAAAGTTAGCTATAGCGCCTGAAATCATCCTGAAACAGAGATGTAAGAAAGAGGTGGCGCAAATGGTCGAATGGATACGCTCTTCTTGCGCGACAAACCCGAGACACGCGGCGTATAACGCCAATCGTGCCGAGACGGTGACGAAACTACGTCAGCACATGATGGAGCGCGTTCACAGTTTACGTTTGTACTCGCAAAACGATAAGGACATCTTCGACGACTACAAGCAGTACTTTTTCCAAAGAATGACCAGCGTGAAGTTATGAAACGCGGCGAGAAGGAAAACTACATCGTATGTTTTGGGTTGTTTGTAATAATGCAGTAACATAGTATTCATCATCATATAAAGTAATAAAAAAGATCTCCTCCAGACTATACCCTAATTTTCGAGTTTTGGCATTTTTGGCACGTTTCTGGATCTCGTCTTATTAGAAAACGTCATTCTCTCTCTTTAACGTTCGTTCTTAAACAACTCGTAAAAGAGGAAATCACCCAAACTAACCGCAAAGCGGATTCGTCGTTTGCCACCGTCTTTTTCAGTTGTCAGTTCGTAACAACTCTTGTTTTGAGAGACTTTATTTACTTCAGAAAGAGAAGACTTTGAAGAAAATTCATCTTCTTTCCTTCCTCTATTTGAATTCGTCGACGAGACGTTTGAAATGACGGCTTCGATTTTCGTCGGAGGTAAACCCATCGATGGGAAGTTGATTTTAAGCGACGATTGGCGCAAGGTATGTCGAAATTATTACGTTCTCTTTCTCTGTCTGTTCGAGTTCGATTCGTTCGAGTTGCCGTTTCGTCTGTCTGGAGTGATTCGTTCGCTCGTTGTCGGCTTCGGCTTTCCCTAATTTTTGCCCTTAGACGACGAAAACGTCCTCTCGCCTTCTTTCCCGCCGACTTTTTCTTTCATTAAATATAATACTAACATGATGTCACTCGTAATAAAACAGGCTGGAGAAAAACGCCGACGGCCCGAGGAAGACTATGAAGCGAACGACACCAACCAAGATCCGAAAACGCCCCGACATTATGCGGCCGCGGTGTATACCATCGTCAACGGAGAGAAAAAAAGAGTCAAATGAGATGAGATTAGTTTTATTCATCTCTCTCTTTCTTCGAAAACTATATAATAATAAAGAAACAAACAAAAAAATGATACGAGTAGAATACGTTTAGAAGAGAGGAGCGGAGACGTACACGAGCTAATACAACGTGCACACTCTCCCTCACTCTCTCGTTGTAACTATAATGATAATATAATAATATAACTAGAAATCTATAAACGTACAACAACGTCGGGGGTGTCATATTTTCGAAACCCATAAATCCAAAATTTTCTTCGTGCCGTACCACGGTCTCTCTTCGTTATTCGACCCAACTGGCGTATGAAAGACCCCGTCCAAAACTATATTTTCCACGCCTTCTAATTGCAGCTGCGCTGATTCTACCGGAGTAATTCCATCGCCACTCGCATCCGCTGCGCCGCAGACTTGTTTGTAGCCTTGCCCGACGATAAAATCAGAAAACCGTTCGCGAGAGAACTCTTTTACTCCCGTTTTATACGTTCCAGCTAAGCAAATCCATTCGATGCCTAAGGCTTTTGGCGATAAACAATTCGCTTCGACGTAGGTTAATATGCCTCTGGTTTGGTCGACCACACCGGGCACGTCTAAAGGTACCGCGTTTAGCGGACTTCCGAGAGAAATTATCTTCGATACAAGCTTTGCGTTCGCAAAGTCTTCTTTCGACTCCAAATATACTCGGGATAACCACCCACCGGCTGAATGGGCGAGCAAAACAACCTCCCCGTTATTCTCGCTCGCGTTTCTTGCCTCGTCGATGGCATTGTTGATTCTCTCTAAATACCAATCGACAGTCGGCCTAGGCTCCAAAGTTCCGAGCCAGTAGGATGGCTTGACAATGCCGGCCGCGTTTCTCAACCAATCCGGTCGCGCGACTTGAGCGATAGACGTGGCCACATAGCCTCGAGAGGATAACTCTTCCTTAAACTCTTCGTAATCTTCGGTGGCGTTCCCTAAACCAGGTAGTATGACCACGGCTGGCTTGTCGTTTGATGATGCCGACGTGAACAACGCGCTTGTTTTTCTTCTTCTTCTTCTTCGGGAAGATGACGACAACGACGATATCTTTCCAGTCGTCTTCAACGAAGAAGAAGAAGAAGAAGAAGAAGAAGAAGAAGAAGAGGTTTTCTGCGACGAAGCGATTCTCATCGTCGCGATGAGACTCTGGTGTGGCATTTTGGCGAATAAGTAATACGTGTTGTTCCGCGCGCGTGCGGTGATGTGTTTCTTATAGTGAGGAACGAGTAAGTAATCTTTTTCAGACGAAAAGTGCTGCTGCTCCATCAACTTAATAGCGTGTGCAAACATTTGTGACTTGGAATCATCAATCTGTGTAAACTAGTACTTCTTAAACTAAAATCCTATCATTATATCGACTATATTATTACTAACAGTGCGTATCTTTACAACCGAAGCTTTCTTGGTAACTCTTGAACTTAATCGAGGAAGTTGTCCACGCGCCTCCGTGGAGCTTGGCGTCGTGTTTACTCTCTCCCGTTTTCTCTTTCGCGTGTTTACCTAAACACTCGTTGAATTCCCAATACGCTTCTAAACCGGTTTCCATCCCAGATAAAGAAAGCAGCATGGATTCTCGAATGTCCAATTGGCTACGACTGACCCTCCATATTCGCACGTCGTCTAAAATACCGTCGTAAAAATCAATCGGTTTGCCTTTTTCCAACATCGCTCCGATTAAAACCGGTGTTTCCGGGTTTTGATCTTGCCCAGCTTCTTTTTGGGAAGACGCTAAGGTTCCGTTAATATAAATAGAGGACACGCCGTTCCCGTAGGAACACGCTATGTGCGTGAACGCGTGTAAAGGAATCGTGCCGGCTTTTTGTCCCCACGGCGCAACCTCTCGATGGAAAAACACCTCCATCTCGTCGCTTTCACCTATTCTTTGCAACTGCACGAAATATTGACCCCACTTCCCTCGATCGTACTTGGAGACTAAAACAGCTTTCTCCGACGCTCTTTTCGGCTTCACCCACAATTCAATCGTAAACGGCGCGGTGCCACCGAATTGCAAATCACCCGACTCTAAAATTTCTAAATAATCTCGTTTCTTTCTGTCCAAATGTAACGCGCAGCCTCTATTGGACAAACCGGTTCTCCCGCCTTCGCCGCCGTTATTGCCGCTCTTCCTCGACTGAATCGTTCTCGTGGCTTCTGATAGCGCCGCTTTCAACAGTTTTTTATCGTCGCCTCCGCCTTCGGAATTCGTGTGCGAAAACTTTCGTATAAACTCGCCGTACTCGTTCCTCGTCACGATACCGTCGTTGTTCAAGTCAAAGAAAGGAGATAAAGCTCTGGCCCGTCCTCGATTTAAGTTCAATCGTCGATCTTCTAAATACTCAAGAAACAAACCAACTGCGAATTGCTCTTTCGGCACTTCGTCTCGATTGAAATGTTTGTCCCACACGGAATAGGAGTCTCGCTTTTGCAACGCTTCTTTGCTCAACGTTTTCAAGTCTTCGTCTGAGAAAATGCCCAACGCGCGGAACAAGCGTCGTCGGGAATCTTTCGCGCCCAAGATGAAGTAATAGCCGAAGAAGAGAAACGCGTACGAGAGAAGTGTTTTCGGGTGCATGCCGCCGCGTCCTCCTCCTCCTCCGTGAGGAGAACGTTGATGATATTTCGGGGAGGAAGACTTGGAAGGAACAAAGGTTGGCAACATCTTTCTTTCTTCTTCAAAACACTCTCTGTCGTCTCTCTCTGTCGTTTGCTTTTCTCTTCTTCTTTGTCTTCTTTGTTCCTCCTCCTCTCTCTTTATGCGTTCTCGACGTGCATCGGTGCGACGACGCGCGTGCTCTCACAAACAAACTCGCGTTGAAGAGAGAGAAGTTTCTACTTTTATGAAGATGCGCAGTTTTGAACTGTGGAGAAGAGTGCAAACGAACAAAAAAATCTAAAAATCGTCTTTAGCTCCTTACTTACTTACCTCTTTAGCCTCTTTATAACTATGTATGTATCGTTGGTCTTGTTCATTACAATCACATTTATCTAAGCAGCCGTCACGACGGATTTACGACGAACAAAACTAAACATGTCGTCACCAACGCTCACGGCTAAACCGATACCGACTCCGAGACCGTTCGCGTCGCTTCGACCTTCGTAGTATAATCGCAACTTGTTCTCCGCCATGGGGACGACGTACGGTCGTCCAACTCCACCTTCGTCCCAGGCACCGTCTTCACCGAAAACGAGCGCAGGGGTTGAAGCGCGTTCCCATTTAATGCCGTCTTGCGATTTCGCGACGCAAATGGTGGATTTCCCCGGGTGTTTTGAACTCAACGCTTCGTAAAACATGACGTATTCGTTTCTTCCAATTCTGGCCACGCACGGCGATTTGACGCCTAAATCATCGATGGAACCTTCTGGCCCGGCGTCTAATATAAATCCGCTGGAATTCTTTTGCCATTGAAACCCGTCCTTGGAAGTGGCGACGCCAATTCTGGAAACGTCTGTCGTTTTGTCGATTGAGTGATAAAACAATCGCATATCTTTCGGTCCCGCTAATAAAAGCTTCGGGTCTCGGATGCACAGCTCGTCCCATTCGCCTTCACTTCCGACGTCTAACACTGCGTGCGTGTGGTGTTCACCCTCTATTCTCGCCCAGTTTCTCCCGTCTTGCGAGAGACACAAGCCCGGTCTCGTGCGCACGCCTTCGACGCCGTCGACTTCCTCTTTATCGCCGCCTTGGTAATACATCCAATAAATACCGCCACCGGCTCCACCGGAGACGTTGCCAGAAGAAATCATATGCACGTCTCCAACGGAAACGTGAGCGGTATCAAAAACCCACCAGTCTTCGTTGTTGGGATATAAAACTGCGCCTACGTCCACGGAGAGATTTTCGAAAGCCTCCGCGTCGCCGCCGGTTCTGTACGTTTCCGTCGGCGACCCGCCTCGTCTCCACACGATGCCGTCTTCGGAAACGGCGATACCAATCTCCCCGGATGTCAAAGATTTGTCGTGGTCAAACGTTGCCGCTGTTATTTTGTCTCCTACATTTTCCTCGCTATTATTCCCGCTCGTGCCTACTTCTCGTCTCCCCGTGTACCACATCACCCACCGTTCGGTGTCGTCATCGCTTTGGAAATATTTCACGATTGGAGACCCGATGGCGATGGAATCAAACGCGTTCAATTCTCCTTTACCGCGCTGTAAAATTAATCCATCTCCTTCACCCGTGGCCTCTGCCGACGTTGCCACCACCACTGTCGCTCTTCTTCGATTGTGTCTTCGATGATGATGATGATGATGATGATGATGATGATGATGATTGCTTTTCGTCGTTAAAGAGATATTCTTATTTTTGTTGTTACCACTGCTACATTCGTTCTTCTTCCAGCAAAAAGAAGAAGAAGAAGACGAAGAAGGGTTAGCCGTGGACTTCGTAAAAGTCGCGCACAGAGACGAAGAAGACGTCGAAGAGGATGCCATCATCTTAACTCAGTGAAGACAAAATGAAGATTAGTGAATAAAAAGGAGTTTGACGGATATCTCTTTTTCTCTCTTCGTGCACAAAAAATCTCTCTTTTTTTGTCTGTCTGCACGTGTTTTTTTGCTCTCCTCTTCCCCTCATTTGTAGTACGCACACACACGTACTCTCTCTCTCTCTCTCTTCTTTAAATAAAAAAGATGACCTCCATGTCCTCCATGGGGTCGCAGAGCAACAAAGATCGATCGAAGACGGCGTCATCTGCGACAGTCACGAGATTGTTTCAGAAATCTTTGAGAGACTTGATCACGGGTGCGTCGTGGTTTTATCTCGTGTCGTAAAATTGAATTCTCTTTTGCCCGCGTCTGCTGCGGCTCCCAAAATTAAATTGAATTGCGCAAAACGACGATCCTTCTTCTCCTTCTTATGTGTTTTGTCGAGACCAATGGCATCATCACACTCGCTCAAATTTTCTACGATCGAGAACATCAAAGCGTTATTATTAATCCTTTTTTCTCTTCTATACATCAAACAGGCATTCGAAGTCACAAAGACAATCAAAAGGATTTCATGAACAAGTCTTTGCAAGACATTCGCGCCGAAGTGGTCTCGTCGGACATTCGAACGAAATCAATCGCTATTGAAAAGGCGACGTATTTGCACTCTTTAGGATTTAACATGAACTGGGCGTCGTTTCACGTCGTCGAGTTAATGTCCACGGCGAACGTGAAATATAAAAGAGTCGGGTATTTAGCCGCCTGTCAATCTTTCGGGGACGATACCGATGTCGTGTTGTTAATTCCCAATTTGTTGAAGAAGGATCTGGCGAGTCCGAATCCGGCGGAGGCGGCGTTGGCGATTTCGTGCTTGGCGAATATTGTCACGCCAGAATTGTCGCAAACGTTAGTCGCAGATGTGTATTCGTTATTGAACAACCACAAACCGGATTTACGACGCCGAGCGTGCTTGTGTCTCTACAAGTGCTTCTTGCGATACCCGGAAGCTTTGAGACCGTCCTTCGCGAGACTGACAGAATGTTTAGAAGATGACGATCAAACTGTCGTCCAAGCCGCGGTGACGGTATTATCAGAACTTGCCATGCACAACCCGAAAACATACTTGCCGCTCGCACCGAAGTTTTACAAATTATTGACGACCTCGTCCTCGAACTGGATGACGATTAAATTGGTTAAAGTATTCGGCGCTTTGACGCCTTTGGAGCCGCGATTGGGAAAGAAACTCGTCGGTCCGTTGTCGGAAATTTTGGAAACCACGAGCGCTAAATCGCTCATGTACGAATGCATTCGAACGGTTGTCCAAGGCATGACTTCTCAAGAGAAGATTGTTCGACAAGCGGTGGATAAATTGAAAGACATGCTCGAAGATACCGATCCGAATATTAAGTTTCTCGCGTTGCACGCGTTGACCTTTTTGCTCGATTCGCACCCGAGAATTGTCGCCGAACATAAGGGGAACATCTTTGGCTGTCTCGACCACGAAGATTCGAACATTCAATACTGCGCGTTGAAAATCGTCCGAGGTTTGGTGACGAAGAAGACGTTGATGGATACCACCGCTCATTTGATGGGCGCCATGGGAAGAGCCGATAAGAAATTCCGAGATGAATTGGTATGGTCTGTGATTCACATTTGCATGAGCGATAGGTACGCTTTAGTCACTGACTTTGTTTGGTATTTATCCGTGTTGGCTGATTTGATTCGCGTCCCGTCCTCTTCGCACGGGAAACTTGTCGGCGATCAAATCATCGACGTGTGCTTGCGCGTGGAAGTCATTCGAGAATCCGCCGTCGGTATCTTGTCTCCGATTTTGATCGACCCGACTCTTTTAGAAATGTCGAGCGTTAATAAAACGGTTCCGGATGCGCTCAAAGCCATTGCATGGGTCGTTGGTGAGTACGCGCATTATCTCACGGACCACGCCGAGCTCGTGCATGCGTTGACGCAACAACAAGTCACGCAGTTACCCGGTCCTGTCCAAAGCGTGTACATTCACAGCGCGCTTAAAATCTACTCGAGTGCAGTCAGCGAGCATTTGCAAGCTACGCGAGGTTCGGATGCGTCTATTTTGGTTCCAGAAACCGAAGATCTCGCGGATATTCGAGATATTATCGGTGGCAAACGTTTGATGCCTTTTATGGTTTCCTTAAATCTCGAAGTGCGAGAACGAAGTTGCCAATTGAAAACTATTCTCGATGCGGTTCAAGACGCCGAAGACGAAGAAGCCGGATCTGGTATGGCCCTCGTCGAAGAAATCGCAAATGTCTTCGCGGAGGAAATTCAGCCAGTTTCGACGAAAGCCCAGCGCAAACTCGGGGCGCCGGAGGATCTCAACGTCAACGCGCCGTTGTCAACGGAGTGGGATCACTTGCTCGAATCGAGTGACTCGGAATCCGACGACGAATACTCGGGTAGAAAAGGCAAGAAAGGTAAGAAGAAGTCGAAAGGACCAAAGAATGTTACCGATTTGTTTACGGTTAAAAAATCGAAAGAACAAATTGCCAAGGAAGAAAAGGAGGCGCGCAAAATGTTGGCCAACCATAAGAAGAAAATGGGCAACTATTATTTGGCTCCAGAAGAAGAAGCCGGCTCGGGTGGTCGCAAATCCAAAAAGGACGGTAAGGCTGCCGCTGCGCTCACCGCGACTGACTCTGCGGCCATGCAAGCGATGCAAGCGCACTTGGCAGCGCATAGCTTGGGCGGCCCGATTTCTAGACCGTCCATCAAGGGCGAAGACGATAGCTCAGACGAAGACGAGGACTTTGAGGAAGGAGCGGCTTTGAAAATTGGAGGATACCAACCAACAAATGCCGCCTCGAAGTTGCATTCGAACTTAGTCGCTTACGATCCACTCAAACCGAGCGAAGGCCGCGGCGAAGGCGAAATGCCGACGATTGAAGCGTATCCGAGATTTGATCCGTACGAGAGAGACGACGCGTTCAATCCGTTTTCAGTTGGCGATGGTAAAAAGAAAAAGAAGAAGAAGAAGAGCTCGAAGAAAGATAAAGATAGCGCAGCGGCGTTACCAAGTGGTGGCGAGAAGAAAGAAAAGAAAGAAAAGAAGGAGAAGAAGGAAAAGACGAAAGAAAAGGATGGAGACGGCGAAAAGAAGAAAAAGAAGTCTTCCAAAGCCGATGACGACGGCGAAAAGAAAAAGAAGAAAAAGAAGAGTAAGGACTAGAACCATGATGACCATGACTTTTAAACTGAACGTAACGTGTGTAACATTAGCTTTTGTTGTTTTTGAATAAATAAACGATGAAGAATTTTGTATAGCTTCACACTAATCAATAGAAATTCTCCTTCTTGTTCTTCTTTGCCATTTCAAGGACTCGAACGAAGAGTACTTTGGATTCATCGGCTGATTTACCTTTATATTTTAACCACCACTCCCACTGTTCTTTCCCGCCGTAATCAACAGAGCCATTCGATGTCCACATCGGGCACTCAGTATCGTTGTCGCCCTTCTCGACTTGCGCAACAGCGCCATCCAATTTGTACCAATCTGGCGGACGAATCGCGTGACCTCCAGGACGTTTGATGTATTTCCAGCTTAATTTCTGAAAGGAACCTTTATTCTCTTCGTAAATCGGTATAGCTTCTTCGATGTCTTCCTTGCTGATTGGTTTTTTCAAGAACGCATCTCCGTTTGATCCTCCGAGATCATCGTCTTCGTCAGAACCGCAAGAGAAGGAATAGAACTCCACCTCTTTCTCTCCGGGTGGATATAACTTCATCGATCCGAACTTCTTCTTAAATTGCGATAATCCGTTTGCGCCGTACTGTTTGAAGAAACCGACGACGTCTGCTCTTTGCTGCACGGTTCCATTCGATGGTGCGTTCTCTTTGACGAAATTATACTCCAAAGCCAATTGTTGACATTCGAGCAAAGTCAACTCTCGAGCGCGAGCTTTATCTTCGCTCTCATCCAAAGTTATGATGGTTGGAGAAGAATTGTCAGCGTGAGAGAATTGCACCATTTGATGAGGGTGGTGTTTGTGTTCGTGTTCCTGTGCTCGCGCGCGCGCTCGTGTGTGTGCGTGTGTGTGTGAAGAGTTTGTTTGTTTTTATCTTTTTTTTTTCGCAAAAGCAAAAAAATGCGTTACGTCCTAAATCAAGTCTTTCGACTCAGCGTTCTTTGCTTCGTGGCAACTTTAACAACTTTCTCGTCCACTTTCAAACCTTTACGCTTACGAACCATATCCATCAAATCTCTGGCGACGTTATCTGTTAACTCTTCTCCATCCTCGCCGAGCTTTTGGTACGGATCGATATCCAACTCTTTCCAGTGCGAAAACACGAGCTGAGCGCTGGAAGCACCCGAAGTGAGTTTCCGAAGCTCGTCGGCGAAACCAAACGAAGTTGCCACAGGTAAGTACGCGTGAATAATGAATACACCAGTGCCTTCGCGTATGGATTCTGAAAGTATATCAGATCGTCGTCTTCCTAAAACGGCGTAGGTTCCATTCAATGCTTCCGAGGTGGTTGTTATGACCGCTAAATACATAGCCTCGATCAACCTTGGGTTTGATTTCATCACGGCTTGTCGAATCACGTCGCGGGTAAACGTAATCACTTGTCCAGAATTCAGCTGCTCATCATCGTCGTTATTATTTACTTCGTCGTTATCCTCAATAGGCGCATCTAAGAACTCAACAGTCACTTTAAGGTTATCGAGAGGCTCGTCGCATATCGGTCCTCTTTCGCATGCGAGTTGGAATCCCAGCCGAATGGATTCTTCAAAGTCGTCCAAGAAAGTGTCACCACTATTACCACTAATACTAATACTAATACTACTAAGTTCTATATTCAAAGCGTTGTTGTTCTTTTTCTTTTTCTTCTCGTCCTCGGCTGTCGTCGCTTCTTTTTCGTCTACTTTCTCTTCCTCTTTTTCTTTGTCGCCAACAACAAGAAGTCTCTCCACCGACGCTCGCAACACTTTTTTACTACCTATTTTATAGTCCGCAAAACCAGCGGTCGTAATGCCTTCTTTGAAGTTTACCAAAGGTTTAGACACTCGAATAGGGACTCTGGCAAACCTTTCTCTCAAATCATTGATGCACCGTTCCAAGTGCACTTCACCGGCTGCGCTCAAAACGTGCTCTCCAGAATCCATAACTTCCATCTCGACGAACGCATCTGCTCGGTTTAACAAACGCAAACCTTCTAAAAGCAACGGCATGTCTTGCACATTTTCTGGTTCTACGGCAACCTTAACAATAGCGCTCGCCTGAAACATCATGGACCCGAATAATGGACACTCTAAAGATGAAGAAAGAGTCGAGGATTTCAAGACCACTTTGTCTAAACCTCCAATGGCGAGGAGATTTCCACTCGGCACTTCATCTACAGGGAACATCCCTTGACCCATCATCAAATATAACTCTGAAATTATAATCTCCGTAGGTTCGTCACCACCCAAGACGAATATTTTATCACCTTTTTTCATGATACCAGCGAAAACGCGTCCGAAACCGACAAACTTGCTGTCGCCGTGCGTCTCGGAACCTTCTCGTACACCTCCGTGAATCGAGCTCAAAGGAACAGCTACCATTTTCGAAATGAATACAACTGTCGTCGCATCACTGCTCTTGTTACACTTCAAAATATCGTCGTATGCGGCTATTTTACTATCTGACGGGTAGAGGAGCCGTTCTATTCGAAACGGCATTGCTTCAACCGGGTTAGGGAGCGAGTGGACGACCATTTCGAGTATCGCGGAACTCAAAGGCAGCCAGCTTCGCATGATTGCTAATAATGTCATTCGTTTATTGGATTGCGTCAACTCTTTTTCAGATATGCTTGTCAATTTGAGCGATTTCGCGAGCGTTGGTAAATCTTTATCGCCTGAGTAATACTCGTCCGCGGCGTCGTACAGTTTCCAAATCGGGTCGAGAATGCACTGCACGAACAACGGTTTCAATTTTCCGTTCGGGTTGAGTTTCTTCCCGACTATTCGTTTCGATTTTGGATGATAGAACCAATCGCCCCACAACCCTTTTTTCAAAGCTTTCTCCGAACATCCCAACTTTTCCGCGTATAATCTCGCAAACTGCTCCGGTCGAAATGCCCAACCGTCCATGGCTGAGGCGAACGCCACGTTACCTCGTTCCACGGAGAATACGTCTTCGGCATCCGTCATGTCCAGATGATCATCTAAATATTCCGCTAAATCTTCCACATCTTCGTTATTATCACTGTTGATGTTATTATTCCTTTTATCTTCCGCACTGAGAAACGTATCCGCTTGATTGATAAACTTTTCGGACTCGAACGCGCTCATGAGAGAATTCACCTCGTGCAAAAGCATTCGCAATCTTTCGTACGTCTCCAACGGGGAATACTTCAACTCCTCGATGAGCCGATCCATCTTGTTGAAAATTAAGCACGGTTTCAACTTTTCTTCCCACGCTTGTCGTAAAACCGCGTGAGTTTGGACGCAGACCCCTTCGCACACGTCCACGAGAACGAGCGCACCGTCCGAAAGTCTCGCCGCCGTGCTCACTTCGGAACAAAAGTCTACGTGACCGGGAGAATCAATGACGTTTATTAAAGTAGATTGCGAAGGAGAAGATGATGATGTTGATTGCGAGGTGTATTGTAACGCAATCGAAGCGGATTTCATGGTGATTCCTCGTCTTTGTTCTTCTTCGAGAAAGTCCATCATTCGTAAACTTCCCGCTTGTTTCTGGTTGATGAAGCCATTGTGCGAAATCAGACAATCCGTCAGCGTGGTCTTGCCGTGATCCACGTGCGCTAAAACGCATATGTTTCGGACGTGTTCCGTGGATTTCTGCTTATCTGCGAGGATATCCACGGCTCTCTGCATACTTCTTTCCTTCTTATCTCTCTCGTGTTTCTTTCTTGCCTTCTTCCAAAAGGAGGAAGAGAAGAGAAGATTTTTGCTTTTGCAATTGGTATTGTTCCCTCAACGAACTTTTCTTTTTTTTATCT
>JACLAB010007044.1_pt1 | contig 12499 bp, 7 predicted proteins | sample 8027921 | NCBI WGS metagenome assembly JACLAB01 (sample SAMN15725117, study PRJNA655200) | protist metagenome | isolation source: fluorescence activated cell sorting (FACS) single amplified genomes of... | place: USA: West Boothbay Harbor, Gulf of Maine | collected 2000-07-19
CGATCGTTCGCGTCGGCGCGCTCGCGTCTCTCGACGCGCACGCCCCCATCGCGCGTTCGTTTTATCGCTCCGGATTAATCTCGCGCGTCCTCTCGCGCGCGGCGAATCGATCGCCCTCGCGTCGCGCGCGCCGCCGCGCGCGCGCCGGTCGTCGGCGCGTTCGCCGACGCGAATTTCGCGTCGTCGAACGGCGCGTCGCGACGGAGTCGCGCGACGTCGCGCGCCGCGCGAACGCGCCGCGCACTGCCGCGTCGATTCAACGCGAGCGCGTCGTCGCGCGTCGCGACATAAATAAAACCACACCGAACCCTACTGTACATCACCCATCGCGAAGCCCATCAAACGCGCGGATTCAAACGTCGCTGCGGCCGCCGCGCGGCGCGCGCCTCACGACGCGACGCGCTCGCCGCGCGCGCGCTCGGCGCCGCCCGCGCGGCGAATCGCGCGGCGAATTCGCGAATTCGCGAATTCGCGCGTCCGACGGCGGCGATGTCGCCGCAGTCGCCGCTCGAGCGCACCGACGGCCGCGACGCGCTCGCGTCCGTCACCGCGCACGCGATCGACGACGCGCTCGCCGACGCGGCGCTCGAGCGCGCCAAGGGCGCGACGAGCGCGCGGACGAACGCGGAGGCGGCGATCGCGCCGCGCGCGCTCGCGAACGGCGCGCGCGTCGGGTCGCCGGGAGGCGGGAGCGGACTCATCAAGGATGCGCTGCGACTGGTGACGAAGAAGGCGAAGGACGGCGCGACGCGGACGGAGATCGCGCGCGTGGACGAACAGCTGAGCTTTGATAAGGGGTTTTATCTGACGATACGCGCGATACAGCTGCTGAAGGCGTCGGCGCCGGAGAGGACGATCGTGGTGGGCGTCGCGGGGCCGAGCGGGGCGGGCAAGACGGTGTTCACGAGTAAGATTCAAGAGTTCATGCCGGGAGCGGTGACGCTGTCGATGGACATGTACAACGACTCGAGCATGCTGCTGGAGGGGAACTTTGACGATCCGCGGTTGACGGATTACGCGTGCCTGTTGGAGAATTTGAAAGGGTTGAAGAACGGGGAGACGGTGCAGACGCCGGTGTACGATTACAAGGAGAGTAAACGGACGGGTTACGTGACGGTGCCGTGTCCGGCGTCCAAGGTTGTGATTTTGGAGGGTATATACGCGTTGAACGAAAAGCTTCGACCGATGTTGGACCTCAGGGTGAGCGTCACGGGGGGGGTGCACTTTGATTTGGTCAAGCGCGTGTTGCGCGACATTAATCGAAGCGGTCAGGCGCCGGAGAGCATTATTCACCAAATTAGCGAGACGGTGTATCCGATGTACAAGGCGTTCATCGAGCCCGATCTTCGCACCGCGCATTTGAAGGTGGTGAACTCGTTCAACCCGTTCGCTGGGTTCCAAGATCCGACGTATATTTTGAAATCGGACCGCGTCCCCGACGAGGCGCGCATCCACGCCGTCTTGGGCAAGGATTGCCAAGTCACGGACGAAGTCGAGACGGCGGATATTTATCTGTTGCCTCCGAACGAAGACCCTGAGACGTGCACGTCTTGGCTCAGAATGCGTAATCGCGACGGGCACTACACGTTAATGTTCGCCGAGACGGTGACGGATGGGCCGATTATGATTTCGCCACGCATCAAGTTTGAAGTCGGCGTTCGCATTCTCGGCGGTCTCATGGCCCTCGGCTACGTCGTCGGCGCCATCATGAAGCGTCGAAGCAAAGAGTACAGTGACGACTTACTGACGATCAAGGTCGATTGGGTCGAAGGCCTCGATCGATCGTTTGTTCAAGTGCAAGGGCGCCTGCGCTCCGCCGTGGAGGAGGCGGGGAAAAAGCTCGGTCTCAACGGCACCTACATCGCGCACTCCTACATCGAACAAGTTCAGCTTGAACAGCTCACGAAAGAGCTCACATCGCTCACGGATGACTTGAAGGAACGATTCCCGATCACGGAGGCCATGCTGACGTCCAACACCGAGGCTTCGGACACGTCGAGCGACGAGGTCGGATCGCCGCACAGCGCCAACGGTCAGAGCCGGCGTCGCTCGTCGCCCGGGGGAAGCGACAGCGGTGGCCGGCCGCCGCACCCGCCTCGTCCTCGCTCTGCCGCGCCCGCGAACTGGGGTGGCTACGGTCTCGACGGCCCGGGAGACACGACGTTTTACACGCCGCCGCCGCGAAGCTTGAGCCGCGGCCCGAGCCGCAACGGCAAGTCGTACGAGATGGACCGCATGACGAGCCCAAGCCGTCGCCGCACGAGCCCGAGTGGTAAGCGCACGTCACCGAACGCCTCTCGCGAAAACCTCAACGCGCAAGGTTTGGAGATGAAGTTTGATTGGCTCGCCAACCGCGTTGAAAAGCTCGGCGAGCTCCAACGCCAAGCCTCCGTGGAAACCGTCTCCGCGAGCGATCAAATGATCACCACTCCCGGCGGTTCTCGCATCAAAGAGTCCGATCTTCTCGTCCGCGAGCTCCAATCGCTCACCGCCAAGGTCGACGCCTTATCGACGAGCTTCCACAAGCAACAACTCGACCTCTCTCGCGTCGAGTCGCGCCAATTCGTCGGTTTCGCCCTCGCCGGCGCCGCGTGCGTCTGCGCCGCCTTTCTCGCCGGCGCCACCCGTCGATGACGTCGTCTTCGTCGTCTTCGTCGTCCGCGCGTCGGCGCTCAAAGCGCGATCGCTCGTTCGTTCCTCCGCGCGCCGACGGCGCGCCTGTAATAATCTCTCACTCACAAATCATACCGAACGCGAAAAATCACCCGAGGCGCCTCGGCCCTAAATCACCCCTCGCGCGCGTCATCGCGACGTCACCCCGCGACGCGCGACACGCACACGATGTTCGCCGCCGCGCAGACCCGCGCGCAATTCACGCCGTCCGCCCTCGCGCGCGCCCCGCGCGCGACGTCCGCGCGTCGCGCCCGCGCGCCGCTCGCCGTCGTCGCCGCCGCGCAAACCCTCGAGGGCGTCGTCGTCTCGCGCTCGGGCGCGAAATCGAAAACCCTGCGCGTCGATCGCAAGGTGCCGCACCCGAAGTACGTGAAGCGCATGAACGTGAGCAAAAAATTCATGTTTCACGACGACGCGGAGGCGTGCAAGGTGGGCGATCGCGTGGTGATCGAGGCGTGTCGACCGATGTCGAAGGCGAAAAAGTTTACGCTCAAGGAGGTGGTGTACGCGTGCAACGAGGCCGTGGATTGCGTCGTGGCGTGATGGACGTCGCGGCGGATGGTGCGCGCGCGCGTTTACGTAAGATTTATGCGGAGGGCGTTCGGGAGGACGGCGGCGCGCGATGGGTCGATGCGGCGCGAAGATGAAATGAAACCCTAAGCCTAAGGAATTTAGATAGAGCTCCCGCGCGAGCTCGCTAGCTTGTAAGATGATTGATTCTTTCATGATGAATGCGAATCGAGGGCTACCAGCTACCAGAATCGCGCGATGATGGCTAACGGGTGCGCAAGACGCCGCGAGCGACGGTGAGGAAATCGGCGAGGTTTCGACGGAAGCGACGCTTGTTGACGCGGTCGACGCCCTCGCCGAGGCCGTTGGCGCTCGTGAGGGCGACGAAGGCGTTTTGGAGTAAATCGACGCTTCGTGGCTCGTCGGCGACGGCGGAGATGAAGGCAGAGGCGAGATTTTGGAACGCCGGGCGCTCGTGGAGGATGATGGGGAGGAGAGCGTCGGCGGCTTCGTCGACGAGATCGAAGACGGCTTCCTCGTAGACGAGACGGTGGAACAAGAGGCGCATGAGATGGGCGAGGATGGACACGCCCTCGGCGTTAGGCGCCATGTGAGCGCCTAAACCGGTGGTTTGTGTCTTCGCGCTGTTGCATTGGAACGTGGCCAGGGCGCCGAGCGCAGTCATGCTCTCCTTACTCACCGTCTCGTCGGCGTGCTTCAAGCCGAATTCGAGAGTCGACATGAGGGTGCCGAATAAGTCGGGCGCTAGCTGCGCGACTTTTTTGGGGTACGCCTCGAGCATGTACGCCAAAAGCTCGAAATACTGTCTGCAAAGCTTGGGGAACTTGAGCAATTCATCCGTGATGAGCGGGATGACGGCGTTCAAACCGGCGAAGACGACGCGAGCGATGTCGATTTGTTCCGCGAGCGCCGCCGCCTGGTCGGGCGGCGCGCTCTCGATGATGGCGTCGTGTAAGTTTCCACTCGACATGTGCGTGAGCATGCGCAACAGCGCGCGAACTTCTTTATACGCCTCTTTTACCGCCTCTTGACTCAATAGCGCGCCGGCCTCCGACTTGACGGCGCCGCGGCCGGATTTCGCATACGTCTCCACCACGCGCAGGCAATACCGACACACCCAATCCACTTGTTGGGCGTTGAGATACGGCGAGTTGGCCTCGACGAACTCCTCGGTCAGACGCAGCAATAGCTTCATCACTCGTCCTAAATCTTTCGCGAGCGTTTGCAAATTTAACAAGTGATCGACAGCTGCGACGAAAAAGTTGAAAACTGCCGGTTGGCTCTTTCCATTCGTCGATCGCACGACGCCTCGCAACGCCTCGAGCGCGGCGCACGCTCGAGCCTCGCCTTCGGGGTGATGTAAACCCTCACGATCGACGCTTACAGCGGCGATGACTTCGCCGGGAGGCGTGATGAGGGAGTTCACGTACGCCTCGCACTGCGCGGGATCAATCACGCTCGCGGCGACGCGTCCGACGCACTCGCTCAAACCGCGATGGACCTCGGGCGGGAACGCGACGACGCCGCGCTCACGATGCGCCCCAGCGCACGCCTGACGCAACGCATCCCACGAAGGCATGTTTACTAAATGCTTCAACAGCGTCTTTCGTCGCGTGAGCACGGGAAACAACACGAATCCGATTGTTTTTTGTAAACTCGTTTCCCCCGGCCAATCGCTGAGCGCCTTGACGCCGATTTGCACGAGCGCGTCGAGCGCCTCCACGCCACCGTTTCTTTCGCTAAACATTCCCCCACCGTTCTCAGCGAGCTTATTCGCGATGTCAGCACCTCGTCGCACGCCTCCAGCGGCAGCGTACACCGCAGCGTGTAAGCTACCGCCGGAATCCTCCGGAATCAAATACGTATCCGCCCAACGCGCGAGCGCCCACACGACGGTTTCGAGCAGGCGAGGCGACAGCGCACCGCGCGCGTTGGCGTCGAGCGCCAAGCAACCGAAATCGATCAACGCTCGCGCGAGTTCCACTACGCAGTTCGGTGCGCCTGGTGCCGTGGCTGCGGACGCCGCAGCGAGGGAATCTGGTGGAATCGGCGTTTCGCCGTCGCCGTCATCCGCGAGCACGTGCGCAGCCAGGCGCGTCAGCCACCATAATTCCTCCAACAACTCACTCGGGTCTTGACCGCTCGCCATGCACGCGGGAAGCGAGCTTCGCTTTTCAACTAAAACGTGCTGCAGCATCGGCAAAGTCGTCGTGGGATGCGCGCGCAAGACTTGAGCGGCGAGTTCGAGTCTCGCGTCGAGCGCCGCCGCCCCGGCTTGGCCCTCCTCTTCGTGCCCATCGTCCTCTTCGTGCGCGCCCTCGCGCGCGGCTTTTAACCCAGCGACGACGTACGCGCGCGAAATGTTTGCTGATCCTTCCAAAACCACGCTCGGAACCGCCGTTTCCACGCCTCCCGGCGCGCTCATGCCTTTGTTCACCAACGACGCCCACGCCTCGAGGAGCATCTTTAAACAATCATCCGTCACCGTGCCCTCGCACTGCACCGACAGCGCGTCTTGATTCAAGCACTCTAGCGTGAGCTCGCCGAGTAAGTCTAGCGCGGTCCGCTCGTTCAACTCTGGACCGAGCGATAAACTCGCGAAATCGTTGGCGTCGTGTACGAGCGCCAACGCGGACATGGAGCGGCAGCCGTCGATGAGGGCGTCTTCTCCGTGCCCCTCCAACGCCGCGCGCACGCTCGTCGTAGCCGGTAAGAGATACTTGGCGATCGCGCGCGCGCATCGCACGAAATGGCCCTGTCTAAGGCTATCGTCCGCATCCCGCGGGGGAAACACGCATCCACTGAGCGTACAGAGCGCGCTCAGCGTCTTGCGACTCGCCGCGGCGACGCGCTTCGCCTCGACGCCGCCGCCCGCCAACACCGCATTCTCCGCCCCAGCGTGCAAATCAAACAACCAATCCAGCGCGCCTGGATTTAACAACACATCTCTCCACTCCATTCCCGGCGTGAGCTTCACGAACGCGTTCGCCGCGCTCTCCGAGCTCGGAAACGCCCGTCCCCGAAACCCGTAACTCACGTCTCTATTAAAATCCCAACTCAACACCGCGTTCATCAACCGCAGCGCCGCCGCGCACGCCCCCCGATCGCTCCCATCGCTCACCCTCCCCGTCTGCACGCACCGTCTCGCCGCTTCGCACCCGTGCGCGAAGAACGGTTTCAAAAAATGTTTCTCCGCGCTCGCTCGACATCGCTCGTGCCGCTCCCACGTCGTCCCCAGTTCGCTCGCCGTGCCCGGCGCGAACTCGCTCACGATCGCCGCGAACACCTCCAGCCCCGTCGTCTCCGCGTCCGATTCCCCGTGCTTCGCCTCCGCGCGCGCCCGGACCTCGCCCTCGCACCGCGCCAGCGTCGCCGTCGTCGTCGCGTCGTCCGCGTCCACCGCCGCCCGCTTCACCAGCGTCGCGCAGCACGCCGTCATCTGATTCCTCACCGCCCGCGACGCCCCCTCCGCGTCCAGCGTCCAGCGCAGCGCGAACGCGCGCGCGTCCTCGCGCGCCGCGGCCGTCATCGCGCCCCAGTCTCGCAGCGTCGCGTCGCGAAAGCACCGCGCGGCGTGAAACTGTCCGTCGGATGAGAACGCTCCGTGCGCGCTTTCGAGCACCGCGCGCGCTATTTCGCGCGCGTCTCGAGACGCGCGCGCGTCGAGGAGCGCGCGCTCGGCGCGCTCGCGATCGGCGCCGCCGAGCGCGCGCGCCGCGGCGTCGAACGCGCGCGCGGCGGCGTCCATTGGCGTCGCGATGTGACGATGTCCCGCTCGGGACATCACATCTTCGACGTTAACCGCGCACCGCGACGCGCCGATGCGCGTCGAACCGCGCGCGCGCGTCGAGCGCGACGTCGTCGCCCTCGCGGCGGCGCTCGACGCGTGCGCGAGCGCGCTCGGCGACGACGACGACGCGAAGACGACGCTTCGAAGAGACATCGGGACAGTCATGGACGCGCTCGAGGCGACGCTGGCGCGCGACGAGGACGCGCGCGCGTTCGCGGTGCTGTGCGTCGAACACACGGACGCGATGTGGACGCTGTGCGCCGACGCGGCGTCGAACGCGGCGGCGTCGAGGGAGGAGACGGCGGCGACGGCGGCGACGCTGCGGGACGTCGCGGCGGCGGCGCGAGACGCCGAACGCGCGTGGGCCGCGATGCGCGCGCGAGGGGTCGCGAGAGAGCTCGAGGACGTCGAATCGAGGTACGAGGCGCGAATGCGCGCGGGCGAGGCGGCGGCGCGACGGGCGCGGGTCGTGGGGCGATTTCGCGCGGACGAGGCGGACGCGCGAAGCGCGCTCGGCGAAAACGGCGACGCGAGATTAGATGTGAGCGTCGTGGCGTCGTTTCGAGCGCTCGAGCGCGAATTTTTGTGGTGCGAGGAGTGCGTGTTGCGAGGCGAGCGCGGGGCGAGCGCGCTGGAGGCGAGCGTGCGGGCGTTCGCGCCGGATTCGAGGGTGGGCGCGTTGGCGCTCGCGACGAGACGCGCGGCGCGTTGGCGCGAGCGAGTGGCGACGTTCGAGGGCCGGCGCGACGACGACGTCGAGCGCCGACGCGATCGAGACGTCATCGCGCGCATGGAGGCGCGGCATCCCGCGCTCGTGGCGCAGTACGTGATGTGGATGAAAGACGCCGCGTTGGAGGCGAGCGCGCGCGCGGCTTCGAGCGCCGTCGCCGCCGCGACGACGCATCTCTACGATTTCCTCCTCGACCTCGACGCCGGCGTCTACGACCACGTTTTCGACGCGCAAGGCCGCGCGAACGTGCTGTGCGCGTCGTTCAACGCCCTCCACGTCCTGCGCGCGCGCGCGTCGCCGTCGGCGCCGCCGCCTCGGCCCGCCGCCGACGCGCGCGCGTTAATCTCTCGTCTCATCCTCCGCGTCGACGCCGAGCGCGACGCCGAGATCGCGCTTCACGGCGACGACTGGGGCCAGGCCGCGTTCGCCGTCGTCGCGCTGCGCTTGGCGAGCGCTAGATTACTAGAAATGTTTTAGTCGCGCGACGCGCCGTCTCAAAATTTCGCCCGAGCGCCATCCATCGTCGCACCGCGACGCGCGCGCGCGCGATGCGCGCCGCGCCGGCCCGCGCGCATCGCGCCACGCGCGTCGCGCGCGCTCGCGCGCCGCGCGGACGCCCCGCGCGCGCGCGCGACGCCGACGACGGCGCGCATCGGGACATTCGTCCCGAACCGCCGAGGAGAGCGTGGCGAAGGCGCGGCGCGACGGTGGTCGCGCGATCAACGCGAGATACGTGCACGGCGTCGGTGAGGCGCTGCCGCTGCCGGACGCGAGCGTGGACGCGGTGGTGTCGACGCTGACGCTGTGCTCGGTGGTCGATCAGAGGCGGACGCTGGCGGAGATTCGGCGCGTGTTGAAACCGGGGGGGAAATTTTTGTTTCTCGAGCACGTGCTGTCGAGGGATCCGAGCTTTGCGAGGTTGCAAATCGCGCTGACGCCGATGCAAATCAGCGTGGCGGATGGGTGTCATCTGGACCGACGGACGCTGGACGAGATCGAGGACAGCGGGTTGTTTTCGAGCGTGAACGCGGAGTATTACGAGCTCGACGGGTTTTGGGTGATCGCGCCGCAAGTCGCCGGCATCGCCGTGGCTTAGGATGAATGTGTATCTATATTGTATATCAATCCGACTGCAAGTGCTTGACGAGCAAACACTTCTTGAATAGCCGATACTCCACCGCGGCGCGCAGCCGCGGCGGCGTGTCGTCGGCGCTAAACAGCTTTTCATCCTCCTCGATCGTCGTCTTCATCGATAACAGCACCTCTTCGCAGCGCTTTTTAATGGCGTGCATGACAATCTGGTCGGCGTTTTCGTCTGGCATGAGCGCCTGCGCGAAATGGCGAAACATCAACCACAACGCCTCGTCGTAATCCGTGCGCCACCCCACGCTCGGACCCATGAGCGTGGATTGTATATCTCGAAGCCTCAACTCCGCCGCATCGTCCGCGGTACCACCGCCACCGCTCAATCCCACGATTGAAGCGCGCTCCCTCGCGCGTTGCTGCGCCTCGAGTTCGTTCGCTATCGAACGCCCGGCGGCTTTGTCCAAGACTACTTCTCCGCCTTCGCTACGAAACGTCTCTGCGAACCAATCGGCGGCGTCGCCGAGCGAACTCCACAACTCCACTCGATCGTACGGGTTCATGCCACCCACGAATCCCATGTAAAGCAGAAATGACTCCGCGGGCTCGCACGCGTACTGCGTCAGTAACTCCTCGCCCTCGTCAATCGTCTTCAACGCGCGAAGCACGACCGCCTCGCCATCGTCGCTCGCGTCCCATTTCACGTTCGCCGCGCCGTGCGAATGATTCAACATGTCTAGCATTGGCGCCAGAAAGCTCTCTCCGCGCTCTAAATCCACCGCTCGGCTTCGCACGCACGACAACGCCCACGCGAAATGTTTCGTCCAGCTCGCGGCGCCGTATTTTTCGCTCAACTTTTTTATAGTCCCCGCGTCGCGCGCTTTCACCTTGGCGCAATTCCCGATCCCACGCGCGAACGCCATCTCTGCGATTTCGGCGTTCGTCCACGTCGTCACGGGCGAGTCTACCGTTTGCGGCAACGCGTCGACCACGTACGCTCGCCACGCGCCGCCGTCCCGGTCGCCGGTCCCGCCCTCCGCCTCGAATCTCGCGTGCGCCAGCGTCGCCGCCAATCGATCGGAGGGCGTGTAAAACTGTTTCGAGCTTCCGACGTCGCCGTCGTCGAGCGGGCACGTGGCGTAACCGCAGCGCAAGCCCGTCGTCCCGAGGCAGGCTGTAAAAGGTACCCTCACGGCGACTTCGCCGGCTTTAATCTTCGCCGTGGACGCGCACACCACGGCGCGGGCGCGCGTGTGAGGGTCCACGCGAAGGTCCACGCGCGAGGTGTCGATGCCGCGGGCGTTGGACCACGCGATGAAATCCTCCATGGCGCGGGCGAGGATGGGGCGGCGGAGTGCGGCGAGCGAGCGGCGGCGCGCGCGCTTTTAATGCATCCATGCGATTATAATCGTCTACGTGTCTAAGAGAAATGAGTGTTCGCGAGCGATCGCGCTGAGTGGGGTTTTAAGCGATGGCGTCGCAGGCGCGGTGACGACGGCATCGAGTTTAAGCTTGAGCGCGGCGAGCTTGGCGTCGTAGGACGCTTTTTGCGTCTGCAGCTTGCCGTAAACCATTTTCGCCACGCCCTTGTAGTACATCGCACGCTGTTTTGTGGACTCACACACGTCTAAGGCGACTTGCGTGGCCTCTTTTGCGGTGTCGATGACGTTCTGTCGTTGGATCGGAGAACGAGAGGCGTCGCGCGAACGCGTCGGCGTCGTCCTTGGCGGCTTTGCAGCGCCGCCGCGCATCTCGCGCTCAACTTTGGCAATTTCTTCATCCAATCGCTGGGCGTACAAATCGTTGTTGTGCATCGCCGCCTCCGCCTCGGCGGCTTCGTGTGCGAGATAGTCCGCGAACGAAGTTTCGTGGACGTCCTCGTCTCGCGGCTGCGTGGATTCGGATTCTCGTCGCGAGGCGACGGTGATCTCCTTCAACTGCGCGCTGAGTTCTTCGAGCATCGTCTTTTTCTCCATTTGAACGGCATTTAGCGATCTCTTCATCTCGCTCAACTCATCGCGAAGATTTTCAATTTCTGACGCTTCTTTCACCGACGCCGCTTCGGTGTGGCGCTCGCTCGCTCGCGATAATTCGCTTCGAAGTTGCTCGACGGTTTCCTCGAGCGCTCGCGCCGTGTGTTCGTACTCGTGCAAACGAGACTCCACGAGCTGCCTCGCCTTGATCTCATCACTCGTCTTTTGCAAATTCGCCTTATATTTGCACGCGAGCGCGAGATTTTCATCCTTGAACTTGGTTAATCGCGCGAGCGCGGCTTCGCTCTTGCTGAGCTCTGCGCGCAGCTTTGAGCGTTCGGCTTGCAGGCGGCTGATTTCGTTCGATTGCCTCGAAGCCATGTCCACGAGATCCCGATTGGTGGCGACTAAATTTGCAACGTTCATCTTGCGAGATCCTGAGCTCGACGCGCGCGCGCGCGCATTCTTCATCGGCGAAGGCGAGTGGGGATCTTCGCTTTCAGAAACGTCTTCGATGTCGACTTCCGTCTCCTCCTCCGCGAGCTGCGCGGCGATGATGACGTCGTCGAGCTGCGAAAGCAAGTCCCGTTCGCGCTCGCGCATCGTGGCTAGCTCTTGCTGCAAGTGCGCGCAGTGCTCGAGCGCGCTTTCCAATTCAGTAGTGAGATCGACGATTTTGTATTCCTCCACGCTCGACGCCTCTGCGGCGGCGCGACGCGCTTCTTGCGCTTCCACGATCGCCCTGTCCTTCTCCACTCGCGCTTGCTTGAGCTCGTACTGCGTCTCCTCCACCACCCTCGTAAGATCGTGGATGTTGTTCATCGCCATCGCAAAATCTTTCTCGAGCTCGTATCTCTTCGACGAACCGTCCACGGTGACGCTTTGCAAGGCGTTTTCGAACTCGATGTTTTGCCTTCGAAGCGCCTCGAGCTCCGACGACGACTTCGCCGCGTTCGCCGCGTTTGCCGCTAAACGACGCTCCGCATCGCTGAGCGATCGACGCATTTCATCGAGTTCCGCGTTTTTGGCTTCAATCATGGCGTAGACGTCTGATTCAGACTTGGAGCTCTCGGCGCGATGCAACACGACTTCGCTCTCGGAACGCTCCAGTGCCGCGCGCAATTCCACTTCTCCCGCCTTGCGCCAACTCAACTCGCGCTCCAAGTCTTCATTTTCGCGCTCCAAGCGTTGATTCTCGGTCTCGTAATACACCTTTTCGTTGGCCGCCTCTTGCACCTCTTCCAATCGCGCCTCGAGTTGTTCAATCTCCGCGCGCGCCGCGTCGAGCTCGGCGCAGAGTTCCTCGGCTTCGATTTCGCTCGCACCCGCGGCGAGTTCTCGCAGCTTCGCCATATCGTCTTGAACGCTTTTGTGATTCGCTCGAGACGCGCTCAACTCGCGTTCGCACTGCCGCAACCGAGATTCGAGCTCTATGAGCTCACGACGCGTTTCGTGCGCCTCGGCTTGCGCGGCGCACCGCTCGGTCTCCGCCTTGACACACTGCGCGTTCGCCGCGTCCATCTTCGCCCAAACTTCGCGCACGGCCTCTTTCACCGCCCCCTGCACGCGACGCTCGCTCGCCTCGAGCTCGTTTTCCTTGTCGTCTAATTTAAGCTCGAGCTCGCGCAAGCGCACCTTTAATCGCGCGGCATTTTCATTCGCCGCGACGAGTTTGCGCGCCGTCTCCTTCGTTTTGCGCTCCTCGACCAATCGCACGCG
>JACLAB010010653.1_pt1 | contig 12487 bp, 11 predicted proteins | sample 8027921 | NCBI WGS metagenome assembly JACLAB01 (sample SAMN15725117, study PRJNA655200) | protist metagenome | isolation source: fluorescence activated cell sorting (FACS) single amplified genomes of... | place: USA: West Boothbay Harbor, Gulf of Maine | collected 2000-07-19
AGATGCGTCGAAAGTACATGGAACAATCTTAGGCGATGCATGGTTCGGAAGTGGCGGAGGTTGCAGCTGTTTTTCACCAGATAAAGACGAGCGCTATGTGCTATACGTAGCAGCGGACAACCAACGCGTTTATGGTGCGGACCCTGCAACTGGTAAGAACCGTTCATTCAGCACTGCTGGGGGTGGGAAGACCTTCTTTGAGCCGCACTCACACGATTCATCGGGCACTGGACTAGTTGCCAGCAGTGCCGCCACTGGTAGTGATACTGATGCCGGCACGAAATTCGAGTTTTGTGACGACTGGGGAGAGAAATACACAGGAGTGCACGGTACGCAGATATGCGTGCTCGACACCCTCACCGGTGCCGTGCGTGCTATTCCTTCTTCCCCCCTCGCAGGGGACAATCCCGAATGCAACACCACCACCGTAGGCCAACCCACCTGGCGTCCCAACAAAAAAGAAGAAGATGGTTCTGAAGGTTCTGTAACGTACGAAGTGGCGTTCACCCAGTGGGCGGCTCCCACAGCCACTGCCAAGCTAGGCATGATCTACTGCTACCAGCGGCCCTGTGCTGTGCGCTCAGCGGACATCACCACATGGCTGGAGTCTTCTTTAGATGATGCAGATGCTGTTAATACTGGTGATAAAGTCACTTTCAGCGATCACACACACGGGCTTCTACAACTCGCACGTTCTCCCAGATTCAGCCCCGACGGTCAGCTGTTGGTGTGCGTGGGACGTGCGAAGGATTCCCCTCTGTACTCTCACGGCGGAGCTTTCCAACTGTTCAAAATCAAAATGTCCAATAATATCAGCAATAGCAGCGGTTGCAGTGTTAAGGGGACACTGAAGATGGTAATTGATCTGGTGCAAGTGCCAGAGGTGCTAATAGACATGAATACCGGCGGTCGCACGCACCAGCACCACCAACACTCGGAGGATGAGCATGTCGCCTCGGGTGGAGTTAACCGGGGGGGAGTAGAGGTTGACCCGAGATCCTTTCCAGGGCTATTTCTGGATCAATTGCCCCGCAGACCTTTTGTTACGACTCCGCGGGCGGCGTCCTGGGAGCTGGTGTGCAACACGCAGTGGGGGTGTAGGGACACTGTAGTGCTCATTAATTTGGATGACGACAAGGATGCTGAGGAGAATGAGCCCGCCCCCGCCAGATATGAGTACACCACTGGGGATACTAAAAACAAAGATAATAGCTGTTGGAAGCGTGTGTCCCGTATCAACACCCATCTAACTGCCATCCTCGACGGCGCAGATAAAGAAGAGGAAGAGCGGGAGACAGAAGACCAGAAGCAGTTCCATTGGAACGATAACGTCAACCACGCCTGCGCACACATCCTGGACGTTGAAGCCCTCACGCACCATGCGCAAGGGTGTGTGCCGTAGTGGTCTTTAGAGGGCTATAAGTCCGTACCATATGCATCATATTCGATGCTGAGTGCCGCATATGAAAGGTGTGATGTAGTTCTATCACACCCTGTAACGTGCGATAGATGTGAAAGGTCTTATCTAGTTCTATCACACCATTGACTGTCATGAATGTGTAGTACAACCATCAGGCCAATAATGACCCCCAAACATCCGCCGCGGGCCATATTACAGGTACGATCTGCGAATCCTGTTCCAGGCCTCATCGCCCTCCTGTCCCCAGCGGGCGGGAATACTGTACTATCGGGATAGCGATGGCGACAACGGCTTACTTCCCTTACCCCGGCCGGTTCAGGCACAGATCATCTATGCCGCACATTCTGCCAGCACGACGCCTAGTGGTCCCGATGCTCTGCATGAGAAGCTAAAAAGCATGCGCTGGAAGGTGTTCTCTCACATGCCACCAAAAGACATTCATGGCGGAGAAGCAAATCGCATCGGTTTCGAGAGCATCCTCTTACTGCCTCCCGCCCGCAGCATTAAGAAGGAAGAACTGTACTTCGATAATATCCCCGATAACGGAGAAGGTGAGATGTACAAGATTTGTGAGGAGAAGAAGGATGAGAACGACAAGCACACAGTGGCTACAAAGCTACAAGCCATCCAACGCAGAAAATCGGCCATGAAGGAGGTAGAGAAGATCAAAGAACAGAAAAAGGAGGAGGAGAGCCACATAGCCGCCACCCGCTTACAGGCTCTCCAGGTCAGTACTTCAGTACTTGAACTTCGGAGGGCTATGCCTCTATATCAATGTTATACTACCTGATGTTTAGGGGCTCACCAGATAGCTGTGATGCAGCTTTACTATGTCCCTGAGTATCAAGAGAAAAGTATACATAATCCTCGTACTTATATTACCTCTTACATTTCACCTTTATTTGCCCTCGTGCAGCGTCGCAAGCAGGCCAAGAGGGAGGTGGAGGAGTTGAAGGAGAAGAGACGCATCGCTGAGGAGATCGGTATGTGTCTTCATATTAGGGAACTTTAGCTGGCTGTATCTCTACAACGCTGCATTTATTTTCAATGCGGATTGATTCGTGTTAGAACTTTTTTGCGGCTTTATCGATCCTACAGCATTGCTGGCATAGTATACAACCGTCGCACTGATAATGATCCCCTGATAATGATCCCTGAATATTACCATTTTCAGGTGATTCCGAAGAAGCTCATTCTGCAGCCGCAAAGTTGCAAGCCATCCAACGCAGAAAGTTAGCGATAAAGGAGGTGGCCCTCAAGAAAGAAGAAAACGAGTCCCATGCAGCGGCTACCAAGTTGCAATCCATTCAGAGGGCTAAAAGCGCCAAGAGAGAGATGGAGGACTTAAAAGAGAAAAAACGCATTGCTGAAGAGATAGGTGACTCAGACGAAGCTCATTCTGCAGCTGCTAAGCTGCAAGCAATCCAACGCAGAAAATCTGCAATGAAGGTGGTTTCAGAAAAGAAACAAGCGATCCAGGAGGAGCAGGAAGAGCGCAGTGCAGCCACCAGACTGCAGGCTATCCAGCGCCGCAAGCAGGCCCAGCAACACGTAGCTGGTCTGAAGGAGCGCAAGGCGGCAGGTTGGTACTTGACTTTCAGAGAGCTATATCTCTATACTTGGGTATCATGCCCATTAAGCACAATCGCCCTACGCATAGTGACGTGCTATAGGTGTACCATTACCATTAAGCACGATCATTGTACTCACCGGCCACTACGTTCACCATTATTCACTGCAGGGGAAGCCAAGCTATACTCTCTACACTCACATATTGATAACTATGACACTCATCACGACCATCAGGGGCAGGTAACTCTTTCCCCTAAGGCCCCCGATACCCCCCTTCCCAGCGTCAAGAACGATAGCCCTCGTAAAAAGGATAATAGAGAGAAGAGGGCTGTCAACATCAAGGCGAGCGGTATAAGCGGAGAGAATGAGAAAGGTAACAATCAAGGTGGGATGGATGAAAACACAGTGAAAAGCTTCGCAGATGCCAAAGAGGCTGGTGCTGGCATCAATAAGAGTGATAAAAATAGAGGCCTCCCCCTGATCCTGGTCCCACATGGGGGGCCGCACTCCTGCTCACCCTCGTCCTTTATCCCCTCCTACGCCTATCTCGCCCTCGCGCTCGGAGCGGCTGTCCTACACGTTAACTACAGGGGCAGCACTGGTTATGGACAGGCTTCAATCGACTCTCTTTGTGGCAAGATAGGGGATAACGATGTGCAGGACATGATGCTGGCTGTGCGGGATGTGATTCAAGCGCTTAACGATGATGCTTTGTACGGACAAAAAAAAAATGAAGAGCACGTTTACAACAAGATCGACACTAGTCGCATCTGCGTAGTAGGGGGTTCTCACGGAGGCTTCCTCACGGGACACCTCATTGGGCAGTACGTGGATGTGGGTGTACTTAGAGGGCCCTATCGTACGTCACATCCCTGATTGTCGAAAACATAATACAACTACCGGATTAATAAATACCTGAAAACATCACCAATATTACTGTAGGTACCCCTCCTACTTTGCTGCTGCCGCCATGCGTAACCCTGTAACCAACATCCCGGCCATGGTGAGTGTGACCGACATACCAGACTGGTGCCACGTGGAGGCCAAAGGGTTGACGTGCGAGCATCTGGGCGCAGTAGTCAATGCATCCAGTCTGTCTACTGGGATCCATGGTAAATTAGGCAACAGAATCACCGAAGAGGGTGATAATGAAGATGATCCAGTGAAGGACTGTGAAACGTACAAATTTCGCAACTACGCTGCGAACTTGACTACTGCAAGAGATCTAGGTGAAATGCTACGAAGATCGCCTGTTGCACATGTGAATAGAGTAAAGACTCCTACGCTCATCTGTCTGGGGGCCAAGGACAGGCGGGTGCCCCATTCTCAGGGGATAGAGTACTACAACCTGCTACGCTCCCATGGGGTGCCGTCGAAGATGCTGATCTTCCCCAACGATTGTCACGCTATTGATCTGCCCTGCAGTGAAGCTGAGCATTTTGTGGCCATCAAGCTGTGGTTCGAGGAGACCATGGCAGTGCTATAGGTTCTACAGCTTAAGTAGGCCGGCGTTCATTACATAACCCATTAATCACTGCATAGATTATCAGGGGAAGTTGCTGTTTAGAATACTACTACCGGAGTGTTACAATGATCTCACTGTAATATCTTTTTTTTGTGTATTTAGTTAAATTATATGCAAAATTATATATAAAATACTGGATTAGGCTATCTCCAATTAGTTAGGCCTTGGCTATTGGGTTAGCCATACTAGGTAAGTGCGTCCCTGCAATCTTCTCGACAGTGTACAAGATCTGTTCCCGTAGACTGCCGATCATCTGCTTGTCGACGTATCCCAGACGAATCCCCTTGCCTTCACCTGGTGTCTGGATAGTGATCACGAAAAATTTGAAGTCCTTATTGCCTAAATAATCGCCTACTTCAACTGGCAGGGGAATCTCCTCGATCTCTCCAACAGTGCAGTCTTTCAAGTCAATGCTGTTGGTGATTTCACTGTGATGTTTGACATTAACACCAGCTACTAAACGGCCCCACTCCAGCTTGTGATTTTTATCGTTACAAACCAAATCTTTTGGCTTCCAAGATGTTCCTCCGCCGAACATTCGGTTGAAGATGAATTTTTCACCTCTTCCTTCCTTAAAAACCTTCATACTAGATATTGAATAAAATTTCTTGGCCCTTGTAACTCGAAGAATATATAAATAGGCCGCTAAACTTGATTAATTTTTGATTCAACTTCGTAAAAAAATCAACGAAATCACAAACTGTTGTCATTAGCGGGTATTTATCGATATTTACACTTCTTCGCCTCATGCTATTGATAGCTTTTCTCCTACTAGCCTGGATGAAGTTTTTAGCCGGTTCCGAGTTGGAATCGCTATGGAACCCGATGCTGAAAGTGAATGCAGAGTGCCCCAGATTCATCTACACAGACACGGGCCATGATGGATTGGGGGACCAGCTTGAAAGGCTCTTTATGGGATTAGCCCTTGCTTGGCAGGCGATAGATGACAGTGTGACTATCGTAGTTCCTGACACGTTCGGAAAGAAGTCTCTTCATTTTTCCCACGGATACCACGAATTGTTTCACGATACTTTGGGCCTTCCGAAAGACATATCTACGCTATCTGTAGTCAATAGCAAGTATCCGAACATAAATCGAGTCCTGCTGCAAGAAGCGAAACTCGTGTCGTTTCTCGATGGAACCATTTCAATTGCGAAAGACATCCCTTGCAACACCATAGTGGACGTGGATATCTACGATGTATGTGGGGGATTTTGGTGCCCTTTTCGATATTCTGGTGATTTGCAGCGCATACTGCACCCGCTGCTACGACAAACCTTTCAATTTGGAGGGAACTGTCCAGCACACGCGACAGATAAATCAAATAAGACAGGTAAGAAAAGCGAGCAACTCGATGTGGTCTGGCATGTGCGAGCACTGGCCCTCGACTCCGACGCCCAGCAGTACGCGTGCAAATACTGCGCCAACCCGAAACATTACTTTTCGGGCATATACTCCGATATCCTTAAAGAGTCGGTGGCTGGCTCTGGGCTGGCCATGAAGCACACCATTATCACCCGCATAAATGATCATCACAAGTTGGGCGAACACGAACAGAAAGACAAAAAGGGCGATTTGAGGCAGAAGTATACAGAATACTTCGGTATTAGTGGTGATAATGGCGATCCAGTTGACGTAGCTCTCTCAGAGAGCCTCCCGCACGTAGTGTGCAGCTTCCTTCGGGCGGATGTGGTAGTGTCCACTGGGTCAACCTTCCCAGACATGGTGAGTTGGTTCGCCGCCCGGCAGAAACCAGTGGTGCTTGCAGAAGAAAGATCGTTCCTCGGCTTCGGAAAAGAGCCTGAAAAGTACAAGTACCGATGGACGGTGAGTAACTCCACCGATGTGGGCGCGTTCCATCTCGAGAACGGGCGTCTGGCGGGAGATGAGGCGCACGTTGTGCAAGCGAAGAAAGATATCGCGCAGGCTATGAAGGCGTTAAGAGGATAGACGGCATAGGACCCAGGGGGTAGATGTACATAAATAGATAATAGAGGACAGAAAAAGGTAGAGATGAGGTGTGCATATGGAAAAAATATTATTGGTGTAAGATTGTTGAAGATTTAAAGATATATTTATACACTATAAACTCAGTAATTTTCAATAGATTTGCTATGCGAATGTGTAAAACTACTAGCATGACTAACTTGCTAGTTCCTACATTTTAGAAAAGTTAAGAGAACACTGCGCCCGAACCTTCGAGATTCATACCGTGACCCATATCCTGCTTGAACTTGGTCAGTTCGGGATTGAATTGTTCGCTATTCCACCAAGCGGTAAATTCTTCAATTGTAATACGGCATGTATTCTCCTGGTCCCCCTCTGCACTGTCCATGCATGCAGCGAGCTCTTTGTCTGACAGAGGATTTTCGAGCATGTTGGCCACCAGTTGCACTCCCCTACGATCAAGACCTATAGCGCCGCTGGATTGACCAGCCAGTCGGAAGGCCTCCTTTATGTCGGAGTATGTGTCCTTTAATAAATACAAATATAAATACAGGGACGTACAATATATATGTATAATATAGGGGATTAGTATTACTGAATAGTGAGAACACAACAAAACATAATCGGTACGATTTCCTCAGATATATTTAAATATGTGCTAAGACATATGAATGTGCCTCAAGAAAATAGGCTACATTCCAACATACTATAATGTATAGCACTTACCATGCGGATATGCCCCTCGGTGCTGGTGGGTCTCGACTTGTGCCCCGAGAAGGCTGCCATGCTCCTCAACGCCTCCCTTAGCTCTTTCTCCTGCCGTGCGGCGTCCCAGCCAAGCTCCTGTGCCATGAGTCTGAGCACTACCGGAATGGCAGCAATAGCTCTTTCTCTGTCTAGGAATGCGAGTCTTGTGCGACGAGCCAGGACATCGGACACGCGTACAGCCCATTCCTGCCTCACTGCATGCAGCACTTCGCTCTTGATGTACGGAAACCCCAACACTAGTCTTTCGCACTTCTCCCCATCTACCTCCATATTGATGATATCCTCGGCTTGGCCCCCGTATTTGGCCATGTTCTCGGCAATATCTTTATCTATACCATACTTCTGCTGTAGCGTAAAGTACAAGTGTGGGGAGTAGCCTTCGGCACCGTTCAGAGCGATGTCCAGCGTAGTGGAGTGTGCAGACTTTGACGGATAAAGTGGATTAGGGCCCTTCTGACTCTCCTTTATGACCATGTCTACTGCTTCCTCCGCCATCTCCCTGTACGTAGTCCACTTCCCACCGGTCACGAATACACATTTCGAGACGGGGTCTGTGCCGATGACGTGGTCTCGGCTCACCACTTCTCCCGCACCCCCTTCAGGTAGGAATGGATCTACGGCTAAAGGACGCACGCCGCTCCAGGCAGACAAGACGTCTTGCCTTCTGAGAGAAAGGTCATCGGATAAGAATTTGGAGGCCTCGTTCAGGATCCAGTTGATTTCTGATTCAGTACAAACCGGGTCCATAGAAGCCACGGCTGGACGGTCCGTGGTGCCCACCAGAACCCGATTGCCCCAAGGGAGGAGAAAGAGGAAACGCCCGTCTGATGTGCTCATGTCCACTAATCCAATTCCTGAGGGGGCAAAATATTGGGGTAGTACGACATGAATTCCAGATGCACCCCTTACAGCTTTTTTGAACTTCTTGTCTGTTGCATCATCATAGATTCCCCTAATTTCATCCAAAAAAGGCCCCCCTGCCAGAAGCACGGACTTTGCTTTGACCTGAATCAGCTGATCATCGACTAAATCCCGCACTGTTGCCCCTGTGATCTTACCACGCTTGTCCTTTGTAAACTCCACTACATCGGCATAGTTCAGAATACTCGCTCCATGCGTTGCGGCAGACTGCGCTATGGCCAAGTTGGTGCGACTGTCGTCATGCTGGCCCTCATAGAATACAGAGGCGTATTTCAGCTTCTCGGTGTCCAATTGTGGGAATTTTCTCTTCGCTCTCTTCTTCGTCATGATGTGACTAATTTCAGTGAAATCGTGAATGAAATGTAGAGGTAAATGTGAGCATGATGATTGTGCTGGAGGGTTATGATACTCACGCATTAGAGTTAGGTTACAGCTTTCTTATGAACATACAAGCATTAGATAGTATAGCAATGTTGTAGAAATATTACCATCTTTAGATCAGTAAGCACCCACCTGGGGGGACAGGAGAAGCCCGAGAGGGAGTCGTAGAACTTAAAAAAGGCGGCGAAGAGGCCCAGGGGGCCGAGCATGGCGGGGTAGAAGTTAAACGGCGCAGGGTTCATAATCCACCTCGTGAAGGGGACTGCAATTGGCAGCCAATTGGTGAGGTGGGCTTGCTTCTCTAACATGAACTTTCTCTCGCGATGGCAATTCAGCACCATACGTAAATCAGCCATAAATGATTTTATTGTTAATCTTGGCTCCTTCAATAGATTTACGCTCAGCAAATTGACGAAGGCTGTGACGAGGTAGCGACTTCCGCCCCATAGGAGTTTTGTGCTTCTGGAACTAGTACCCGCAGAGTAGTCTGCGCGCTCAAAACAGGCCACCGACAGACCTCTAGCGGCAGCATCTAGTGCTGCGCCGGCTCCTGTGCAGCCACCACCCACTACTAACAAGTCATACTCCTCAGTAGCCTTGATACCATTCAGAATTTGGGCACGGTTGGGTACTTGCGAAAGCAGGCGAGTTCCTTGGCTACGCTTCCGCTGATACGCCCCTAGTGCTCTTGCAGCGGCTCTATTTACCTGCAGCATAATTTGCAGCTCTTTAACTTCATAGATGTAAATGATCTAAAAAGGGTCCCGTTCGAAAAAAGAATATCTCAGTCAGCAAATCAGAGTGTTATCGAGTATCGAGTACATATTATGGGCTCATTTATGCAGTTTTTGGGTTCAAAGCGTCTCTTGGCCACTCTTCTAGGAGTGAGCGGGGCCGCGGCTCTTAACAGACAGCTGCACAGGGGTAGAACAGACAGAGCGGTACCCACTATGAATCGCGTTGACAGCATGGTAGCTGCGCGAGAGATTGTGACAAGCTTCAAGCCGCGGGAATTCATTTGTGCGGATGATTACTTTGGCTTGTTTGCGAACGAGCATTGGCAAACGATCGTCGGCAGCGGAGCACTCATGAAAGTACTGCAGGGGCACGAGCCAGACCGCACTTTCGAGACGGTGAAACATCGCGTGAAGACGAAGGACGGAGACTTCTTCGATGTGGAATTTACAGAGGAGTTCGGAAGTGAATTAATAGAAGTTCTAGAAGCTCCAATTAGTACCTCGTCGATAGAGGATAATGACACCTCGGCCATGGAGAGGAACGATAGTGAGGACAAGAGACGCAAAGAGCACGAGAACACGCCTATCGTAGTGGTGCTGCATGGACTGGAAGCGACCACTAGAGGCGCCCTGGTGACAAAGATGGTGGAAGCGTACCGTGACCAGGGGTTCGCCTGTGCACTGGTATCTTTCAGGGGCTGCAGCTCTCAGGGAGAGGGGGTCCCTCCAGAACCTAACCTCAGGCCGGGGGCATACCACTTGGGCTTCACTGATGACATAAACCAGTTGACTTACTACCTGCAGAAGCAATATCCTACCCGGCCTATCTACCTGAGCGGGTTCAGTCTGGGTGGCAACGTATGCTTGAAGTTCCTGGGCGAGGTACGTGTTATATAGCACGGCGGGAGGGAACCTGACCTTAGTGGTTGGAATGTGGGAGATCCTCTGAGGCAGTTATCTCGTATCGATGAATGACCTGTTGATTTTATGAGCAACACTAACCCTAACGACACCCAATTTAACGTACGCCAAATTTACCCGTACTTACATGCATACACACATACATACACTTCAAACCAGCTGGGCCATCACGCTGCGTCCCGCAACATCCGTGGGGGGGTGACCATGAGCGTGCCCTACGATGCCGTGGCTTGCGGAGGCAAGATCGACCGACCAGGCTTCAATAAGAACGTTTACGCCGGGAGCTTTCTGCGCACGCTGAAAGCCAAGGCCGAGAAGCAGCACAAACTGTTCCCCGAGGCATTCGACATAGAACGGATAAGAGCTTGCACTACTATAGGAGACTTCGATGATGCCTTCATTGCCAGTATATATGGCTTTGATGATAAAATTGACTACTACCGCAAGTGCGGCTCCAAGAGCTGGATCCCAAAGATCAGGGTGCCAGTCATCAGTTTCAACGCGGTGGATGACCCCTTCATTGAAGCAAAATCTTTGCCTGACCCCGTACACGGTGTCACGGACCCCCACTGGGATGGATCGCATTGTGGGGATAGCACCATGGGCACGCCGGGACCTGGTGGAGGAGCCCCTGTCAAGTTGGTTTACCACAAGAAGGTAGGTAAAGTGCTTGGTATGTCAGTAATATTGATATATGTATGGGGTGTTTCAACGAAACAAATAGCTAACTCTCCTGCTTCCTTCACCGATTTCATTATAATTTCTAACGCTTTTTAGGGGGGGCATTGTGGTTTCGTAGCTAAAAGGGGCAGCAGCTACGCCGCCGGAGATATGAAAGGCAGCAACTTAAAATCCCGAGCGGATCGGAGTGGGAAGGTCAATGACGATAGGTGGATTGCGGAGGAGATGGCCAGGGCCATGCGACACATCCATGATAGCGCCTTCCACAGTGATAAATTATAGGGTGGGAAAATTGTCAATTATTTATTCATATCAATAACAAATGTGTAATATATTCTCTTCTTCTTCTGCTGCTGCTGCTGCTGCTTAAATTATGTCAAGGCCCTTTCTTTTATCTTCTTCTATGAGAGCTTTCAGCTTCATCTCGTCCATGCTCCGTTGCAGGTCACTCGCCGGCTGTACATTTTGCCAGGTATCCCCTGAAGAGGTCTTCGTAGGTGATTTCATTAGATACCTATCCCCCATAGGAGGTTTCGTTGGAGATCCTGTTGGTCCAGGATGGAAATCATCGACAGGGTTGCTTTCTGGGGGTGCCCCAGGCCCGGGCAACTTTCCTTTATTCCCTGTGGTAGTCGCTACCTTGACTACCTCCTGTGCCTGAGTCACCTGCCTGACCTGATGCAGGTTCTGCCTCCTCTGCTCCTGCAGCGCCTTTGGAATGCCTACATTATCCAAGATGAATGTAGGTAAGGGTCATTGTGAGAATGATGATTGTGTGCAATAATGTGTGCAATAAAATCGCAATGAATGTGATATTCATGCATAAACATAGTACACTCACCTTCCTCATCTAAAGCCCCTGCCATGGCTTCGGCCTCGTCTAAATAAGCCAGCTGGTCAGCCTTCCTAAAGTTGGACTGTAGTGCTTTTGCCTTGGCTGCGAGAATCGCTGCATACCCCCCTTCATGAGGATCTCCATCCCCAACTTTAGCGGTGCTGCTGCTACAATTTCCCTTGCTCTTTAATGACATCGGTCGGGCAGAGATGCTGGTTCTCTTATGAGCATTGCTGTTACTGCTGTTAACGGCTTTTACTGCGGCTGTTTTCATATCAGTGTCTGTAGCCAGGTCATCGATGCCCATGTCCTCTGTGAGAGAGGTGCCGGGGGAGAAGTGGTGGGGGGTGGGGTAACAGAGACTGCCGGAAGCAGCTGCTGTACTAGTAGCAGCCTCAATGGCAGCGCCAGTAGCTGTTGACAGTGTATCGGCCGTCACGGCGCTTTTGCCTTGCAGCTTCGCGGGACTGGTGTGAGGGCTGCCGTGCTGAGCGGCTTTATTAAGCGCACGTCTGGCCTCCCGCGCCTGTACACTTTCCAGGGATTTAAGTACGTCTGCCGTACTGGCAGCTGGAGGCTTGTAGGAGGCTTTGTTTGAGGCTTGGCCAGTCCTATTTTCTCGAATGATCTGCACCCTTCCACTATTCCCAGTATTCCCAGTGGCACTACTAGTGCTATTCGCAGTCTTTTTTTCTGGAATCCTATCCATAGTGCCCCTGTTTTCTCCCCTGCTGCTACCACTGGCCCCTCTATTAGGTCTCACTCCGAGATTTCCCGCA
>JACLAB010014402.1_pt1 | contig 12486 bp, 18 predicted proteins | sample 8027921 | NCBI WGS metagenome assembly JACLAB01 (sample SAMN15725117, study PRJNA655200) | protist metagenome | isolation source: fluorescence activated cell sorting (FACS) single amplified genomes of... | place: USA: West Boothbay Harbor, Gulf of Maine | collected 2000-07-19
AGCTGGCTTGGCGGACTGTTCGGTTCAAACGGTCTATTCGGAGGAAGCTGACATGGCAGGTCAAGACATGAGTAAGAACCTTGGCGGTATGCTGACTGACATCGGCCAGACTTTAGGCGGCATGGGTGATGCTTACAAGCCTGTCATGAAGGCGGCTACCAAACCACAAGGGGACATGAACGACCCGGCCCACCTCCAGCGCATGGCGCAGTGGGCTTCAAATAACGGCGATGCACAAGCGGCATCTATGTACTCAGCCGATTCTCGCCGTATCCACGCGGAGCGTAAGAAGGTAACTGACGCAACGACCATCAACACGGCTACGTCTGCCTACAAGAAGGCGCGTGAGGGTGGAGATGCTAAGGCTATCCTAGAAGCTGAGAAGGCACTGATCGACGCGGCTAACGCCACGGGTCAGGACGCTAACGCTAGGCTTGATGCGGTACAGCGCGGGCTATCTCAGCAGGAAGAGGCGGCCTATCAGCAGGAACAGCGAGCGATGGCGGCTCAGGACAAGGCGGTCATTGAGAAGTTCACGCAGGAGTTGAACAGCGTGACGACTACGAAAGAGATACAGGATATCGTAGATAACGCTGACCCTAGTGTGGCTCCTATTGCACAGCGTGCGGCTACCCAACGCCTCCAGTACTTGGAAGCCGAGACGGTACGTTCGGAGCGCGATGCAGTAGCTCAGCAGGAGATCAGTATGGAAGGTATCTCTATCAACACGGACCTACCTAAGGGTATCGTCGCATCACACGAGGCGGAGTTGGCGGGTCTGCAAGAGGCGATAAAGAAAGGCAAGGTCGGCGGTACGTGGGAGCCGAGCGTTCGTGCGGAGTTAATCAAAAGAAGGGACGCTCTGTCCACTAAGATATACAAAGCCACATACGCCAAGGAGATGGGAGACCATCAGATAACTAACCAACGACGACGCGACCGCGACGGTAAGGCCGCTCTAGTTGCTATCTCCCTCCCTCCGAGCAATCAAGTTAGGGACGACATCCGTAAGGAACTAGAGAACAAGGCAGAGGAAGTGGCGGATGAGAAATTGGGTGACGGGTTTTACGGCTTTAACCCCAAGAAGTGGGGGACTGACAGGGAAGGCGAGATAACCACTGAGATGGTTAACGATGAGTTCAGACGCCAGCAGATGGTGGCCTTGGAGGCTGAGTTCTATGACTTGGCTACGCCTGACTCGCCAACAGAGGCTACGCCTGACTCTCCAACAGAGAAAGAAGAAGAAACACCCGCAGATACTACAGCACCACGAGGGTCTGCGGCTAACCCAGTTGTAATACCATCATAGAGGAAACTACATGAAATACCACCTAGTTAAAGACGGAATGAACTACGTAGTGAACGCTGAATCTGAGGAGGAGGCTGTCGCTAAAGTTAAAGCCTACTCCCCGGTTGAGCAAGAAGCTCCGGCCGTCGAGCAGACCACTGGAGAGTTTGCCGCAGGCGCGGCGATGGATCTAGCTGAGTCTGCACTGGGTTTGGGTGATGAAGCAGGTGCGGCCGCTATGTCCGTCGCCGACTTCTTTGAGACCGGAGAGTGGAACTGGGACAAGAACCTCAAGGAAGCACAGTCTACCCTTGATCAGTTCGAGGCGGAGAACCCCGTGTTATCTGGCGCTATCACAGCGGCAGGCGTGGCAGGTTCTTTGCTGATACCCGGAGCGACAGCGTTCAAGGTTGCCAAAGCAGGTAGCCAGCTCCAACGCTCGGCCGTTACGGCTGGCTTGGTAGCAGGAGAGGGTGCCGTATACGGTGCCTTGGCTGGACGTGGTGAAGAGGGACGGATGCAGGGCGCTATGATAGGCGCGGCACTAGGCGGTACGCTAGGGCTAGGTGTGTCTGTTCTCTTACGCAACTCTGATGAGATCGCTAAGATGGCGGCGGCGGACAAGGCTATGATGGATACGCCTGACGCTGGGCACATCGCAGGTAAGGAAGGCTTTGCAGACGTGGCTCAGAACACGGCTAAGCGTGACGTATCAAAGACCAGCGACAGCAGTACGGCTGACCGTAAGGTTAAGAAGGTACTGTCTGACGAAGAGTGGGACGCTACCGGCGGTGCCACGATGGGCGGTAAGATAGTCGAGAAGGCTACCGGAGCGGCAGGCGATTGGTTCAGTGACTCACGTCGCTGGCTCCAGCTTAACGTAGGTGAGCGAGCCGCACGTCTGGTTGAGGATGCTGAGTGGATGGGCAAGGCCGCCCGCGTTGAGTGGGTCGAGAAGGTAGGTGCTAAGCTCAGCAACTTTGACGATAAGCTAAACGCTAACCCTGCGTTGGCTACTGTTCTTCAGAACTTAGGCAGAGACGGCTCCACTTGGGACGACGCGTTCCGAGCGGCAGGCGACGACATGGCCGAAGAGTTAACCGTATTCAAGAACATGTACGACGACCTCAAGGCACTGGACATACCGGACCTGTTGACTGACGATTGGGTTCACACGGCCGTTAAGCCCGTGCCTATCGTTAAGGTCGGCAAGGACGGCGTCAAGGTCATGGAGCCACGCGGACGTATGGGGCCTGACGGTCTGGAGTACAAGGTAAGTGACTACCACAGTCCAGTTAAGGCTATGCTGGAGTACGCGGATGAGATCACCAGTGCTAACGCATTGGCTGAGCGGTTCGGTATCAAGATGGCTGACATTAAGTTGGGTAAAGGTAAGAAGGCTCGGATCGAAGGCGTGATTGACGCAATCGGAAAGGCCGCGAAGAAGGAAGGAGCTAGCAAGGAAGTAGTTGCTAACTTGAAGGATGGGCTGGCGTCTACGTTCATCGCCTCTAAGGCAGGCGGAGACGCGGCCGGTGCGCTGGCTCGTAAGGTCAGCTCGACCGCATTCCTTGGCTCACCAATGAACGCTATCCTTAACGTATCGGAGTGGGTTACTCCTGCGTTTCAGAACAACCTAGCTAACTGGGCGCAACAGGTACCCCAGATGGTGACGTATGCGCTGAAGGATGCGGTCAATAGCTGGAGCAGTATCGGTAAGTACGGACTGCCTAAGTTCCAACACAAGGGCCTGACGCCTGAGAAGATGGGGCTTGGCGACCAGTACATGGGCGAGTTATCAGCAGTAGGTGAGCGTACGTTTAGTGGCTGGGTCGATACTATTGGTAAGTTCGTGTACGACAAGTCATTCGTAACCACGTCTAACAAGACAGGCCAGTTCGCACAGATGAACAGCGCTGTCAATCGTGGCTCAGCGTTGGCTAAGCAGGTACTCGCTGGTGGGAAGGGCGCAGAGAAGGCAATGCGTAAGTTCCGAGGGCTAGACGGTACGCGTGGGCTGAGCGATGCGGAGATCATGAAGACCGCTGAGGCTCTGGCCGCACGTCAGCTAGACAACGGCTACGTACGTAACTTTGCTGGCGCGTCATTGAACATGTGGCAACCAGTTAGCTCAACGGCTCTTCCTAAGGCATTCGCTGACAACCCCAATGGACGTATCTTCTACTCTATGCTTACGTATATGAATAGACAGATGAACGGGGCGCGTGAGCAGGTCGGCAGTAAGCTAGTGACTGCGTACAAGCGTGGTCTTAACACCGAGGAAGGACGACGAGCGGCCCGTGAGGGTGCTTGGGCGGCGGCTCGGTACACTGCGTACTACGGCGTAGGCGCTGGCCTATGGGAGCGGTATAGATCTAGCTTAGACGCTAGCCGTGACATAGACATGGACGAAGTGATGACGATGGAAGGGATGACCGAAGCTGGTATCACTCAGCTCGTTAGTAACTTCACGTCTGGCCTAGTCGATATGCGTGCACAAGAGTACGGACGCGGACGTATGAACATTGTCCCTGCTCCAGTACAGTGGGCAGGCGATGTGGGTTCCGGTATGCTCTCTGGCGTAACCGGTGCCGTAACAGGAAGTGAGCAAGACATGACTGAGTTCTACCGCATGTTGCAGGGTAACGTACCCGGCATCTCAGCGGCAGATAAGATGAACCGTTTGTTTAATGACGGCGAGCGACTGCTCGTACAACCAAAAGACTAGGAGATAAACAGTGAGTAAGTTAAGCCCGTACCAGTACTTCATCCACCAATCTAGATACGCACGGTGGATAGAAGAGGACCAACGTCGGGAGACGTGGGAAGAGACATGCAATAGGTATACGCAGTACTGGCTTGATAAGGAGATGATCACAGATGCGGAGGCTAAGCGGTTCAGCAAGGCGATACAAGACTTGGAAGTTATGCCGAGTGCTCGTTGCCTTTGGACTGCTGGACCTGCACTGGAGCGCGACAATGCCGCAGGGTTCAATTGCACCTACGCGGCAGTGGATCATATACGGGCCTTTGATGAGGCTTTCTATCTCCTGATGTGTGGCGCGGGCTACGGCTTCAGCGTCGAGCGACAGCACATCACTAAGTTACCGGAGGTGCCAGAGGACATGGTTCCCTGTGACACCGTCATCGTAGTAGCTGACTCAAAGCAGGGGTGGGCGTCGTCGTTACGTCAGCTCATTAGCCTGCTGTACTCAGGACACGTACCTACGTGGGACGTGAGTAAGGTACGTCCAGCCAACAGCCGCCTTGTCACATTCGGAGGTCGGTCGTCAGGGCCTGCGCCTCTGGTCACGTTGTTTGAGAACGTGGTCCGTGTGTTCAAAGGGGCGGCGGGCCGTAAGCTCAACAGCCTTGAGTGCTTGGACCTACAGACCTACATCGCCTCAGCGGTGGTAGTGGGTGGGGTACGCAGAGCGGCTCAACTCAGTCTATCTAACGTATCGGATGATCGTATGCGGCTGGCTAAGTCGGGCGCGTGGTACGATGCACATGGTAACCGTGCGCTAGCTAACAACTCAGCCGCGTACACTGAGAAGCCTGACTTCGCTGTGTTCCAAGCAGAGATGAAGGCGCTGTACGAGAGCTACTCAGGTGAGCGTGGCATCTTCAACCGTGAAGGTATCCAGAAGAAGGTACGAGAGCACGGGCGCAGGAACCCCGACCAAGAGTTCGGTTGTAATCCCTGTGCTGAGATCGCACTCCCGAGCCAATCTGCATGTAATCTATCCGAGGTCGTGATCCGACCGAACGATACATTGTCGTCGCTCAAGCGTAAGGTGTGCGTTGCCGCTATCTTTGGCACGCTACAGTCTACGCTGACGAACTGGCGCTACGTGCGTAAGTCATGGATTGAGAACCTAGAGAAGGAACGCCTGCTTGGCATCTCCTTCACGGGCATCTGCGACCACACCGTCATGAGCGGGCAGGAAGGACACGAGAAGCTGGGCCATTGGCTACGTGAGTTACGTGACCACGCTGAGAAGGTGAACGAGGAGTGGTCTGAAAGGCTGGGCATCAACCCATCCCATTCGGTATCCTGCGTTAAGCCTAGCGGCACGATCAGCCAGCTCGTTGACTCCAGCTCGGGCTGTCATCCACGCTACTCAAGTGCGTACATTCGGCGGGTGCGTCAGTCGACCAACGATCCTCTGACACAGTTCCTGATAGACCAAGGCGTACCACATGAGCCATGTGTTATGTCGCCAGACAGCACCATCGTCTTTGACTTCTACGTGCAGTCGCCCGAGCACTCGCTCACGGTGGCAGACGTAGGCACAATCGATCAGCTAGAGCTAGCCAAGACGTACGGCGAGCACTGGGCTACACATATGATTAGCTGTACGGCATATTACACGGATGACACATGGTACGACGCGTGTGCGTGGGTATGGAAGAACTGGGATTCAGTGGCAGGCATGAGCTTCTTGCCGCACGATGGCGGTACGTATCAGCAGGCACCTTATGAAGAGGTTAGTATGAAAGAGTATGAGGAGTTGGCGAAGACAGAGAAGCCTATTGATTGGTCTCTGTTGCCTAGCTATGAGCGTGGGGATACCACGGAAGGTGCACAGACTGCCGCCTGTATGGGCGGAGCGTGTGAGTTGTGAGCGATAGGGGTGGGACAGGGACGTCGAAGTGGCAGATAAAATGAACCGTTTATTCAACGATGGCGAGCGACTGCTCGTACAACCAAAGGACTAGTACGATGGAAGTTGATGCTGTTAAATGGATCACCGACGTAGAGCAGGTGGGCGAGAAGAACGCTAGAAGTATCGCCCGCCTGTACGAACGTGTCGATCAAGTACGTAGTGAGCTAGAGGCACACAGGATAGATAGCAAGGAAAGAGCAGACAAACAACTCAACTCCATCATGGGACGGTTCGATAAGCTGGACGGTACACGGGACAAGAGGGTGGCACAGGCCGCCAGCGTCTTCGTGGCCGTCTGTACCGCTGTGTGGTTTGGTGTGATTGACCCTATGCAGGCGCGGATGGCTATACTGGAGAGAAGGCTATATGAAGCGGAACGTGTTGTTACTATCGTTGGTCCTCCTGCTGAGTAGCGGGTGTAGTACGATAGGCTCAATGGTAGCTGACGCAGTCTTGCCAAGTGGTGGGGGTGTTGAGGTGGATGCTAACGTCTCCAAGGGGGACGCAGAGGGGCAGGATAGCGTCGCACAGAACGGTAACACTAACGTATCTGTGGACGCTACTGAAGAGCAGACCTACGGTAGCGTAGAGTCTGTCGTTAATGAAGCCAACCTACCATTCCATGTGCTATTGCTCATGTGCTTGCTGGCAGGCTGGGCCATTCCGTCTCCAGAGGAGATGGGTCATGGGCTTGTCCGTCTTATTCGGGCACTACGCGGTCTTGAATAGGGTTCCACGAAGTGTCTCCGTTACCGCAGTACCGATAGTACGACTGGTCCTCGAAGGTGTACCCTCCGTTAGCGTGCGGCATATAGTCTAAGCAGTAGTCATACCGACCATCTGCGTTAGTGTCGCAAGCTCGGAGGAACGTCGAAGTCTCAAAGGTAAAGGCATCGGTCCGTGCGTCTTGAGAGTACGTACAGTACTTAGTACTACCCATGTCGCAGGCGGTAGGGTTAGCGGCGGAGCACTCTGCACCTACTCGCTGTGCTCCCTTGATTGTGATCTCTACAACGGTACCGTCCTCAAGCTCTACCTCAGCGGCGGATGCTGGACGTACCAAGATCATGGCGATAAGAATAAATGTTGCAGTGATTAAGTATCTCATTACTTTTCTTCCTCAGTTGGTTTAGTTTCAGACTTGCTTAGCTCCTCGGACAACAGGGCGGCCGACATGGTCAGCGCGTACTGCGCCCGTGTAGTCCACGCCCGGTAGCGTACGATGACGCTGTGCTGGTAGGTGGTGTACAGTCCCAGCCCTATGACCAGTGAGCCTAGTGCGATCATTGAATCATTCATCTCTCTAGCTCCTCTGGGTGGTGCTTCAGTTGATGTAGCATTTGCAGTAGGTTGCACATGGCGTGGCCCAAGTGGGTGCGTCCTGACTCAACGTCCAGATCCTCACCGGCCTGCCATGCGGACATGTGTCGCATCAGGCAAGCGTAGGATACTGTCCAATGGGTAGGCTTCTTCCAGTTGTCACGCGCATACTTGGACGCGCCGTACTCCAGTACCCGTGCCGCTTCTTCAAGCAACTCCATAGGTACTAACGAGTAGTCAGGCTTGCCCTCGTTGTGGCGTAGGCTTCTCTCAGTGCCATGTTGAGTCATCGTCATCCTCCTCCCCGTCTAGGTACTGCATTACGATAGCCGTCTTGCCAATCTCTAGCATGGTCATCAGGCCATCATTCCCTGTAGCACTGTTGCCGCACATAGCGACCCCAATCTCTGGGATCAACGCTACGCTTGCAACCTCTACCTCTCCGTATATCTCTTCCATCTCCTCAAGAAGATCAGCGAACTGACGCAGTGCGTCTGCTGGCTTCACCCTCTCAGGCTTACCTGCCTTCAACTCAAATATATTACTCATAGTAAGAACATCATCCCAAGGATGCCTCCGCCTTGGTACCCTGCGAATGTATCGTTAGCAGAGAACACAATGCCGCTCACTGTCAGTACCAATAGTGCCGTCTTCATGCTGTCTCCTCCAAGTAAAGCTCAAAGGCTTCCGCCTCTAGCTGAATCTCTTCTATTAACGCATCCACTAATTGATCCGTAGCTAAGCCCAGTACGTGAAGCACGTCCTCTGGGTCCATGTGCTCTTTGATCCGTTGGATAAGTCCCATGATTATCTCCTACTAAACATACGCTCTGCGTCTGCCGTGTCTGTTAATTGTAGAATGATTAAGAGTGAGGTGCTGATGAGCCAGCAGTATAGGAATGTCATCATGATCGTCGTACCTTCCGTCCTAGGTTCATGTACTCAATGTGTGGCTCGCCGTCTACGACTACACCGCACGCTATGATTGGCTTGTTAGCGAAGTGCTTGCCGTAAGCAAACGCCATGTGTGCATGGTTCACGCCACACCCGACAGCCAGACCCCAGACCAGCTCCTGATCGGTGGCTGTGGCTGAGATACCAGCGTTGCTGTGGTTGTGGCCACTGACAGTACAGCGCATACGCTTCTCGGCGTCCTTGCGGAATCCGTTCACGCCGCCTGCTGTCTCGCCGTGGTGGTACAGTACGTTGTCGATCTCAATCTGATTCTCTACCGTCCACGTATCAGGCATACCAAACAGGTCTTCAATAGGCTTCATGAAGATGTTAGGTGCCATGCCTAGCTTAGCAAGCTGGCGTGCGGGGATGCGATCGTGGTTGCCCATGATAAGCGTGGCCGTAGGGAATGCCTCGTACCATGCCTTGGCTCGCTCGAACGCTGACTCGTACTCACCGATCACGTTGTGAAGCATAGGCTCACTGTCGTGGAAGGAGAGTGAGTGGTTGTCAAACATGTCGCCGATATGGACGATGGTGTCTACGTCCCATGCCTCGAAGGACTCTTGACAGAACTCAAGGTAGCCTTCCAGTTCGTACGGTAAGTGTGTGTCCCCAATGATTCCTACTCGTGCCATTAGATAATCTCCTGAATGTAAGGAATGGCGGCGACGGCTAGCGTGCCTGTTGCCAGTGCGATGACTGCCCACTTGGTTTTGAAGTCATCCACCTGTAGGTGTACTGCTATGATCTCCACGCCCAGTAGTCGAAGCGAGAAGTTTAAGAAGCCTGTGTCATTTGACATTCTTCCTATCCTCCCGCTCTCGGTTGGTCTTCAGTTGGTGGCAGGGTTTGCACAGTACTTGGAACCCGTCAGCCTCGCAGTACAGACGCTCTACGAACTCAGGTAGGTCAGAGAATGTCTTGAGGGATCCAGCGGGTACGATGTGGTCAACCTCTACCTCTTTGTTAGCGAACAGCTCGTTGCAGTCAGCGCATTGGTAAGAGTTATACGCTACCTTGGCGAGCTTCTTGGCTTGATGCTTTGGTCCCCAGCGCGTGAAGCCTGCGCGTAGGGTGGAGCGGATGAAGCCGAAGTACCTAGCCTCACTCCACTCGTTGCCGTTGCGTGTCTTCTCTACGGTGCGGCCCATGTCTCACCCTCCGCTCTGCGTATCCACAGTAACTGGCCCTGCGTAAGTAGCCAACGTGTAATGTCAGTGTCGTCAGAAGACATACCCTTCGTGGCGACAGCGTCTACATACACTTGCTTGACGTACGCGTACATCTCTTTGGGATCGTCCATGTATTCGATTGGCTCCTTGGTCTTGGCCATTGCCTTCACACCAGTGCGCTTGAATAGTCCGGGGATGTTATCCGTAGAGTCTCCAGTAATAAGTTGCGTATAGAAAAAGCGATCAGCATCCTCAGGGGATACGTAGTATAGGCTCCGCTTCTTCCAGTTGTAGTGCAGTCCGGGCACCCCGTCTAGATCTTTATCTAACGTGGCGATGCCGTGCCCGTGAAGGGTAGCACCGTAGCCCATTGCGTCGTCCGCTTCCTCCCCTTCGATGAGTATCGCACCTAACGTGTCGATCATGTACTCCTTGATAGCCTTGTAATGTATCGGCTTAGCAGTGTCACGACGGTTAGCCTTGTAGTCATCGACGACTGTCTCACGGTAGTTGCCCGCTCCGGTCAGGTAGATATGGAGGCGCGAGGCCCCCAGATCGTACATGATGTTAGAGCAGGCAGTCCGTGTAGACTTGAGAGCGAACTCGACGGGGTCATCCTTCGAGGCAAAGCCTACTGAGTACAGGATGATGTCGCCGTCCAGTCCCCACTCCATTAGAGTGCTTCCAAGTCGTCATCGCCAGCAGACAGTTTCTCAGCTTGTGCCAGCTCAGTGACGACCAGCTTGACCACGCGTGCTCCGACGCCTGACTTGCCGCCCATGCTCCACTCGTAAGTCTTGAGCAGAACCTCTACCTTAGAGCCGGGACCGACTGAGTCCGGATCGATCGGCAAGCCTTCGCTGTCGAGTACAGTCTTGAACTTACTGTTATCGATTGGGAACTTAGACTTACACTCAATGAACTGCCCGCGATTGTAGCTGTCCTCTTTGAACCTAGGGGACATGCCCAACTCTTCCAGCTTCTCTACTGCGGCACTGCTGAGGTTACCAAACTGTACGCTGTACTTGCCAGACATCTGGTCGGGACGCGTGAAGGATGGGAATGATACGGTAGCTTTAATCTTGACTTGATTGTTTTCCATTGTTGATCTCCTGATCAGTGGGTGTCGGCCCATGTTGAGCCTATCATGTACTCGCCATCCAGAGGACATCGCAAGTTAAGTCTGCGCCCTGCCTCACGTATTGAGTTTCGGAACACAACGCCAACGCGCTGTGCGTATTCGGTGGGTACTTCTAATTGGAACTCATCGTGCACCTGAGCGACTAGCTTGTACGGGTAACCGTAAGCGCCTAGCTTTTCGAGTGCAATGACGAGCGCTTGCTTCATTACTATAGCTCCAGCCGATTGAAGTAGTGAGTTAAGAGCGGCGTGCTCAGAACGTACGTGAACTCTCCGTCCGTCAAGACCCGGCACGGTCCCACTAGCTGAGATCCTAGCCACCTTAGTGACCAGCTTGCTGAAGGCGGGTAGTCCTTCCATGAAACGTGATCGAAGTCTTGCCCCATCTCTGGCTCCTCCATCAATGATGCTCCCTAGCTTGGCGTCACCGGCTCCGTAGAGCAGAGCGTAGATGAATGTCTTGGCGTCGTTGCGCTCAGGCAACCCGGCCAGCTCTTGGTTGTACGTATGTATGTCACCGTTCAGTATCAGGTCAGTGTACTCTTCGTCCTGCATGTAGTGTGCGAGCATACGCAACTCCAAGCCTGACGCGTCCACGCCTACCAGACTGTTACCCTCCGAGACAGTGAAGCACTCGCGGTACAGTCGGTCGCTTGGTATCTGTGCGAGGTTAGGCTTAGAGTGTGTCATGCGGCCCGTCACTGCACCGCAGGTGTTCACCCGTCCGTGTATCCTCCCATCCTCTGCGACTGAGTCCAGCCACGATCGAAGCATTCCAACTCGCTTGCCCAGCGTAAGGTACTCCAAGACAAGCCCAGCCTCTGGAATCTCAAGCTCAGCCAGTGTTGTCTCATCGACTTTAGCCTTGCCGGTTTCCGTAAGTGTCTTCCAAACCGCACCCTTGCCCTCAAGTCTGCTTGCGACTTGTTGCCGGGAGCCGGGATTAAACACAGTAACTTTGTCCTTGAGTTGCTTGCCTGTCTTCTCACTCCATCTCTCCTCTGTGATAGGCGGGAAGACTTCCTGAAGGTTGCGTTCAATCTCCTCCATCCTGTTAGTGTGCCCGGTATGTAGCGTACATGCCCGATCAAAGTCCAGTGCGAAGCCGTTAGCTTCTTGCACCTTAGTGGCAGTGGCTACGATGTGTTCGATCTCTACGCTAGCGCCGAAGTCCTCAAGCTCAGCGGCTAGCATGGTGTATACGTCTACGTTTGCGACGGTGTCCGCGATGCAGTACTCGACCATCTTCTCCGTAATCGGACCGTCAAAGTCTGCAAGCGCGAATTCTTGCTTTTGATTAAGTCCACACTGAAGAGCGAGGTTGCGCAAACTGTGACCACCATCCCGATTAGGATTACCAAGACGACTAAGGATAAGCGTGTCAGTGACACGAACAGATTCGCCAAGCGACCAGCCCCATACGTCAGCGAGGACCGGAAGGTCGAAGCCGATGAGGTTATGTCCGACGACATGTTCTACACCACTCAGCATAGACGTCAGCGATGGACTTGAATCGCACCACGCGCTGTCCGCTACCTTGCCAGCTTGGATTAATGTAACACCTGCTCCATGAATTGTCTTGTGATCTAGCGTAGTCTCTATATCGAGAACTGCGTAGTTGTTTGTCATTGCTGTCCTCCTGTAGTTGTTGGACGTACGCTCCCATCTTACTCATCGAACTGAGTCCCGAGCCGTGCCATCTCTAGCTCGCGCTCTAGGTCACACAGTGTCAGCTCTTCAAAGTACTCGCGGTCATCTGACTGGCACTCGTCGTCGTAGTCTGCGCCCTTGTCGTCGGCCGCTCGGATGTTAGCCTCCATGATCTGCTCAATTAAATCCTGCTTAGATATTCTCATACGTAACGCGCCCTCTCTTTCTTGCCTTTTATAAATGATCGCTCGCAATGTTCAGTTTCTCCCGCCAGCGAAAAAAGAAAATC
>JACLAB010012691.1_pt1 | contig 12484 bp, 17 predicted proteins | sample 8027921 | NCBI WGS metagenome assembly JACLAB01 (sample SAMN15725117, study PRJNA655200) | protist metagenome | isolation source: fluorescence activated cell sorting (FACS) single amplified genomes of... | place: USA: West Boothbay Harbor, Gulf of Maine | collected 2000-07-19
CAAACAGCAAAGCTTCTATTACAGGATTTATTAAATCATTAGGCCGTACAATTCCAGCAACTGCATCGTTAGATTGGTTAAAAAGTGAAGTATTAAATGTGGTTGAAAAAGACCCTAAATATTTCTTAGAAGTAGTTAACCATCCACAGTATAAAGATCGTATCTTTGTACAAGAAGCGACTGAAGCAGGAGCTATAATTAGAAAAGGAAACAAGCGATATACTCTAGACAACGGATCAGAGTTAGGAGATTTAACAGACACAATAATGTTCTTAAATAATCCTGACAATCAAGAAGTTAAGATGAGAGTAAAAGCTAAAGTAGATTTAAAAAAACGTAAATAATGACTGCAAATCAAATGGCCGATATGTTAGAGGAGAAGTTAGACAGAGCTGATAGCTTTGGTTCTCCTGGATACGAAGATTTCGATCTTACATCCGTACTAACAGAAGCGCAGCATTTGTATGTCAAAAAGTTTTTTGATGAAATGAATAATCGAAAGCAGAAAGGCTTCGAGGAAACAGAAATAAGAAATCAAGGATTGTCAGCATTAGTTAAAGATGGTGACAATCTTTCGGTTTCAACTGATCAAGTAGGTGTAATTGTAAACAATAATGTTTCAGGAACATTTTACGATTTACCAGATGATCATATGTATACTATTTACGAAGAGTGTACAATTGATAAAAAAGAATGTGATACTGGAGCATTTATAATTGGATGGGTCAACGTAGTTGCTCACAATGAAATGCAAAGGTATAACTGGAGTAAGTACAAAAAACCGTTTTACAGAATCGACGGAAACTGTAGGGTTTGGCGTTCAGAGTTTAGCAGAGAAGTCTCAGCAAGATTAGATGAGGCTGCAAAAACAGATAAGCGCCACGAGTTATTTACTGATGGAACATTTAATGTAACTAATTATCATATTAGATACGTTAAAAATCCATTAGAAATAAAAGTAGATAGAACTACTCCAACAGATCAAAGGAACTGTGAGCTTGATACTAGCACTCATGTAGTAATAGTAGGCATAGCAACAGATTTGATGATGCAACGTGTAAAAGAACAGAAAGTTCAAACAATTGAGAACTTTCGAGACTTAGAATAAATAAATAAAGTATAAATTTTTAAACAATTAAAAAATGTTAAGAACCGCAGACAATGTGTTCAGTGTCGTATTAGACGACAACACAAAAACGGCTTTACCAGGAGCGTTAGCCGTAGTAACAGATCAGAACCTTCCAAAAGGATCTATTTGTGCAGTTGATGCAGGAATGCGTCATTTAAATAGCGCAATAGCTCTAGGAAAAGAAGACCGTTTTAGATTAGTACAAGGTAGAGGTGCAGGAAAATCATTAATGATTTCTCCTATGATTACAAGAGCAAGTGCTATTATTTCTACTAGCAATCACAAATTACCTGTACAACAAGTATCAATCGTAGGATTTAATGGAACAACAGGTTCTCTTCCTGCAGCAAACGAAACAGATTTCTATATTAAAATTCGTAAGAATGATAATGATGCAGCAAATCGTTCACAACCAATGAGTCTTTTTGCAGGACCAGTAAGAACAGACGCTACAGCTTCTCAAGAAGAATTAGCTTTTGCTTTAGTTAAAAATGGTATTGCTAATTTCAAAGATGAGCCAGCTAATAACTATCTAGCGTTTGATGTTATATCTGACGGTACAGAAGCAGCTATTGGCACTGCTACATTAGCAGCAACTAATGGATCTAGAGCTTTGACTTATTCAGCAGCTCATTCATTAGTAGTTGGTGATTTAGTATTTATTGCTGGAGCAACTTATAAAGTAGAAGCTGTACCTACAACTACTACAGTTACATTGTCAACTCCTTTTGAAGGAACAACTGTAGCAGCTCTTGCAACAGGTACTGCTTATGCAACTACACATGGTAAGCTTACTGCAGCAACTAATTTCGGAGTTAGACTGACAGGTGTTCAAGCTGACTTTAACGTAAATTCTTTCCGTGATTATTATGTAAACAGATTTACTGTTACTTTCTCTAATGTATCTACTTTAGTTACTACATCAGGAGCTCGAACAGGATCTGGTGTATGGCAACAAGTTGCTATGGACGAGTACATGAGTTATGGTTTTGAAGGTGAAAACAGCATGTTAGGTGTTCCACCACGTATGAGAGATCAAGAAGTTATTGAAGATGGAAAATACGGATGTGTTGAAATTTCTTGGACAGAATCAATTCAAGGATTGGTTTCTCTACAAGGAGGTAAAGGCTCTGTATTATTTTATGTTAATCTAGCGGCAAATGGTTCGTTAGGAGCAACTTCTACAGGATCAAAATTAGTTACTGTTTTAGGAAAAGCAGCAGCTGACGTACAACAATAGTAAATTCTCCACCCACAGTAGTCCCGTCATAAATTTTGCTGTCTATGGCGGGCTACTATATTTTATTACTGATTAAAAAATTGATATGGCTCTCAAACCTAAAATCTCGGCATCATTAAATAATAAGTGCAATAAAATTACAATTACAGAAGAAACAGGTCCTTATGTAGTTGCAAACAATGATGGCGGTTGGGGAACTGTTAATATTGATACATCTGTTATTATAAACGCAGATGTTCAGTTTTTTAATACAGATCAAACTCCTGATCCACAAGCATCAGGAACAGGTACTATCACAGGTACTGTGTTTACCGATGTTACACATACATCAGGAACATTTGCTGTAGGCCAAACTCTTACGGGCGTAGGCGTAGCAGCAGATACAAAAATTACAGCATTACTTACAGGAACAGGCGCTAATGATGGAGGTACTTACGAAGTAAGTATTCCGCAATCAGTTGCCTCAACTGTTATTAACGGTAATCTTATGGTGAATAATTATAGCCTAAAAGATTCCTCAACAGATGTATACTCTACAGTAGCAGGAGCCCCAACACCTGGAGCATTCGTAGCAATTTCTGAAGCTTCATGGTCAGGTCCTGACGGTATATATCAAATGGTTTACAGAATACAAGATGCCACTAATACATATGAAAACGACAAACAACACGTTTTATTTTTGTGTAATCTTTGTAATTGTAAAGACAGTCTAATTGTTAGACTGATAGATGCATGTGATACAGAAACTGTAGAAACATTAAAAACACAAGTAGATCAGATGGAAATCTATATTTATGGAATTCAGTCTGCATTTAGTTGTAAAGACTTTGATACTGCAGAAGCAATACTTACTGCAGCGACAACATATTGTAATACTTTAAGCGGATGTGCAAGCAACTGTTAACTTTAAAAACTAAATAAAAATGGGTTGTAAAAATTGTAGTGATGTAACACTATTAAGCGGAAATGACGGAAACGGAATTCAAACTGTTATAGATAATGGAGACGGTACATTTACTTTCTTTTTTACAGACGGTAGTACATTTACAACTCCAAATTTTAATGGTACACCAGGAGCACCAGGAGCAGCTGCAACTATAACAGTAGGTACAGTAACAATAGGACCTCCAGGAACAGCGCCTTCTGTAACAAACTCAGGAACATCAGAAGCAGCGGTTTTTGATTTTGTATTTCCTATTGGAATAGGTTATGGTAAAACATTATGGGTTGATGATCAATTTGGAAGTGATATTGTAGGAGAAGCAGTAAGAGATAGAATAGATTTACCTTGGGAAACTATTAATGCTGCTATTACAGACGCAGTAGCAGGTGACACTATTCATGTTAGAACAGGTTCTTATACAGACATCATAACTTTAAAAAACGGAGTTAATATTTATTGCGACGAAGGAGTTGTTATAAATGGTAAAATAACTGATGGAGGTAATCCAGTAGTTTCTAATGTAACAGGTAATGGAGTATTACAAGACAATGATAATGCTGATCAGTGTATAGAAATAACAGGAAATGGTTCTGATGTAAAAATAAGATTAGAAAGAATTACTAATACAGGGTCTGCTATTATGCAAAGAGCTACTACAGGTGCTTCTAGTAAATTAATAGTAGAAACAGAAATTCTTTCGGGAAATATTCAAAACTATTTTGTAACAGTAGGAGGAGAGGTAGATTGTACGGTTATAATTAATCAATTTTGCGAAACTGCTGCTTCTACAGGAACAAGTGCTTTTGTAGGAGTAGATGCTAGAGCTGCTTCAGGAATTCCTGGGTTTTCTGGAACATTAAATTTTTCATGCCCCAGAATGGTTATACAAAATGGAACTGATGCTGATGCAGGAGTTGCTTTATTTATAGAAGCTACTACTACAAGCACTGCTAAAGTTTATTTTAATGTAGATGAATTAGTTAATAATTACGACAGACCTACATATGATTCTGTTACTGGAGCACAAAATGCTTCACTAGGAACATTAAATTTAAATGGAGACGGTAAATATATAGTTAATGTAAAGGATTGTTATTCTAAAAGTAGAGTAGGATTAATGGTTGGAATAGGAGATTCTATAGGAGGTCCAGGAGTTCCTCCTAAAATTGCAACTGGTATAACTATTTTTGAAGGAATGATTTTTTCATTAAGATCAGCTGCAGTAAGAATGTGTAGCCTCAATGATTCCAATAACAAAGCAAGACTTATTATTAGAAATTCTTCTCTATCTAGAGGAATAGATCCTAGTTCAGCAAGATCAACTCCTGATAGAGATTCTGTAGTAATATTTGGAGATTCTGGATTTGGTACTCAAGCACTAGGCGGTAGTCCAATTGCTTTTGGTTATATGTTTGCAGAATTTATAAACACTCAAATTATTAAAATTACAGATAATCCTACAGGTGTAAGTGAATTGGATCCTTCAGGAATTGGAGAACAAGGTTTAGTTTGTATACAAAATGCCGATACTACTACAAATGATAGTACTAATATTATTAACATTAAAGGATGTGATTTAATTTCAGGAGGAATTAATGGAGCTGCATTTGCTAGTAATTCTGCTGTAGTTGGTTATCAGCAAGAAGATGTTCTATTTCCTACAGAAGCATCGCCTCCTTATGATACTAAAGTATATTTTAAAGATACTTGTTCTAATGTATCATTAATAGCAACAACTAATCCAGGAGCAATCCATGAAACAAATGCAGCAGGAGGTTTTATAAAAGAAACTACTGGTACTAGAGCACTTAATTATTTACACACATCTTAATGGCAACAATAACATCAGGATATTCACAAGACCCAGGCGCGGGTGCAGGATATGATCTTCCTTGGGAACCTCATGTTTTTAAAATAACTGATACTACTTTATTAGCAACATTAGTCGCAGGCCAAATAGTTACTGATATTACATATACAGCAGGAGTTCCTATTGAAGCAGGTATAGGAGGTAATAAAATATTATCATTAGTTTATAATACAGGAAATGCAGGTCCTTTATATTTAGATAATAATGGCCCTTTTAGAACTTTAATGGGTGTATTAATAATAGATGCTGCAGGAACTTTATTAACTCCAAAAGTTCTTTTAGCAGGATCTGGAAGAGGGCAAATTACTTTTAAAGATTTAGCATTATCTCTTGATGAAAAAAATAAAGAATGTTTTGATAAACTTGTTTGGGCTAAACAATGTATCTTTGGAAAAGATGTTTTAAAATTTGTAAATGAGATATCTTTTGGATATCTTAAAACAGATGCTCTAGAGTGTTTAAAAAATGAAAAAAGATCTTTAGAAATTCTTAATTGTTATGATACTAGAGATATTGAAAACGACACTACAGATTATAACGTTATAAACTATACTACTATTAAAAAATTATTACAATGAATATAGATAAAAAATTTAGAAGGGAAGCGCCTACTGAGACCCGACAATCTTTAGGAGTATATTTTGATAGAGAAGATAAACATCTTGCTTATTTAGATCAAAATAGAAACGAACATGTTATTGCAGAAAAAGAAGGTACAGTTAATTTAGAAGTAGGTACTGACGCAGGAAGCTCTCTTGTTAAAACAGGTACTACTTACAATTTTGGAGGAGTTGAGTATGATACTTATAGATTAAGATCTTGGGCATTTTTTAATACTGCAAACACAGTTCAAATAGCTGAATTAGGATATATTTATATTTCTAACGGAGATATGTTTATTATTAAAAATAGTAGCAATATAGAGGCTGTAGATTTTAATGGTAATCTTGGGTATACTAATACTCCTGTAACTCCAGGAGCGTTAGTAGATGATGCTACAGATGTAGCTAGAAAAGTAGATACTATTTATTTAAATCAAGATAATACTGTAGGATCTTTTCCTCAAAATTATAATTTTATGTATATAGTAGGATTTGATGCAACTGCTTTTGAATGCGATGTATATATAGATGTAGAATTTATTGTAGAAAAAGGAGAAACAGTAGAATTTGTTGTTTCATAAAAAAAATTATCATGGAAGAAAGAATATTTAAAATAACTGATGAAGGAAATACTAAAATAAAACCTTTAGAAGGAACATATGAAATAGCTTATAAATATAAGGATGAAGAAGAAGCTAAAGTAGCTGAAGGGGCTGTTAATAGAGGAGAAGCAATGGCAGTTGCTGGAAAATTTCCTGATGTAGATGCCAGCAAAGAGTTTGAATATTATGCACTTAAAGTAACTCCTACAGGTCCTAAAGGTTGGGACGCTTATGCTTCAAAAACTAAAGTAGTTATGGCTTTGCCTCCTAAAGAAGGAGAGAAAGAAGGAGGGGTAAAATTACCTTTTAAAGGTGATACTCCTACTAAACAAGATCTTATAAAAGGAATGAAAGAGAGAAAAGTGGCTAAATACGACGAGTTAAAAAAGAAGTATCCTACTAAACTAGAAGAAGCTAAAAGTTAAAAAGATTAAAAAAAAATAAAATGGGAAGATTACAAGTACAAACAGAAGCTATTACTTATACTCCTACTGTATTAAGGCCTAAAAATTTAGGAGCCAGTGCTGTTGAATCAGGAGCATTTTCTGTATCTTTTGCAAATGTAGACGTAGCATCTGCTGATGCTACTGTACAAGGAGTTACGCTAAAAGCAGGAGAAACAATTAATTTTAATGCAGGAGCTATACATAATACTTTAGGAAGAATTGAATATGATACTACAGGATCCGAACTATTAATTATTGTGTTAAGAAAATAATTTAAATGTCAACTGGCGGTTCTGTAACTCATCCATAATAAATTAACATGGGAACTAAAATAACTAGAAGTTTACCTAATAATGCATATCAGGCTGCAGTAAATGCAGATAACCCTTCTGCTAATAATCCCTATGCTACAGTAGATGACCTACCTAGCGCAGGAACAGGTAATCAATTGATATCAGGTGGAGCTTCTTACTCAGGAACAGGAATGTTATTTAACGTTTCTGTACTTGTCTATAAAATTGCAGGTATAGAATATACAACTGCAGCAACTGATGTAACATTACTTGTTGGAGATCCTAGTAATTCAAGATTTGACGCAATAGTAGCAACTTTAGATGCTAATGATGATCCAATTGTTGAAGTAGTCCAAGGTACACCTGCGGCAACACCAAGTACACCAACACTTGAACCTGATCAAGTATTAGTTCAATATGTTTTAATAGGAGCTAATGCAACTAATCCAAATATTACTACAGAATATATCTACAGAAATGATCAAACTTCAGATTGGCAAGGTAGTGTAAATGGTCTTTTGAATTGTGGTGGAACAGTTTCAAATAATTTTGCAGATTTTACATCATCAACTCCAACTCCTGTAGCTGGCGGTGCTTGTTGTTTATCTACAGGTATAAGATATGCCCTAACTAGTTCAACTGGTGCAAGAGGTACTAGATTTGGTGCAGGAACTCCAGTAAGCCGTGAGGACTATACAGTTTTAAGTTTTTACATAAACTTTCCATCTCCTGGTTATACACAGCAAGGGAAGCAAAGGTTATATCTGGGATTGTGGGCAGATAATACTTTTCCTTCTAATCCAAATGCAAGTACAGCTTGGTTAGGTTATGTACGAGTTGAAAATTATTGTGACTTATCCCTTATGGATACATGGCAACTTGTAAATATACCTACATCAGCGTTTTCTGCAAACCCGAATTTAACAACCATAGGTGGTATTCATTTTACAACTTATCCTAATATATGCCCTGCTCCTGATGTTAAATTTGCTTTAGATGAAGTAAAGCTTCAAACTGGCTTTGGACCGCAAACTAACATAGCAACAGTTGATGTATTTAATGAAGGAAACTTTGTAGGTGATACAGCTAGATTAGACTTTAAATCAGCAAGCGGCTTATCTAATATAATATCTGAGAATCCTAATGATGCTTCAGTAAGTATTTCACCAAACGCTCCTAATACTGTATCAACACTTGCTGTAGCAGGAAGTTGGGTTATAGATGCAGCTGATACTAGTATAGCGCAGATTAGTGGTCAAGCAGTATCTCCTCTTACTATACCAAATCCTATTAATGCTACTCGTGATGGACAGCAATTAATTCTAAAAATAAAAGACAATGGTTTTGCTGTAACAATATCTTGGGGACCTGCTTGGACTGAATTTACAGGTGTTAACTTACCTTCATCAACTGCATCAGGTAAATGGATTTATATTACAGCATACTACGATCAAGCATCTGGAAATTGGCATGTCATTGATGTTAAAGATGAAATTTAAAATTATGCCTACAAACATAAACTTTGATAAAAAATTAGGAATAACTGGAGGGACAGAAATTATACTTCCTACTAACTCTACACCAAGTTTTCAGAACTTAAATTCGTTCTTATTTGATGGTATAGATGAAAAGATGTTTTCAACTGCAAACTATACAGAGCTAAACGGAACGCAAAACTTTAGCATATCTTTTTGGATTAAACCAATTGATACTAATGCAGGTATAGTATGGAGACTTGGTAGTCAAAGCGGAAATAATCGTTTGGCTTGTTTATGGAGAAACAATGGGAGTATAGATATTTCTTTTAATACAAATAGTTACTATTATAGAACATTAGCAAATAGTGTTCCTTTAAATCAATGGTCTCATATTGTCTATACTTATGATGGTACACAATCAAGATACAATAGACCCGATGTATATATAAATGGTGTTAATGCCAATGGTAATACTGCGGGAGTTACTGTTACATCGTCAGCGTTTGATGGAACGTTGGAATTAGGAGGTACAGGAACAAGTGGTACAATTAATTTTGGAAACAATTATATTGAGGAGCTTGCAGTTTGGGATAATACAACATTAACTGAAACACAATCAAATGAGTTATTTAATGGCGGTACTCCAACAGACCTTAACAATATTGCAAGTGGTTTAACACAACCAACAACGTGGTTTAGAATGGGAGATTTAGCAGTATGGAATGGCACTATTTGGACTATGACTGATGTCAATGGAGGAACAGTTGCAGAGTCTGTCTTTATGCAAGAATCAAGTAGAACAACAGACGTACCAACATAAAAACGAATAAATAAAAAATAAAAATATGTCGCACTTACCTGACGTTTACGCAATAATATCTACAACGGATATAGACAACGTAGACTTTACGCAAGTACCTGAAGAAAACAACGAATATTTAAGGTATTCTTTAGACGGAACAGAGTTTGTAATTAAGTGGTTTAACGAACACGAACCAACGTTCATAGCAGACGGTACTGTAACGCCTTTGCAAACTTTAACACACGAACAAGCTTTAACTTTAATGTCTTCAGCAGAATGGTCTGAACCTATACCTGTAGAAAAATAATAATGTAAGTATAAATACTTAAAATAAAAAAATAATTAATATCTTTACACGATAAGATAAACAAAATGACAGGTTTTCAAATTGGATTAGACGCTTTAATATCTTTACTCTCAGCAGTAGCTGGAGCTCTAGCTGTTTGGTACAGTTTAAAAGGCAAAGTAGAAATACAACAAGTTGTTTTAAATAATCTTATTGCAGATATGGAAGAAATAAAAACTCATAAAAAAGAGGGGCATACTCAGCTGCATAAACGTATAGATGACCTTAAAGGTCAGGTTGAACGAAATAGAGAAAAGAACGACGAGTCTTTAGGAGAACTAAAGAAAGAAATGGGAGCGATGGAATTAAGAATTATTCAAGCAATCCATGCGGTTAAAAAATAGTTGGCTATTAATACTCTTATTAATAATAATCTCTTGCACCCCGCAAAGGAGATTTACTAAGCTTATAGAAAAATACCCGCACTTACTTACTACAGATACTCTTATTATACATGACACAGTTCAAATTACTGTACCTAAAATAATTCATGATACAATTATTAATGAGCACTTTTTTCATGAGATTACCAGAGACACATTAGTATTACAGAAAGAAAGACTTACTGTAAAAATATTTCATGACACTATTAAGAAGAATGTATTCATTCAAGGAGAGTGTGATACAATTACTGTAGAGAAAATAGTTGAGAGAAAGATCCCAATTAGATATTACGAAAAAACTCCACTTTGGAAAAAAATATTTAATTGGTTAATCATAGCAGTAATGGCCTACGGGTTATACAGACTGTTTTTATTTTTAAAAAAAAGATTACTATGAAAACGTTTTTTAAAGAATTATTAAGTGATGAGACAGGTGCTTACTCATCTAAAAGATTAGGTGGTTTACTTTGTGTATTAGCTTTAGTTGTAGCTTTAGTAGCTAATACTTTTACACATAATGATATAAGACCTGCAGAGTATCTTGTAGATGCTGTAGCTTTATTTGCATTTGGTGCATTAGGGTTAACATCTATAGATAAATTATCAAGAATATTTAAAAAGAAATAACAATGGGGTAAGTGCAGTTTTAGTATATTTGACTTTCTTTTTAATATATGCTATACCCGCAATAATAAGATACCTATGGAAAAAATAATAACATGTCCTAATTGTAATACTGATTTTGATATGTCTATTAAACCACATAAAACAGAATCTAAATATCTATGGATATTAGATAATGGGCATGGTGGTGTTATAGACGGTGTTTATCAGACACAAGGTAAAAGATCTCCAGTATGGCCAGATGGTGAAGTTCTTTATGAAGGAGAATTTAATAGAGCAATAGTAGACAGATTAATGGTATTGTGTGAGGCTAATGGTATAGACGCAGTAAATTTAGTAGCTACTAGAAAAGATATTAGTTTGTCTGAAAGAGTACAAACTGCTAATAAATTAGCTAAGTCTTCTGACAAGCCTTGTATATATGTAAGCATACATGCTAATGGCTTTAGTGACGAAGCAGCTCATGGATGGGAAGTATATACATCTCCTGGAGAAACTAAATCTGATGAAATAGCTACAATACTTTATGAAAAAGCAGATGAAGAGTTTCCTGAAAGAGCAATGAGGCCATCAACTGTTGATGGAGATCCTGATAAAGAAGCTAATTTTTATGTACTTGTACATACTACTATGCCAGCTATACTATCTGAGAACTTTTTTATGACTAACTCTAAAGAATGCCATGAAATACTTATGAGTGAATCAGGTAGAGATAGAGTAGCTAAGATTCATTTTCAAATGATACAACAATTAGAAAATGGCTAGATTAATAGAAAACAATAAGAAACAGTCTAAGATTAAAAGGCCGCTTATTCATGCTAAAGCGAAAACTTCTAATCTAAAAACGTCTAAGAACTATAAAAAGAAATATAGAGGACAAGGCAGATAAAAGTCGAAAATAAATCATATATTTGTTACTATGCTAACTTTAGAAGATCTTCAGGCACAAATAGATGAATCACTTGCGATTAACTCAATAGAATCTTCATATTCTTATGATTTCTACACAGATTTAATTAACGAACAAAGATCTTTATGGCTAAGAAACGAATATAATAAAAATCGTCGAATAGATCCATATGTACTACAAAATCTTAATTGTTTAGAATTAGAGCTAGTTAATCCTATAGATTGCTGCATCACAGTGCCAGATGCTTGTAAAGTTCTTAGAACTAAAAAGAAAATTCCTAATACAATAGAGTTATACTTTAAAAAAGGTATAGCAGCTGTAGGACCTGCTGATATAACTAAACCTAGATTTGTTGTAATAGATTATTCTAGAGTACCTTTTATAGGACACGGCAGAACTACTCAAAGAGCTATTTATACATTCTTATATGATGAATATATGTATGTTATAAGTAGAGATCCTAATGTTAAAAACATTAAGTATATGACTCTTAGAGGAATATTTGAAGATCCTACTAGTTTACTTAATTATGTAGATTGCGCAGATGGAACTACATGCTGGAGTACTAGTAAACCATATCCTATTAATCAATGGTTATGGACATATATTAAACCTATTATTTTACAACAGTTGATGCAAAAAAGTGTAGCACCATTTGATGATATGAATGATGCACAAGATTCCAGGACTCAAGGTACAGCACAAGCTGCCCCTGCACAACAACCTCAACAATGATAAGAGGAAAAGGTAAAACAAAAGGTAATGTAAAAAGAAATGAGTTTTATAAGCATTATAAAGAAAACGCTAAAGAAGAAA
>JACLAB010012692.1_pt1 | contig 12482 bp, 9 predicted proteins | sample 8027921 | NCBI WGS metagenome assembly JACLAB01 (sample SAMN15725117, study PRJNA655200) | protist metagenome | isolation source: fluorescence activated cell sorting (FACS) single amplified genomes of... | place: USA: West Boothbay Harbor, Gulf of Maine | collected 2000-07-19
TCCCCAGATAGGATTTGAACCTATGACCAATCGGTTAACAGCCGATTGCTCTACCACTGAGCTACTGAGGATTTGAAAGCTTGAATCTTCCATTTTTATATTATCAGAATGTAAAACTCACGTCTACTATTGTTGTTTGAAAAAATTACTTGAATCTTTCCCAGCTATTTTCTATACTGGGAACAATTATGCCTCCTTAGCTCAGTGGCTAGAGCATCGTATTTGTAATGCGAGGGTCGTCGGTTCAAATCCGACAGGAGGCTGCAATTTAAAGTGAGTAATTTTTTAGTATTTTTTTGTTCCGGTAGCCTAATGGATAGGGCACCAACCTTCTAAGTTGTGATGTGTAGGTTCGAATCCCACCCGGAACGTAGTTCTACAACTGGTAATTAAAAATTAATTACCAGTCGCTAGTATTTTAATGAATTAAACTATTACTGCTTAATTGATTAAAGACCAGTACTTGAAAGCCAGTTTACACCTACGTTGTCGAGGAGTAATGACTTGTTGTAAATCTCAAGAAGAATTACAATAAATACTGCGAATAAACCAATGAATACAGACATTAATACAGTTGTCCCCCATCCCGGAGCTACTTTACCGTACTCTGAGTTAAGTGGACGTAATGCTGTTCCTAAAGCTGTTACTTTACCAGTACCGGCAAGTTTTGAATCGTTTGCTGCCATAATATAACTATGTAATCTATTTGTATTTTTTGACTTTCTACTTTAAAATATAACTAAATTTACAAAAAAATTTATTTAACTTATGGACACTCCCGCATTTTTTTACGGCGTTTTTCTTTGGTGTTTATTAATTAGTGTAACTGGTTATTCCATTTACATTGGTTTTGGACCACCATCAAAAGAGTTACGCGATCCTTTTGAAGAGCATGAAGATTAATTTTTTCAAATTTATAGCTGTGTATCAATAAATTTCATTGCTCACAGCTATTCCCCAATATAAGTTTAAAGTTTTTCTATTTATTATTATATCATGAAAAGGTTTGTAGACCCACCGATGTACAAACCTTTTCAAAAATAATTACTAATTATTTACGTGAGTAGTACTCAATAATTAATAACTCATTAATTGTTAATGCAATTTGTGAACGTGTTACATTACGTTCTACTTTTCCAGTCGCATTATTTTTGTCTACAGAAACATGTGATGGAATTTCACCACCATATGTTTTGCAGTGTTCAACAATTGGTGCTGAAGTACTTTTAATTACTTCTCCGGCAGTACAGTGGTAACTTGGAATTGTTACTGCTTGTCCATTTACTGTTACTAAACCGTGCGATACATATTGACGTGCTGCACGAATTGTTGGTGCGAAACCAAGTCGATATACAATACAGTCAAGACGCATTTCAAGCATCTGGAGTAATAATTCTCCAGTTGGTCCTTTCATACGACGCGCACGGCGTACATAACTAAGTAATTGTTTTTCACTTACTCCATAGTTGTAACGTAATTTTTGTTTTTCTTGTAAACGTACACGGTATTGTGACATTTTTGCCATCCCTGATGATGGTCCATGTTGTCCAGCTGGGTAGTTACGGTTTGGGATTTTTGACGTTAATCCTGGTAATTCTCCAAGACGACGCACAATTTTCACGCGGGGTCCACGGTATCGAGCCATTTTACTCTCCTGAAATTTATGTATATTTTCAATTCTTGTAGTATCTGGTGCTGATGGGCCGATGCCACAAACAAAAGAGCACATTCTTCTTGCTAAGCAAGTAGGTGTACCAAACATTGTTGTTTTCTTAAACAAAGAAGACCAAGTAGATGAAGCAGAATTACTTGAGCTTGTAGATATGGAGATTCGTGAGACTCTCTCTAACTATGATTTCCCTGGAGATGATGTTCCAGTTATTGCTGGTTCAGCACTTCTTGCATTAGAAGCACTTACTTCAAACCCTCAGGTTAAAGATGGTGATGACAAGTGGGTAGACAAGATTTTCTCATTAATGGATAACGTTGATGAGTATATCCCAACTCCAACTCGTGAAACAGAGAAGACTTTCCTTATGGCTGTTGAGGACGTATTCTCAATTACTGGTCGTGGAACAGTAGCAACTGGACGTGTAGAGCGTGGAACAGTTAAAGTTGGTGATAACATTGAGATTATTGGATACGTTGATCTTTTACGTCGTTTTATTACGGAACAGGGTAAGATTCTTCCACGCCGTTTAACTGGTGTTACAGCGAAGGAGCAACGTCAACTTGCTAAAGCTATTAAACAAGCTCGTATTCTTGGGTTCTTACAATTCCTTTATAAAGAATAATTTTTACAATTATGCCTACGATTCAACAACTTATTCGTTCTCAACGAATTAAATGTGAGACTAAAACTAAGTCTCCTGCATTAAAATCATGCCCACAGCGTCGTGGGATTTGTACTCGTGTGTACACAACTACTCCAAAAAAGCCGAACTCGGCATTACGTAAAGTAGCACGTGTACGCTTAACAACTGGAATTGAAGTTACTGCTTACATTCCAGGGATTGGACACAATTTACAAGAACACTCAGTTGTATTAGTACGTGGAGGTCGTGTAAAAGATCTTCCTGGTGTTCGTTACCACATCGTTCGTGGTTCACTTGATACTGCTGGTGTAAAAGATCGTTTACAGAGCCGTTCAAAGTATGGTGTAAAACGTCCGAAGAGTTAATTTCCTCCCTTTCAAGGGTTTTTCTAAACTTATTTATAATTTTTCGTTATGTCACGTCGAAGTGTAGCAAAAAAACGTCCGGTTGCACCGGATCCAGTTTACCAAAGCCGTCTTGTAAGCTTATTAGTAAGCCACCTTTTAAAGAAGGGGAAGAAAAGTATCGCTTACAACATTTTTTATTCGGCAATGAAGAATATTGCAGAGACAACATCACAAGATCCACTTGAAGTGTTACGTCAAGCAGTATTAAATATTACTCCTAAAGTTGAAGTTAAATCACGTCGTATTGGTGGGGCAACTCTCCAAGTTCCACTTGAAGTAAAACCTGATCGTGGAACTGCATTAGCGCTTCGTTGGTTATTAATTGCAGCTCGTGGCCGTTCAGGTCGCAACATGGTGTCAAAACTTTCGGCAGAAATTATTGATGCATCTAATAATACAGGTGCAGCGATTCGTCGTCGTGAGGAAACACACCGTATGGCAGAAGCTAACAAAGCATTTGCTCATTTCCGTTTCTAATTTCTTTATGTAGTAGCTGATAAATCGGCTACTACATTTTAATTTAAAAAAAATTTATAAAAACAAAAGCCAAAATCAAAAGTTTTTTACATTTTTAAATTTATGGCACGCGAAAAGTTTGAGCGTACAAAACCGCACGTAAACATCGGAACAATTGGACACGTAGACCACGGTAAGACAACTCTTACAGCAGCAATTACTATGGCTATGGCAGCTCGTGGTGGAACTATTGGTAAGAAATATGACGAGATTGACTCTTCACCGGAAGAGAAGGCACGTGGTATTACTATTAACACGGCGCACGTAGAGTACGAAACTGCTACTCGTCACTACGCACACGTAGACTGTCCAGGACACGCGGACTATGTAAAAAATATGATTACAGGTGCGGCACAGATGGATGGAGCTATTCTTGTAGTATCTGGTGCTGATGGGCCGATGCCACAAACAAAAGAGCACATTCTTCTTGCTAAGCAAGTAGGTGTACCAAACATTGTTGTTTTCTTAAACAAAGAAGACCAAGTAGATGATGCAGAATTACTTGAGCTTGTAGATATGGAGATTCGTGAGACTCTCTCTAACTATGATTTCCCTGGAGATGATGTTCCAGTTATTGCTGGTTCAGCACTTCTTGCATTAGAAGCACTTACTTCAAACCCTCAGGTTAAAGATGGTGATGACAAGTGGGTAGACAAGATTTTCTCATTAATGGATAACGTTGATGAGTATATCCCAACTCCAACTCGTGAAACAGAGAAGACTTTCCTTATGGCTGTTGAGGACGTATTCTCAATTACTGGTCGTGGAACAGTAGCAACTGGACGTGTAGAGCGTGGAACAGTTAAAGTTGGTGATAACATTGAGATTATTGGATACGTTGAAACTCGTACTGCAACGGTAACTGGGTTAGAGATGTTCCAGAAAACTCTTGATGAATCTGTAGCTGGTGATAACGTTGGTGTACTTCTTCGTGGTATGCAGAAAGATGATATCGAGCGTGGAATGGTACTTGCAAAACCAGGAACAATTACTCCACACACTAAGTTTGAAGCACAAGTTTATGTACTTAAAAAAGAAGAAGGTGGACGTCACACTCCATTCTTCCCTGGATACCGTCCACAATTTTATGTGCGTACAACAGATGTAACAGGAAAAATTGAGTCTTTTATCTCTGATGATGGTGATGAGGCAACAATGGTAATGCCTGGAGACCGTGTAAAAATGGTAGTAGAACTTATTCAACCAATTGCTATTGAAAACGGAATGCGTTTTGCAATCCGTGAAGGTGGTCGTACAGTTGGAGCTGGAGTAGTATCTACAATCCTTAAGTAAGATTAATTGCTAATATATTGAGTTTTTTATTTGTTCTAAAAAAAAACAAATAAAAAACTCAAAATTAGCATCAATTACTTGCTTTTATTTATATAAGAAATATACTATTTAGTAGTCCTACTTTTGTCGAAAAACATTTTTTGAACCGTGCCAGAACTGAAAAGAAGCAGCACTAATAGATATACTTTCGGACAAAGTAGGCACACAAAAAGATTTTTTTATAACTTTAGAGTTTTAACTGATTAAGTAAGCTAACTTCAGTTGAGCTTTACTCATTTAAAATCGTTCAAATTTATTTTGATCGACGATTTTTCTTTTTCTATAATTAAAATAAATTATTTATTAGGCGGTGCCCAGATTCGAACTGGGGGATAAAGGATTTGCAGTCCTCTGCCTTACCACTTGGCTACACCGCCACTGACTAGTAATAATCAGACATACTTACAGATTAGCGTATTTTATTGATCTTTTCAATATTAATTTATTTTATAACTTTAAAAATTTATTATTTTTATTAACTCGGGGATAATTTAGTATGACGCTGTTTCGAAAAAATTCAGCCCTTCCAAATTTTTTAGATTCACAACGTGAAAGTTTTCGTTATTTTTTACAAACGGGAATTCGTGAAGAACTTGATTTCTTCTCACCGATTGTGGGGCAAAGTTTAGGAAGTGCCTCGAAGCGACCAACTGATCGTTTTATTTCAGTGGCTTTTCATTCAAAACATTTTTACTTTAAAAAGCCACAACATACTCCGCAAGAAGCTGTACAAAAACTCGGAACTTATAAAAGTTCATTAATTGTTCCAGTACATGTTTACTCTAAATATTTAAATTTAGATGCAACATTCCCTGTTGCTTTTTGTGATTTACCGTTAATGACTGAACACGGGACATTCATTTTAAATGGGTCACCACGTGTTATTGTACACCAAATTGTTCGTTGTCCTGGTGTTTATTTAAAGGCACAATTTGATAAACAAGGAAATCGTACACATTTAGTTAGTTTCTTATCAGCATACGGGTCATGGTTACGCTTTGAAACTGATAAAAAAGGTGTTGTTTTTGCACATATTGATAATTTACGTAAAGTTCCAGTTACATTATTTCTTCAGGCATTGGGTTTTTCCTTAGATACAATTATTGGTGCTTTGAAATATCCAGATTTATTAGATCCCACTTTTAAAGAAGTGGGGTCGAATCCAACAAATGATGAAGCTACCCTTTTATTAATGTCGCGTTTATTTCCAAATCGACCGGCTACTGTATTACGTGGTCGTAAATTTTTATTTAATCAATTTTTCAATCCGCGCCGTTATAGTTTAAGTGCTGTTGGGCGTCAACGTGTAAATCAAAAATTTCGTATGCGTCCAAAATCGAAACATTTAACGTTAACACCTCAAGATGCATTAGCCGCTTTAGATTATTTATTACGCTGTGAAAGTGGAGAAACTCAATTTTTGGATGATATTGACCATTTAAAAAATCGACGTGCTCGTTTAGCTGGAGAATTAATTCAAACACAATTCCGTTTAGGTTTAAATCGTTTAGAGCGAGTTATTTATAACCGTATTAGTGATGAAAATATTTTACGAAAAACACCAGGTGCATTAGGCTCTTTAAATTCGTTAATTCGTACACAAGTTTTATCAGCTGTTTTTCAAGAATTTTTTGGTTCAAATCAATTGTCTCAATTTATGGATCAAACTAACCCACTTGCTGAAATTACCCATAAACGCCGTTTAAGTTCATTAGGGCCCGGTGGATTACACCGTGATCGTGCTGGTTTAATTGTCCGTGGTATCCACCCAAGTTATTATGGACGTATTTGTCCCATTGAAACGCCTGAAGGTAAAAATGCTGGTTTAGTGGGATCTATTGCTACGTTTACTCAAATTAATAAAAGTGGTTTTTTAGAGAGCCCTTACTATAAATTAATTAAGGAAACAAATGAACCTGATCGTAATGGTTTCTTTTTATTAAGTGCTTTTTATGAAGAAGACACAGTAGTTGCACAGGGAGACGTTGATTTATCCCAATTTCGTATTCCAACTCGAAATCAAAGTCAATTTACAGAAAGCAAAGTACAAGAAATCAATTTCTTAGGACTTTGTCCAATCCAATTCATGTCCATTGCAACGTCATTAATTCCGTTCTTAGAACATGACGATGCGAACCGTGCTTTAATGGGTTCAAATATGCAACGTCAAGCAGTTTCGTTACTTAAATCAGAACGACCATTTGTTGGGACAGGTTTAGAAGCACATGTTACACGTGATATTGGATCTACAATTATTGCTAAACAGAATAGTTATATTTCATATGTTGATGGGCAACGTATTGATTATTTTACGCCTGTTATTAAAGATACAAACTTATTAGATTTTAAAGGTTTGACTGCTAATGATATGTTTGCAAGTGAGAATTTTAAGCATAATACGATTTGGTTAACAACATACCAACGTTCAAATCAAGATACATGTTTAAATCATTCTCCAATTGTTAAAGCTAATACTTGGGTTGAAGCAGGGGACTGCTTAGCTGATAATGCGACAACGTCGAATGGAGAATTATCTTTAGGGCGAAATATCTTAATTGGTTATATGCCGTGGGAAGGTTATAACTTTGAAGATGCGGTTCTCGTCAGCGAACGTTTAGTTTTTGATGATGTATTTACTTCAATTCATATCGGACGTTACGAAATTTCTACAGCGCGTTTACGTGAAGGACAGGAATATTTTACAAAGCAAGTTGATCGTAATCAATACTTAGATGATTATGGGGTTGTAAAAATTGGGACATGGGTTGAGGCCGGAGATGTTTTAGTCGGTAAGATTTCTCCACAACCGGAATCTGAAAATACACCAGAAGGTCGTTTATTACGCGCGATTTTTGGTGGTGTGGCTCGAAATACTAAAAATACATCATATTGTCTTTCGAGTGGTGTTAGTGGGCGTATTCTTGATGTTCGTTGTGAATTCCAACGTCAAACTACTAATTTAGAAGAAGAAAGTATTGAATCCACTGGTTCGGTATATGTATATCTTGTTGAAAAACGCCGTTTACAGGTAGGTGATAAAGTTGCCGGGCGTCACGGAAATAAAGGTATTGTGTCTAACATTTTACCTCGTGCTGATATGCCTTACTTACAAAGTGGTAAGTCCCTTGATATGGTATTAAATCCATTAGGTGTACCTTCTCGTATGAATGTTGGTCAGATTTTCGAATGTTTACTTGGGTTAGCTGCACATACATTAAAACAAAACTTTAAAGTTTTACCTTTTGATGAAATGCATGGGACTGAAGTATCTCGTGGTTTTGTTTATCACTATTTATATAAATCACGTTTATTAACTCAACAGAAATGGTTATTTAAACCAAATTCGCCTGGAAAGAGTATTGTTTTTGACGGACGTACCGGTTTAAGTTTTGATCAGCCAGTTACTGTTGGATACCCGTATATTTTAAAACTTGTTCACTTAGTTGATGACAAGATTCACGCCCGTTCAACGGGGCCTTATTCATTAGTGACTCAACAGCCTTTAGGTGGTCGTTCGAAGAAAGGGGGACAGCGTTTAGGAGAAATGGAAGTTTGGGCACTTGAAGGATTTGGAGCTGCCTATGTTTTACAAGAACTCTTAACAATTAAATCCGATGATATGATTGGGCGAAATCGTGCATTTATGTCTATGATCCGTGGAACTTTATTACCAAAACCTGGAATTCCAGAATCATTTAAAGTTCTTGTATCCGAATTACGTGGATTATGTCTTGATATGAGTATTGCTCGTATTAATTTTTAATTATTTTTTTATTATAAGGTTATGAGTATTGAGTATGTTCAACTCCAACTCGCTTCACCTAGTGAAATTAAACGTTGGTCGCAACGTATTTTACCAACTGGAGAAGTAGTTGGAGAAATCAGTAAAGCTGATACTATTAACTATCGGACATTTAAACCTGAACGTGGTGGTTTATTTTGCGAACGTATTTTCGGTTCTACCTCAAATGGCGAATGTTCATGTGGTAAAACCAAACGTCGTAAAGTAATTGCCCCGGTTAATTTTAATCGTCTGACAGTTCAAAAACGAAATGCTGAGTTAGACGCAACTCAAGCATTAATCGAAGTGTGTCCGTCATGTGGAGTAGAACCGACGAATTCAAAGGTTCGTCGTTATCGTATGGGTTGTATTTCTTTGAAAAAACCCGTTGCGCATATGTGGTATTTCCGCAATAACCCCAATGTTTTAGCGTCAGTTTTAAATATGCGTAGTCAAGAAATTGACGAAACAGTGCATTTTCAAACTTATACAGCTTCTAAGTTAGGCACACAAAATTATTGTTTACATGGGGGGGTACAGTGGTTTGTAAATCACTGGGAACCGATGCACCCATATTTTGCTGGTGATCTGGATTCTATTAATGATAAAGCTGCACCTTGGAATTCCCAAGGAACTAAAATGCCATTACAGATTAAAACAATTGAAAATTGTGGTGCGGAAGCGTTACAGGAATTGTTAATGCGCCTTGATTTAGTTTTTTTACAACGAATGCTAGCACGCAAATTAAAGAACGCCATCGAAAAGAAAAAGTTGGCTGCAAAATCTTTACGTAAACGCCATAAACGTCGTAAAAAGGCTAAATTACTTGGACGAACTGATCAAAAGAACTATGGAATTACAATTGAAGTAAAAACATATGCTCGACGATTAGAGTTTGTACGTTCGTTAGCTCGTAAAGGTTTACGACCAGAATGGATGATTTTATCAATTTTCCCAGTGTTGCCACCAGATTTACGTCCCATGATTCAAATGTCTAGTGGCCGATTTGCAACTTCGGATTTAAACGATTTATATCGTCGTCTAATTTATCGTAAAATTCGTTTTGAAAAATTTTTAACACTTTTTGATGAAGAGTTTTTACCAGATTTATTAATTCGTCACGATTTATGTCTATTACAAGAAGCTGCGGATTCAATTATTGATAATGGTCGATTAGAAAAACCAGCCCAACGACCGAACCGTAAAGCATTTAAATCGTTAACTTCTATTATTGAAGGTAAACATGGTCGTTTCCGTCAAAATTTATTAGGTAAACGTGTTGATTATTCTGGTCGTTCGGTAATTGTTGTGGGTCCAAAATTACGTTTGCACCAATGTGGTTTACCTCGTGAAATGGCATTAGAATTATTTCAACCTTTTGTTATCCGTGCGTTATTGGAAGAGTCTGGTGTAAAAAATATCCGTGCTGCTAAAAATTTATTACAGCGTCGTCCACAAATGGTGTGGGATATTTTAGATAATGTAGTTTTAGGACACCCAGTTTTATTAAATCGTGCACCGACATTACACCGTTTAGGAATCCAGGCGTTTGAGCCCATCTTGCTATCTGGCCGTGCTATTCAATTACACCCATTAGTATGTCCAGCTTTTAATGCTGACTTTGATGGAGATCAAATGGCAGTACACGTTCCATTAGGGCTCGAAGCACAAGCCGAGGCTCGTTTATTAATGCTAGCAACGCATAACTGGTTATCACCTGCTACTGGTGAGCCTAGTATTCTCCCAAGCCAAGATATGATTCTTGGGTTTTATTATTTAACAACTTTAAAACCAGTTATTAGTCAGAAAAGTCAAATTGCACAATTAGCAAACCCAAACTTAAGTATTAAGCCTTCTGAATTAGTGCAATCTAACGCAATTTATAATACTTTTCAGAGTGTGCTTCATGCGTATGAAATTAATAAAGTTGACTTACATGAAATGATTTGGCTTCGTTGGTCATCGTACATTCAAACAGATACTCCAGATCCATTACAAATTATTGTGCAGCCTTCTGGTCATATCACAACGGTTTATGACACTTTTGCAATGCAATCAAGTGTTTCGTTTGTACCTGAGTCTGTAATTGAATTAGATGAACGCGCAGATTACGCTTTTGCTGCTTCAGTCCCACAAACTTATAATCTTCAATCGTCCTTCCAAGCTTCATCTTTTTATATTCGTACAACTCCAGGACGTATCCTTTTTAACAATTTAATTTATGAAAACCTTTTTTTCTAATCGAACTGTAGATAAAGGTGAGATGAAACGTCTGATTAAATGGGTACTTTTGAATTATGGAACTGAAAAAACAACCCGTTTAATTGATCAATTAAAAACAATGGGATTTCATTATGCTACGCATGCTGGAATTTCATTAGGAATTGATGATTTATCTATCCCACCAATTAAATCAGCATTTTTACAAAATGCTGAAAATGATATTTATGAAAATGATTTACGTTTAAAACGTGGTCAAATTACTTCTGTTCAACGGCTTGAAAAAGCACTTGATATTTGGAATACAACTAACGATACTTTGAAAACTGAAGTTGTAAAGTATTTCCGTTCTACTGATATTTTCAACCCAGTTTATATGATGGCATTTTCTGGTGCTCGAGGAAATATCTCACAAGTACGTCAATTAGTTGGAATGCGAGGTTTAATGGCAGACCCTCAAGGTCAAATTTTAGATTTCCCAATTCGTAGAAATTTTCGTGAAGGACTCACTGTAACAGAATATATGATTTCTTGTTATGGTGCCCGTAAAGGTCTAGTCGATACGGCTTTACGTACAGCCAGCTCTGGTTATTTAACGCGTCGATTAGTAGACGTAGCCCAAAGTGTTATTATCCAACAAGTTGATTGTCAAACAACACAAGGATTACGTATTGTGCCAAATCCAAAACAAATTGATTCACAGTTAATTGGTCGAGTACTTTTTGAAAATGTTATTGACGTCGATACAGGTCAGATTATTGGTTACAAAAACCAAGATATTTCTCCAGCTTTAGCATTGAAATTAGTAAAACAGTCATCTTTAACGATCCGTTCACCCTTAACTTGTAATTTTCATGCTGTCTGTCAACTTTGTTATGGTTGGAATTTAGCTCAACAAAAATTAGTTCAATTAGGTGAAGCCGTTGGAGTATTAGCAGCGCAATCAATCGGGGAACCCGGTACTCAATTAACCATGCGTACTTTCCACACAGGTGGTGTATTCGCTGGAGAAGCTACCGAAAAAGTATATGCCCCTCATGGTGGAATTCTTTTTTATAGTAAAAAAGTACGTGGACGTAAAGTTCTTTCAAAATACGGGGAAATCGCTTTTTTAACCTTTGAATCTCTTCGAGTAAAAATTAAAAATTCTGTGGAATCTTCGGTTTTAGAGTTTCCAGCGTTTACTTTATTATATATTTCTCCGGGTCAACATATCCTAGCACACCAAAGTTTGGCTGAACTTTCTCGCGTTGAGACAAAACGTAAGTTTGAACAGTTTGAGTCAGGTGGTGAGAATCTTCAGAAAGAGTTTTTTGCAGACCGCTCAGGTCAAATTTTTGTTCCCCAACTTCAGAATTCCTTAAAATCAAAGTCTTTAAAGTCGACTTTAAATTATTCTGAGATGTGGTTATTAGGAGGAACGCTTGTTCAATCTAATTTATTAATTCAGGGAGATAACATCAAAACTGCACTTCACCCGATCCGTCGTGATGAAAATTTTTATCCTAAGACCCAACAAAACCCATTAACTGATTTTTATAACTTAAATTTCTCAATGGTGGCGCCCAAGAGCAATTTACTAGAAAATTTCACATTCAATGATCGTGTTATTTTAAAACAATTCCAACTTGGTAAACATCGACGACTATCTTCGGAACATTTAAATTTTGTGCGATCGTATTATTTAGAATTAAATAAAACAGTCTCAAAAGAAGTTTCTTCTAAACAGTGTGTAATTAAACCAGGGGTTCATGAAACTTTAGGGTTTAAAGTGAAGAATTTAGCTTTCCAGCAACTAGAGGTTAATCAAAATTTACCCGTAAACAACTTTAAATTGTTCCGTGTCATGAAAGAACAATATGAAGTTTCATGTCTAAAACCTGCAGTAAATTCATCAGTAATTTCACCAGT
>JACLAB010004358.1_pt1 | contig 12465 bp, 8 predicted proteins | sample 8027921 | NCBI WGS metagenome assembly JACLAB01 (sample SAMN15725117, study PRJNA655200) | protist metagenome | isolation source: fluorescence activated cell sorting (FACS) single amplified genomes of... | place: USA: West Boothbay Harbor, Gulf of Maine | collected 2000-07-19
AGAAGGATTTATTTATTTTTTAAATTAAAATTTTTACAAGTTTAACGATGAAAAAACTGATTTAATTTTCCGTTTCTGCTGCAAAGAGCGATTGAAAACGTTGAAAGGTCAGTTCCTCGAGATCTTTGACTATTATATCAGCTTCATGAAGCTCCCAAGCCTTGAATCTATCTGAAATAATAACACACTTCATCTGCAGATCTTTAGCTGCCTCGATTGAAAAAATTGAGTTGCTGATCACAACGCATCTCTGTAGTGGGCGAGACAAAATTTCTGCAGCAGTCGTAAAGCTGTCAATATCTGGTAAACTATGTGCAAAATCATCGGATCCCACCAGGAAGATAGTACGATTCTGTTGCTTGTAAAGCTTCTTTAGTTCTAGTTCTAAACTCTCACGTATTCTAGAAGATGATACTATAGCAACTGGTATTTTCCACGTATGAAAGAGAGTGCATAGCCTTGTGAAACTTTCAAGCCTGGCCCCACCTCGTCGAGCTTCAATATTTTGCTCAGTCAGAATTCCTCTTCTGCGCTTCAGTAAGGATTCAATACGTTGAGGATCTCTAGTCCAACAGAATACTTGACAAATCGCATCATTAAATTTCATACCTTCGGCCTTCTTAAGTTCAATAGCTGTTGGTTCTTTCAGATTCTCCTCTACTGCCAAAGTACGCCAAGCCTCTCGCTCATATTCAAAGTTAGGAGAATCTATTACTCCTTCGAAATCAACGATTACACCAAAATAACGTGTTCCAAGTTCTTCAAGTCGTACGAGAGGATTATATAAAACTCTATCGGAGTCTTCAACACAAGTTAACTTTATTTGTGACTTCAAAGTCATCAGTTTCTTGCACATTGAAGGATTCGAAAGCTTTTTTCTCGAATTTGAGATAAATATCCCTTCAACAGGATTTTTCAAGTTTCTATGAGAATACATACTTAATAGTGCAGGTGGGACATTTTTGATCAAATTGCTACGGTGTCAGCAGTTAGAAACATTTTCTGTTTCAAATGCAGTTCTTTGCTTTAATGTGCCAAAACGTTCACTGAGTGAAGTATTTCGCACCCGTTCAGGCTGCTCCTGAAAACAGAGAACAAGACTATGATAGCAATGCTGAGGAACAGGAATTATCGTAGCACCACATCCAGGCAGTACATCGTATAAGAACCTTTCTGGTTTTAGGTTTCTTAAAAAAAATAAGAAAGTCGCATTTGTTTACTACTTGTGCTGGCAACCTTTTGTGAACCTGGCACTTAGTGGGTTTTTCCTTTTTCTTACAAGTTTCGGGTTTCCAGCAATCAAGGATTCAAATTTGAAATTTTTCCTCATTCCCAAGTCAGTCAAAAGACATAGAAATCTAAGCGAGAGAACAATCAATCAAAGTGAACTCGTTCAATTGAGTTCAATTTCGTATTTTCAAGTACCCTACCCTTTTGAGATAAATGCGCCGCAATGAAATTGGGGTCAGAGTCGAAAATCTTCGTGAAGGATTTCTTTCACCAGAGAATGGAAAGGTATGTCGCCTAAAGAGGAGAAAATGAATAATCTTTCTTACTTCCTCCACTTTAGACTCGCAATGAAAAACTAGAACGAAATGCGCTTCATAATATTTCGAATCAGCTTCCCCAGGAGTCTCGTAACTCGGAGAAGATCTCGTTCACTGATACAAAGCAGCAAAAGAATTTATTTAGAAGTAGAATCGGATTCCAAGATATTCAAAAAAACAGTCAGACCAGAAGAGTTCTGGAGAAAGAAAAAAAATGGTTTTCGAACTATGAAAATAGTGCAAATGGAGGAAATAAGAATCCGACAAACCATATCAATAGTCAAAGTGATTTGGTCTATGATGAATACACAACAGAAATATTTGAATACTTGTATTCCTCAGAGGTGGGAAAAAGTACTGATCCAAACTATATGTCTAGTATCCAGACTGACATCACCCCCAGTATGCGCTCAGTCTTAGTTGACTGGCTAGTAGAAGTAGCCCAAGAATATAATTTGTGCTCTGAGACCTTATTTTTAAGCGTGATTTACACAGATCGTTGCCTTGGCAAAATGAAGGTAAAGAGAAACCAACTGCAGCTAATTGGGATAACGTCTTTATTCATCGCTTCAAAATATGAGGAAATTTATGCTCCAACTATCGAAGATTTTTGCTACATCACTGACAGTACTTACAATCGAGAAGAAGTTCTTCAAATGGAAAGAAAAGTTTTAGATATACTTAGTTTTGAGCTGACCCAACCAACTATTAAGACTTTTCTAACGAAGATATTGGAAGAAACAGGAGCAACTATCGAAGTTAAAATGCTTGCAATTTTTCTTGCCGAACTTACGCTCACAGAGTACAAATTTCTTTGCTTCAGACCTTCAATGATAGCAACTTCAACTGTTATACTTTCATTTCTTACCCTTGATAAATTTCAAAACGCTTCTCAAGTTTTTGAAAACTGGTCGCGATATACTCTTTATGAACTGAGATCTTGCGTTGAGTTGCTCAATGTGGTATTTACTTCTGAGTCAGGTCCTGCAGTTCGTGAAAAGTATGCCCAGGAGAAGTACAAATCCGTAGCTTTAGTAGCTCCTATTCAAAAATTGTCATGGGAATAGCTGAGAAAACTTCATTGCATCTGTAAATTCTTTTTTCTCCAAATCATAGCTATCCTGTAAACTTCTTTTCTCCAACTTTTTTCCATAGAACAAAAAAAACTGAAGTAAAAGAGCGTTTGAGCACAGAAAACTTTATAAATTCCAACCCAGGCTAATCAAATTGTAGAGTCATAGCAATATGTTTGATTCAAGTATTCTATGATTTTCGCACTTTCGAATAATTGGATACCCGTATTTTCATCTTCTATGAATGGAACTTGAAAAGTTTTTGCTTTCCTCAGCAGTTCAGTCCTACGAGGACTTCCTCTAGAGCATGGGCGCAAAACATAAGGCAGTTCCATTTCACACAGTTTTTCTCTGACAAGTGAGCAAAAAGGCGAAGCTTCGTATGCCCACAACTCTAACGGCTTCACGGGATATCTGCATGGCATCTTAGAATGAGATATACTCGAGGAGGATTCAGTATTTCTGGATCGCATGGCGATATCAGCAGTTCCCCGATTTGCTACTAAAGGAGAGGGAGCAGAGCCGTCTAGATAAACATCATATAAATAATCTAAAATATCTTCAGCGCCAATAATAGAAACGCTAGAGCGAGAGTCATGTAAGAAAGGTAGTATCTCTTCCCCGAGTGGAACATTTTGAAGCTTTGCTGCCAACGTTCTGTGACGATAAGCTCCGTATGGGCATGGTCTACATTCAAATGCTAAATCAAGCATACACAGTGCTTCACGAACTCTTCGGCATTCTCCGTCCGTTTCAACATCATACAAGACTAAATTTGGTGAATCTTGGAAACCTCGTTCAGATTCAACTTGAGATTGAGTCATTCTCATTGACCCTAAACGGTAAGCTTCGTCTAATTCATATTCACCTGCGCGAACAAAAGAGTAGATTTCAGACTTTTTCTTTCGAACCCAAGGCCTCCAACCATTCACAAACAAGCTTGATGCTAATCGTAGTATACCGCAGCGTACTGTTCCTAATAAATCATCTATCTGTTCTGGAAGAAAAGAATATTTTTTGGGTTGTACGTCATTGTAGTAGTTCCGTCCTTTTACTTTGAACTTTCTTACACCAAAATCTGATAATTTTGGGCGCCACATGGCGTGAGCGCCATAAGGAACTCGGTCTGGGAGGATAATCCTAGAAACTGGCCCAGAGGAAATATCTTGAGCATTTAGTATTATGCATTCGCTACGAGAACGACCCAAAGTTTCTGTATTCTCATCGTGAACATAAAGTACAAGCCAACCATCATCTTCAGATCCCTTTAACTTAGTTGCTCGTGGCACAAACTGTGACTCCATACCAAACCTTCCAGGACCGTGCTCATACACTTGTTTATCACCTGTTTCAAAGTCAAATTTTACCACAGCGTCGAATTTGAGCTGTGCATCATCCCTCAGGATTTCCGTTTTAATTCGTCCAGCGTAAGCGTACCGATTCTTTACACCTGTAAATTCATCATTAATACGGGGAACTTCCACTATATCTTTATAGAGGTATCTTTCCTTTACTGAGCCATCAACGAGATTGATTCGCCATTCATGGACTCTTGGTAAGTTCAAATCTTCTTCTAGGGTGCGCGTGATCCAATCCCGAGTATCTCTAGCTTTTAGTGCATTGTGGAAGAAGCCATCTTCTCGTACACCAGTTATAACTATTTCTTCCTGACCGTTAGCATTTGTTTCTTCCCAGGAGTTGATAAAGTGATAAACCATCTGCGCACAACTACAATCAAACCACTTCGCAAGAGGAACATTCGAATCGCGCGAAAATACACCAAATCTTGCATTTTTATCATTATTGTATTGAAGGGGATGGCGACCGAAAAATTGGCGTATAGGCTTTATATCCAAGCTACCTTCAAACAAAATAGTATACTTCTCAGTAACGCAAAAATCATGCATGAAAACACATCCTGCAAATGGGAAGCTCCACATCGGAGTTAGGTCCTTAATTTTTCCATTTTGATCCAAGGATCCAATAGAACAGTGTGGAGGATAGACAGGATTGAATCCAAAAAAGACTAGGTCTCCCGTCAAAGGTGCAACTTTTGGGTGCGCCGTAAATGGTATGTATGGAGGAAGTTGGTTTTCAAAATTGCAAGCTCCCAGAGTTGTGAGCCTCTCAGGATCTAGTTCCCACGGTGGCATTGTATCTTGTAAGGCTAAAGTACGGCCAGCAAAATGCACAAGAGCAGTATTTGCTGAATCTTTCAAGAAAGCTCCTCCAGAAACCAAATTTGCTACTGCATTGAGTAAGAAAGTGCTGCCTTCCGCATTCATCAGTGGCCGAAATAGCCGTGCCCCAACCTCCGATTCATCCTTCCAACTTTTAGTTCGTATGAATCGATTGCGATAACACAGCCTTGAGTTTACATCGAAATCTAACGCATAGATCATCCCGTCACCTTCAAACCAATGATGCCAGCCATTTGAAATATTGAAATCCTTTTGATCTGGGCCTTTTCCCCACACCTTGTAATTTTGTGCCTCTAGTTTTGGATTTGGTCCAACATATGCAAATTGTCCTTCCGGGAAATCATCAGGTACGGATCCAATTATTCTCAATCCGTCATTATCTGACTCAGAATTCCTGTCCAAGCTTGAAAAGCTTGTGTACTCTTCTCGGAGTGGCAAAAAATTCCCACTCAAAAATGCAGCTCCGTGTTCTCCGTAATCCTCTATAGGAAAATGAAGGCTATTATCGTGCTCAGGACAAGTGGATATCGGGCTACTATGATCGTGCGTCACATACTCCACCACCTTCCTCGATTGGATCCGAAAGAAATTATAATCCATATCTACTACTTTCACGCTATTGACTGTTTCTCCACGCGGGATATGTCTATCCCGATGTACGGGGCTGATATTTGCTCGCCATCTTACACGTGAACTTATGGCATGAATACTCATATTATTTATACTCCAGTGTCGAATAAGGTGAACTGCTGAACTCCTTACGTAGCACTTCGTTGCTTCATAAATAGTATAGAACTGAAATATCGCCACAGGTATGTTTTAACGAAAGTTTCGATGCGCGAGAAAGAATCCTCGAACCAAGGGATATTTATTTTAATTTAGGGTAGGTTTCATTTTGACCTGCGAGACCGTGAGTGGCCAACAACAACGCCTTAAGGTCTTAAGCTTGTACCCATAATCAAGCAGCAGCGGAAAATACTAATACTAAGGTGAACCAACCATAGAAGTAGCGCATAAGAAGAAGACGAAGAAGAATTACGATCTTAACCATTCGTTCCAGTTCGGATCAGGGTAGTACGGTAGTTGCGTAGTTCGGCCAGTCCCCAGAATAAAAAGAATTGCTGCAATTTTTCCAGTCTGGAGTACTTAGAGAAGTTCAATCTGTATCGACACAAGTAAAATAACGGTGACGACTCCTCCTGAAGACTCGGGATAATCGAATTTTCTTGCTGTAACAGAACGACAGTCTCGAATGAGATTAGAAAAGTGCTGGTTTTGTAGCTCAACGATCTATCCAGGTCACGGAATATGCTTTGTCCGCAATGACTCTAAGTTATTTCGTTTCTGTCGTTCCAAGTGCCACAGGAACTTTAAAATGAAACGCAATCCACGCAAGGTTAAATGGACGAAAGCCTACCGTGTATTGAGGGGAAAAGATCTAAGTGCAGATAAAGTTTTTCAGTTTGAAAGTCGAAGGAATCGAATAATGAAATATGATAGGGTCACAGTCAACTCTACCTTGAAAGTATTGCAAAGTTTAGAAAAAATCCGTGAGCACAGATCAAATAGACTCTATGATAAGCGAATGAAAGAAAGAGAGGACTCGACAAGAAAATTAGAAAGGGACGAGTTAGATCAAAAAGTTCACCTTATTTCCACTTCAGGCAAGTCTAATGCACGTCAAGGCACTACACCAAGGTTAAAAGTCCGCGTATCTCGCTTGCAAACTGAACAAGGCTCGTGATGAAGTGCAGTCACACAATATTCAAAATAAGAGTTATGCTTTGAATTTGCATGACAGAGCGATTGCATCAAGAAAATAATCTTTGGAATTTTGGTTAGGTTCGATTAGATGGTATGAAGGCAAGGCACAAAGCTTGTAAATGCACTGTCGCGGGATTGACCTTATTTTGAATGTCGTGAGTATAAGAACCCAGATAGTGATTTAGGATACATCCGTGCTGTAAATAGATATAGTACAAAGCTTTGTGTTTTTTATTGTTGCGTTAAGCTCAGGATTTAAACTTTAAGAATAATAGGGAAGTACTTGAGTGAGAATGTAACACCACGCAACACCCGACAAACCTCCAACTAACCAACCAGAGGTGAAAGAAGCCCAACCTTCCGAACTTTGTAACGGGTCACGTGTCACGGAACGACCACTGAGAGTTTTCACACCAACAATATCATCTCGTTGAAAAGCGGTAGCACCATATATACTCAGGCAGGCAGTCAGGATGAGCACAAGACCGGCACCAGAAAGGCACCCAGCAACTTCAGCAGCGTCAGTCATACGAAGTGGACCAAGTTTGATGAAGGGACCAGCCACAAAAAAACCGTGAGCCAGGCCAACCTCAACCCCCCGAAGAAGAGGAGATACTCCAGTACGATAGGCGGGGAGATTTGAAAGAAAATTTGATACAATCGGAGCCGAGGTGACCGGCGTTTCAAGCATTCCAATGAAGGGATCCCCGTTGATCGGCTTAATAACTTGCGCCTTCTCACCTGCAGATGCATAAAATTTCACGCGGTTCTCTCGCGTCAAATATCTGATATAAGCGAATTTCGTTAGCGCAGATGCTCGAAGTAATATTCAAAGTGGATACCTGAGATTTCCTTTTCTGAATGCGACGGCATATTGTTTCTTTGAGCAAAGCTCAGTGCTCTATTGAATAAATTTTTTGTTCAGTATTTCTGAGTGTTGCGCTTCCCCGTGTTTTGACGAAAATCGAGAAGAAAAGCTTTGTCGCGACTTGAAAAACTCACCGTAATGCTCGCAGGAGTGACGGCAATCATTTTAGAGGACAATAATCCGTGCATATTTAGCTTGCAAATTCGCCTTGGAACTGTGACTATGTGACGAAGGTCGGTCGAACTATAGATCAGAAGAGGAACTTCGAAGTTATAGTATTTCCTCGATTGCTCGATATCTGTCTCCAATATTTGTTTTTCTGTTTAATTTCGTAAAAGATGAAAGAGGGGGGGAGGGACTTTCGGATTTCGGATTTTTACCATATCAGCAAAAAATTGTGATCACATAGATCGATTTGTGAAAAAATCTTGTTTTTGTTTTTTTTGTGGGAGAAAAGAAAAAAGAGACCTTGGGATACGCAACCAAGGGTAGGCGTAAAATAAGAAGCAAAACACACAGTTTCTTCATATAATATTACTCTCTCATATTCAAAATGTCAACTATCGTTTCATCCGTTATTATCTCTTCCAAGATTTCCACTCGTTCCAGTAAGTTTTCGTTCGCAGTTGTTCCCGAAGCTTAGAAATCGCTTGCTTCGTTTTGCTTCTCTTTGTTAATCCTTCAATATATGAATTTGAACTAATTCCGCTTATTTCTAGACACTACGAACCGAACTTCCAATGTGGCGCATGGTATGTTCTCATTTGTTTATAATTTCATATTTCGCATTAACATTTTGGATGATTTGCTAGGTCCCAAAACTATCGTTTCCGACAACTCGAAGACGAACTTTCTTAACAGAGCCGAGAAGCTTGCATTGGCAGTTTCCACTTCCGTCTTGACTTCAGCCTACCCGGCCCTTGCCATTGTACGCTAAATTATCATTTACGATGCAATTTAAATTAACTTTTTTCGACACGCAGGTTGATGATCGACTCAACGGAGATGGAACTGGGCTCCCGCTCGGTATTAATGACGGTGCTCTTGGCATAGTATTGGGCACGGTACCACTCGCCATTTTCGCGTTATATTTTACGGCTGGTAAGCAAGATGGAGAAATTATCGCTGGTGGCAAGGATGATGACAGTGGTCTTTCGCTGTAATACGTGCATGATTGAGTAGTTGGCTTTTTTAATGCAAAGTATAATTATGTTCTGTTCTGTAGATAGATCTTACTTCCTCCAGTAAAACTTCACAAAATACCACATCAGTTTCCTGCGCATGTTCGATTCATTCTAATGCTATAATTCTGCTCATCGTAGAACTGGTTAAGATTATTACACACATGCACAGAAGTACTAATGTCGCACACAGAGACTCTTCAAATTCTACTTCCTGGCGTACATTGCTCGCACTCTTGCGAAAGTAAAAGAAGTATGAGTTTATGTTTAACGAATGTAACACGATATCGAGTTCGTCTGTTTTCATTTTAAGCACTAGATAGTACAAATTTGATCCTGTCGTATGTCAAATACGATGCGGATTTCTACCACATCAATATACAAGAGCCAATAGATAATCCAGTAGAACTGTACACTTTTCTTGGTTCGCATACAAAAAGAATACGCTGCTATTTTTTACTTCCACCTCAATCAGCATACATTAATGCATTTCCAACGAACAAATGATATGAGTCCATCTAGTTATGGACTTCGCAATGGGTGTGAAGAGTATCAATGATTCATATTTTGTGAAGAGGAAAATATTCCAGCACTAACTTTTTAATTACAAATATAAAAGATGCGTCCGTCCGTTAAATGAGTTTAATTTTGTTCAATGTTATATACTGTGAGAAATTCGTAACTCTTCTAAAATATGCTATATCAAAGTAACTTACAGTGCCGATAGTGAATGCCAATGAGAGAGCAAGAAAACTGACATACATGATTGGTGTAGGAGCTCCTGCAAATTGCATAATTTGCTGATGTTTCCAGCTTAGAAAAGTAACTTAAAGACCAAAATAACGAACTGTACCTCTGAATGATAATGCGAAGCGGTGGTGAGAGCAGATGCTACGGATTCATCACTTTGAACTGTACAGGAAATTTAAATAAGATTTGGCTAAATACTTTCGAAGGGATGCTGAGTAGAGAAGAGGCAAGAAATTCCGAAGTTTATCCAAACTACTCCGGTTTCTTCGGTATTCTCAGGCGCGCGACGTTCAGGTGGAAAGAGATCGGACAAAAATCAAACTGGAATAACTTACTTGTCGAAATTTCCTGCAAAGAGCATCGCACAGAGACATTGCCGGGAGAGTAGTTCGAAACACGCCTAGATTTCGCGTGCAACTCTGCGCGAGAAAGGCGCGATGTTAAACTGGAATGAACCACCGGTGAGTGCGCAATAGCAGATATCATATCTATTTTCAAGATTAATTCACGTATAGAAAATCCAAGAAGTGCTGGACAAAAAGTAGCGCAAGGTTCGTAAAGGTTTTGTGAAGTGACGAATTTGTTGATCGCCACCGACTTTAGTAATCTATTTTGTAGTTTTGGCTTCTGAGAATTTTGAGTTTGAGTTTGGCTGTTTGGTGGTTCCTCGGTCCACGGCGACTCCAGAAAGCCGGAAAAAGAAGCTCATAAGAAATTGAGTACTCGTAGTACAAGCGACAAGTAAAAAAATAAAAATCCCGGAAACAAAAATTTAGGTTTCAGGGATTAAGCTCTACTCACGCTCCACGTTCTTTGTTTCCAATCATAAAAAGCTGTTTAAATGACTCATAGCAGGTGTGAGAAAAGCTGATATACCCGCAGCTTTAAAATTCATAATATTTGAAAACAAACAGTACTACTCCAGACCACTAAAGTCCGTGTTGCTCCTCCTGGCTGAGAAGTACTTGTCCGAGTTAAATTAAACAATTACAGTTTTTGCTCCGGAAAATAAATAGAGTCCAAGCATCTTGGAGGTACATTTTGCCAGTTTCTTGGACGCTCTTGAGCGTCACAGCTTCCTTCAAAGTTATTTTCGGCAACAATTGTTGGCAAGCTGTCAATATTTATGTCACGTAAAGTTCTTGCAACTATATCCTTGGTTATCGAAGCTGGTTGTGCAAAACCATCTCCACCTGTTGGACCAGCTTTGGGTGGACATGGCCTAAATATACTTTCTTTTTGCAAGGAATTCAATGCAAGGACGGCGGAAATAAAGCAGAACGTCCCAGTTCCAGTTAAGCTTACTGCTTTTACGGACAAGAGCTTTGAGTGGAGTTTTTCATCACCTCCTGCGAGCTTCCTACTCTTGAAAGCTGCAGGAATAAGTTCTGGCAGTTCGAAGCCTGGGCATGCACGAAGTGGAACTATCTCTCTCAAACACCTCTATGAAATTGCAAAAGTTAAGAAGTCAGAAAAGGGCAATGAGTTCGTCCCTCTACAGAGTATCTGTTCGAGTATAATTGGTAGCTCAAAAAGCATGGGTCTTTTTATTACAACTTGAGGAGGTAGGTGTGTTTTTAAAACGATGCTCCTATTTTGTTCACTCCGCCGTCAACACCTCAAGAAACGGTCATGTCGATTGTTACAATTTTTACACGAACACCACGCTCCAGTGAACGGACACGCCGTTCGCTTCGCTCGCATGTACGAGCAGCATGAGTGCTTAAAATTTGCACTGATGAACGATTACCCAGACGATATAACCGAACCGATGAACATCTGGACGCAGATGGACTAAAATAAATTTTTTAGCATTTTTTTCAGTTACATTTTTTCTACTGGGAAAGTAAATCTCGTCAGCTTTTTCTTTAAATAATACTTGGATCAGTTAGAACAAACAGGAATCAATAGGAATACGGATCGTTATTCGTTACTACCACTCGTAAATCGGAAACTTCAACATTAGTGGAATACTTGCCTGTATGCTGCAACCGCAGTGACTTCAATAATTCACAATAATTCACCCACCTTGTCTTTTGAGAACCAAAAACCCTAATCTCACCGCAATTCAAAACAAGGCAAAGAAAAGTGCCGCAGTAAATCCTTGCTTGTACAAGCGGAAGACTTTCAAGCATTGAAGAAGACACACTGCGTGCATACTGGCACAATCGTATCATCGAGTAATAAAAATGGCCGCTGATTACCTCAGAGTGTCGTCGGATTCTTGCTTTTAGAAAAGGGAAGGAACTACGAAGCCGACGAAGATTTGGGAGTAGAAACAAAGACCCGTTTCAGTTTGTGTAGATTTTTTTGGCTCCTTGTTACCATAAATCCCTCCTCTACCCAGATCCAAGTTAGTGCAATCTGACAATCTTCAATCCGAAATGCTCGAAAAAAGGAAAAACTGAAGAACCATGCAGCATAGACGCGTGTTGCAATGCAAACTTTTTTGAGAAAATTTGGAAATCTCTTTGAAGTGTAAAAGAGGGTGTCTTCAGATGAACGAGATACGAGATGAAAGGGCACTTAGAATCAAACAGATGAAGCAGTTAGGCTTGCATCAGTCAAAACGTCCTGCTACCTATATTGCTAAAAAAGATGTTGGGTCAGAAAAAAGTATTGAAGTGTATAAGCCTCCAAGTGGATGGTGCGGATGTCCTCGGCAAGGAGCTCCACTTGGTTTTTTTATTGCATCAAAAACCCCTTTAAGCGGTGATTATGCATCTCAAATTCGAGAGGACGAGAGGTATACGCCAGTTGATACCCTGCATCATGCCAATAAAGTCGGGAGAAAGATTACGTTAGTCATTGATCTTACTAATACCTCGAGATACTATGATGGAGCTGAATTTGAACGTCTTGGGATCAAATATACCAAAATCCAGTGTCATGGTAAAGAAGGACCACCTGATGCTCTCGCGGTAAGTGAGTTTGTGTTCACTGTTAAAAAGCACTTATCTGACCTTGGATCTATAACTGAGATGAAAAATACTCCTACCATTTTAGTTCACTGCACACATGGTTTCAATCGGACTGGGGCAATGCTTGTTCACTACTTCCAGCGCACAGAGCCGTGGCCAG
>JACLAB010009881.1_pt1 | contig 12462 bp, 11 predicted proteins | sample 8027921 | NCBI WGS metagenome assembly JACLAB01 (sample SAMN15725117, study PRJNA655200) | protist metagenome | isolation source: fluorescence activated cell sorting (FACS) single amplified genomes of... | place: USA: West Boothbay Harbor, Gulf of Maine | collected 2000-07-19
GTTTTGGAAGGGTGCCCGGAGCATTCTTACCCCACCGGAGTACCTCCGCCTCCGCTTCTGTCAGTATTCCGCTCGCGCTGAGCTTGGCGCACGCTGCCGACTGGGCCTCAGCTCGAACCATTTGAATGACGGCCTCTCGATACTTTGCAGCGCTTTTGGGTGGATGAAAGCACCGTCTCCGTGCATAGAGCTCATATACACTGTCGCCGAGGAACGCCAATGACGAGGCATTCCACGACTTGTTCGGTTCCTTGCCGCCAAGGTCCAGCTGTGGGGCGGGAAGGACCGAAGGGACCGACTGCGTGGACTGCTGGTCGCCCGCCCGACAGTTGGCTCGCCACCTCTCTGCATGGATGGCGCGCCCCGGCGCACTTTTGTCGCTTGACCGGATGTCAGCAACGAACGGGTGAATGCATTGTCCGCGAAGGGCCGGTAGCACGCTCCTCACGACGCACGACTCCATTTTTCTTTTTTTGTGTGTTCGTAGCTTCGTCGTTCCATTTGCGTCGGAGATTGCACGCACGTGTACATTGATACGACTGCGGTCGTCTTGGTTGCCACCGGCGACGAGCTCAGAAATAGCTGGGGATACGCAGCCATCCGCCCGTTTGGCCATCCGCCGGTCGTTGCGGCTGTCCCGTCACCTAATAAGGACAGTAGGGACAGTAGGGACAGTAGGGACAATAGCCACCCCCGCACGCCACCTCTGTGACTCGGGAGGGTGTCGATAGGGTTCGTCAGTAGAATCTGTCCGGCAGCACTGACCCAAGGCACCGTTGGCCGTGATGTCATCAGACTTTTGCATCATCTGCGCGGACCCGCTTGAGTTTTGCGCATTCGGCGCGTGCGGCCACAAGGAAACGTGCTCCAAGTGCGTAGTACGCCTTCGTACAGTGCTGAAGAACACGAAATGCGTCGTGTGTCAACAGCCACAGCCCAAAGTGTTTGTGACGCGATTCGCGGGGGACTACACCCGCTCTCTTGGCGCGGCCGAGTTTGAGCATCTGGAGGCGACGACTCCGAAGAACTGCCAGCTGAAAGAAGCACAGGCGCATTTTGACGATGCACGCCACTGCGAGGAGCTCAAGGGGCTCTGCTCGTTCGCCCACCCGCTCGCCGGCTCGTTTTCCTCGCTGAAGGCGCTCAAGCAGGAGCTCAAGCGTCGTCATAACGCTGAATTCTGTAGCATTTGTCTCGAAGGTAGGAAGGTATTCGTCGGGGAGCAGGTGGTGTACACGAAACAGCAGCTGCTGCGGCACATGAAGCAAGGGGACGATGACGGGCCGATGGCGCGGGCGGTTGGGTTCAAGGGGCACCCGCTGTGCAATTACTGCAACACCCGGTTCTACGGGGAAAACGAGCAGTTTGAGCACATGACCCGCGTGCACGAAGAGTGCTTCATCTGCAAGCGGCGGAACCCACACAAGCACGTATACTTTGAAGACTATGCGGCGCTGGAGAGGCACTTCAAGGACGAGCACCACATCTGCCAAAACCAGGAATGTCTGGACAAGAAGTTCGTGGTGTTTTCGACGGAGCAGGAGCTCAAGACGCACGTGGTGCGGGAGCACGGTGGCTCGATGACAAAGGCGGAGAAAAAGCTGGCCTTGGCCGTGGAAACGGGGTTCACGACGCGGGATGGAAGGACATTGGCTGGCAGCGGTCCGCGGGGCGGCAGTAGGTCTAGCGTTGCAAACGGGGGCAGGGGTAGGGGTGGCCCCGGTGACGGCGGCGAGTCGACGAGCGGCAGGCCAACGACCAACTACCTGTCGCTGGATCGGCGGCAGGACGTGGTCATCATCGGGGGTGACGCCAACATGCCGTCCAGGAACGCGTCGAGGAACGCAAGTTCCTCAAGTCTGCCGGCTGACTTGGAGGATCGGATGGCGAGGGCCCAGATCAACGAGAGGCAAGGTCGCGTGCCCAACACGTCGCTGTCGACAAACTCGTTGCACTCGCTCTCGGCCCATTCGCGCTCCTCCTCGGCCTCAAACCTCGACTCGGAGGCCGAGTTTCCAAGCATCGCAGCATCTAGTGGACGTCCAGCCGTCGGAGGTCGGTGGGCCGCAACGAACGCCCCGCACCACCAGAAGAACCTCCGAGGAAATGCCGTAGAGGACTTTCCCGCCCTGGGGGGCGGGCCAAAACCTTCGTCGCGTCCAGCGAAAGCGGCTGCATCCATGGCATCGATGGTCGGAAGACAAGGGCAGACGCGTGTCATCAATTCGAACGTAGATGCTTTCCCGGCCTTGGGTTCGCGCCCGGCACCCACCCGCGACATCAGCAATGCGCCGATCTCTTCGAGCTTGCGCCGGGCCAACGAGGCCCTGGCTCAAAAGATGAAGAGACGTCTTGGCGCCGAGAGATACACAGATTTCAAGGGAACGACCGCGTCGTGGGTCGCCGGCAGCATGCCAACACAGGAGTATCACGAGCTTGTGGTATCCCTCGGCATTGCCAACCTTGTGCCGGAAATCGCTGCCACTTGCACGAACCAAAAAGCAAGAGAGGAACTGCTGACGGCACATGCAAATTTCCGATTTGCTGAGACGGCTCTCCCTGGATCGGCGAAACACTGGGTGCCGCCAGAGGTGGCTGCGCTCTCGACGTCCACGCTGTCGAACGGCGGTGTCTGGAATTGCGCGGTGTGCACCCTCCTGAATTCTGAGTTGAACAAAACCTGCGAAGCTTGCGGATCTCTTCGAACCCGTGACGAGAGGTCGAATCCAAAGGGGGCTGAAGCGTTCCCCAGCCTCGGTGGGGGACCCTCCGTCAGGCTCTCGACAGGACCATCATCAATCGGGCATCAGAAGAAGGAGAAGGCAAAGGGCAAGAAAGTCGCCCTAAACGACTTCTACGCGACAGCGGCCCGACCACACCCCCAAAATGTCTGGAAGAACCCAAACCTGAAAAAGCACTGACGACGCGCGACTGGTGCTCGTCGGGTGCGGGCAAGTTACATCAGATCAGCGTTTTGTTCACAAAGTTTGCAAACTTCGACCGCTCCGAGTCTCCGAAAGGAATGTTATGGTCCCGCAGTAGGGTTTCGAGCGACTCCTTCAGGGCCTCTGGTTTGTCGGTCTCGCACTCAATCTCGTACATCGAACCCCACGGGTACGACGTCTGATCGACCTCCAGTTTGAAATCGCGCCAGTCGTACACATGGCGCTGATTATCAAAACCTCCCAGGTAGCTCAAGCCTTTGGCGAACTTGAACTCGTCTTTGAGCTTCTGCACGAGCTTGGAGTCGTACGCCAGGAGCGCACCACTGTCCTTGATGAATTCCCTCGCCAAGATGGGGTCCACCTCCTCCTCCTCCTCCGGCGCCCTCCCAATCCCATCCTTTAGCACCTGCTTCCCTTTGACGGTGATGACAGCCTTCTGATCAGTGCCGTAGAAGCGGACACGGAGCACCACCTTCTGCGAGGACAGCTCTTTCTGGGCGCCGTCAAAAAAGTGGTTCTCCTGATCGTGCACCGTCTTGAACGACGGTAACAGGATCGACTTTACGGCCGCGAACGACGCCGAGTCGGGAATGCGGAGCTTGACCTCCACTTCCTCGTTCTGGATATCCAGCCTGCGCTTCAGCGCAGCCTGCTCCTCGGCCGTCGGAGACTGCTCGTCGTCCCCTCTCTTCGCGTCTGCCTTCCTCTTTCCAGCCGTGTTTGCGTCGGGGGACCTCGTGCGGGCCATGCTCGCGGTGAACTTGGCTGTCGATGGGTGAAAGAAAACGGCGGGGCACGGTCGTGCCCGGAGCATCACCTACTGCGGGGGCGGGGCGATGATTCCGATTCGCTGCGCCGCGGTTGGCTTTGCGTGACCAGCCTTGCTCGAGATCCCTGGCCACTGCTTTTCCTTGGCCTGCTCTTCCTCGCTCCGCCGTGCCGCGAGCAGCTACAGGAGGCGGGATGACGCAACAGGGGTGTGAGTCAGGGAGCGCAGCCGTGGCGCGCCACTTTCGCGCGGTCAGCATGATCTAATAACGCACCTCCTCTTTATCGTGTGGTTTCAGTTCGATCCGGGACGGCTTGCGCTGGATCATGGGAGGGATGGAGAGGGGCAGGGGAGAAGAGAGAATTTTCAAAATCCCTCGAATTCGAGGTTCCGATCATCGGATCGCGCCGACGAGTACCTGGGGAAGACGTCCTCTTTGCGCTGGGAGGAGAACCTTTCGGATATGAATGTGCCGTAGAAATGGCGGCGACACGCTTGCGAACCACGGGCCTGCTGCCAACCCGCTCCCTCGGCAGAACGGGGAGCGGCAGGGCGGAAACCAACGCAGTCCTCTCGTCCTACGCGCTGCAGTACACCCGGCGGCGTTGGATCCAGCGATCTTTGGTCATCCTGTCCGCTTTACTCATACTCTACATGACGGTCTGGAACATGCTCATGGGGGCCGGGTCGCCGAAGGCGGGCGCGAGTGTGGGCGGGGGGACGGTGCGCGGCGGGGGTAGGGTCGCGGCGTACGACGGACACGTCGTCCTCGCCGTGGCCACAAATACGACGGCAGAATCACTCTCCATATTCATCAACTCTTGGAATACGTACGCGCCCGGTCACCGTATCGTGGTGTTTGCCGAGTCGGATATCCTGGATGCCCCTGGGGTGGCGCAGTATCTGAGAGAGCTGCACGTGGACACCGTAAAGGTTCACCGGCCACCGCTGTTAGATGATATATTCGACGAGGAAGAGCCGGAAAAGCCCGGGAGATTGGCGCTGGCCTCGCTCCGGCAGGTGGCCAAGTTTGTGGGAACGAACGGGGTCATCGACTGGGCCACCGTCAAGGGGGTGGCGCTGGTGACCACGGCGGGCGACGTGGTGCTGCAGGGGGATCCGTTCGAGGACAATTCGGTAAAGCAATACATCCCGAAGCAGGGGATCGTGTTGGCCCTCAACGGGGGGCCAGAGCTGGGGGCGGTTCGGGTGGCCACAGATACAGAGATGCTGAGCTCGCTTCGGGACTGTTTTGGCATGAATATGGCCGAAAAGATGAGTAAGCTCTCTCTAATCAACGGGCATGTGGTTCTGGGGGCCCATCGTGGCATGTCCGAGTTTCTTGATCTGGTCGTGGACGTCCTGGGGACGCGGACGCGGGAGCGCTGTCTGGGCAATTGGAGGGCGGACCTGGCGGCCATTCAGTACAGTGTCGGCGAGTTTGGACGTGATCCTCGGAATGTCGACTTTCCCTTCAGCCTGCGGGACCATGTGACGTCGACGGTGTACGGGGCGCGATACGGGCTGCCGTGCAAGATTGACAGCGCCGGCATCCTCCGGCGGCGTCCGCCAGAGGGCTCGGCCCGGCGGGGTCCGACGCCCACAGTAATAAGTCAGTACTCGTCAAGCTCGTATCTCCGCGATATGTACAGGGGTCGGTATTCGCACTACGCACGAGAGAGAGTTGACTTTGACCATCGCCCTGGTGAATAGAGGGCCCTCCCGCGCGCGTGTGGCTGTAATTCAGCACGCTTGAACAACTCCTCTTAACGTAACAGTCGAAGCAAATAGCAGCAAATAAACCAGACGTCCACGGACTAGCCCATGGCAACAGATACATCCGGACTTGCGGCCGGGAAGTGCGTTGTTGCAGGAGGCCTGTGCACGTTCACCACCGGCGATTGGGGGCCCTCGGCACTGTGCTCTTCAAAGTATACGGTATCGTCTGAGGTGCCGCTGTAGGCTTTTGAGACGTAAATGTCAGCCTCTCCCCGGTACTCTGCGGACACCTTCTTCTTCCTCGCCTTGCCCCTCTTCTTCTTTGACGGCGACGTCTTTGGCTGAGCAGCCGGCCCTGTGGCACTTTGCGAGACTAGGACGGCGCCGGCGGCGATACCACCCGCGACGATCGCCAGGCCTGCGAGCCTGCTGATGGCCCCGACCAAACCGCCCCCAGTCGATTGTGACTTGTGGCGACTGTCCTTGCGCCGGACGCTGCTGTCGCCGTCCCGACGGGCTTGGTTGCCGGCGTTCCGGGCGTACATGTTGACCGCGCGAGATTGAACGGACGGGGTCAGCGCCTTCCGAAGCCTGAATTCGGCACCAGGCGTTGCGTACTGCGTGTTGCTCGAGTGGTACTCGTCATCGACAAGCTCCTGCTCCATCCAGGCCTCCCCGTTCTGTTCTGCGCCTTCCATATCATCGTGAATGACCCTCGGTGCCATCCTTCGATCCTTCTGCGCCGATGCTACATCGGTGAGCCCTTGCTCCGCCTTGGCCAAGAGCTCCTTCACCTTCACCGTGCCCCCGAACTTTTGTGGGTCCGGGCTGGCTCCGAATCGATCGACCGGCGCCTTCGGACCGTAAATGTCCTCGTCGCTAACCATAATTGTCCTAGAGAACGAGCTATACTTCCGCTGCTCGTCTTCTGTCCACCGCGAGGGCGTGCCCCGCTTTGAGGCTACCGAGTCTGGCCTCGGGGGCCTCGCTGACCTGTCCGATCTTCCTGTAGACGACCCCGGAGACGTCTTGATCGGGTTTCGCCCGTATGGACCTTCCAGAGAGTCTGGAACAGCAGGCGCCCGCTTGCCGTTGGGCGTGCTGTCCACCGAGAACCTCCCCCTTCCCGCCGACGGCGTGGCCAGCTTATTCTCGTCGTCGTCGGCCAGAGCAAAGCTTATGATGTCCTTTAGCAGCTCTTTAGCATAGACAACCTTGTCTGTCGCAGCGTACGCCGCTTCAACCAGATCCTTGCGCAGCCCGTCCAGCTGTCCGAGCAGCAGCATCTTCTGGTCCTCGGCGTCCACCGCCGACGCCCTGTCCTGGGCAGCGAACCGCAGCTCCCTCAGCTTGTCTTCCAGGTCCTCCAACTGCTGCCTGCCGAGGAAGGATACACACCGTCGAGTGAGATGCGAGTCGGGGCAGAGGGTATCGTGAGGCGAAGGGAGTCGGGAATTTGAATTCGGTCGGCCGACGGGCGGGGGCAGACAAGCCACCCAGGCACCGCCAAGGGTTGAAAACGAAGGCATAGCATCTGATGAACGTACCCAATGTTCAACAGAGCCTTTCGCTCGCGATCTGCGGCGTGAAAGTCCCAAGTAACCGAATCAAGGGGGTGTGTCGACTTTATGGCCATCCGCAGCCTCGACTCCAGTTCACAGACGGCCTCGAGTGCACCAAGCACACCCACGACATCCTTGGGCGTGTTGACCTCCCTGTTCCGGATAGCCGAGAGCGGGCTGGACGTAGGCGCGGGGCTTCTCATGTTTGCCCGTCCTCGTTCGTCCTCGTTCGTCCTCGTTCGTCCTCGTTCGTCCTCGTTCGCGTCTGTCTGCGTGGATGGCAAACTAGGAATTGATTCAATTCAAGCGTCTCGCTTTAAGCTTTGAGTGAATCCCCGCTTTTCAGGCACTTCTCAGCACTCGCGACCCCGTCGGATTTTGCCAGTTGATTTCTTCGCTTGCGACCAGAAGCGGCTCGCCGCTTCTGGTCGCACGTGGCCGCGAAAGCGGCCACTCGCTCCGCACCACGTGCCGGGTTTCGCTTTCTGTCTCGCTTCTTGTTACACGTGGTCAAAAGCGAGAAAATGCGGCCTCCAGTGCGTACGGACACCGCTGGGATCGGGCCGAATCGGCCCGATTCCCAGCACCTTTGTGGTGTCAGTTACATTTTCGTTCCTCCGCGCTCGGGGTCGTCCGTGAAGCTCTCATCCTCTGCGATCTGGAGCTTGCGCTCAAGCTCCTTGACGGCCTCGGCAGCTGGACCCTCGAAGTCATCGTCAAAGCTGCCGAGGTTGCCGAGGTCCTCGGCAGACTTTGAGTCGATGCTGTCGAAAGAACTGCTGCCAATGCCGCGAATATCAAACGTCCCTGACGATGAGAGCCCGGAGATGCTGGATAGTCCTCCCGATCCCGATCCCATTCCGGTGATGGCCGCAGCGGCCATTTTCCGAAACTCGAGCTCGTCGTTCTCGGCCTCTGCCTGGATCTGCGCCTCGGTCAGCTGCTTCTTCAGCTCCTCGTACTTGATCATCAGCTCCTGCCGGCGGGAGGTGAAGCAACTCGGGAAAAAGTTGGGGAAGTACCGCTGGATGAAGCCGAAGATGAGCACGTGGCCCACGGGCGTCAGCGGAGCGATGAGGATGATGATGAAGGGGATGAAGGTCAGCAGGTCCTTGGCAGTTCGCCGGAGGGCTGCGACCTCGCGGGGTTTCAGGACGCCGCCCAATAATGCCCTCCAAAACAACCGCCCCGCCGCCGCCACGTCGCTGGCCAGAAGCCGTACTCCACGGCTGCCGAACAGGATGCCCTCCTTGACCGTGTTGACGGCCTGTCGCGTCTGGAACTGAAGCTTGTTCAGCGAAAATCCAGAAGAGCCAAATACAATGTCGTCACCGATGCCCAGCCTGGTCCTCAGGTCTGGGATCTCCGTCGCCAGCTTGGCCAGTTCGTAGTCGTCGATGAACAGGAGCTCCTCCCGGTGCTTGCTGGCCTCGACCATGACGGCGAGCGCGCTCGCCAGTTCCTTGTATTCGGCGCATAGAAGTGCGATCTCGTCCGTGCTACCCCGTCTCGAAAGCGTCAGATCAGCCACGCCCTTTTGTTTGGATTTGTTCGAGTCGGAGGCCACGATGTCGCCCCCAAGAATGTCCATCGCCTCGCTCTCCAGGCACTCGAACGCCCACTCCATCTCCAACTGCAAGGTTCTGATTGCCAGTTCACGAGATACAATCGTCACCTGCTCGTCCAGCTGTCGGAGCTCGGACGCAATCTTTGCCCTGCTCGGGATGTCCGTCTTGCGCACCCTATTCTCCCGTATTTTACTCGCCTCCTGCAGCTTCGACTCCAGCGCGACGATGATATCGTTCAGATACTTGACCATTTCAGAGTCCTTCCCGGTCGCCTCCATGATCGGGAGAGAAATCTGGTTCTGGAAGGCCTCTGCGGCCGAGTTGCCGCCTGTCTGCCCATTCAACCGCTTCCACAGGTCCTGGAACCCTTCTATCACGCTCGAATTCGTCGTCAAAGACTCTCCAGCCGTCTCTCGAACCCTGGAAAGGTTCTTCGACACCGACCGCAGCCGTTTCTTCAGCCCCTGCCCGCCGGCATCAAAATTCCCTGCCATGCCATCGTCAAGTCCACCGATTCCATCCTCGTCTATCGTCTGAAAGCCCGTCAAAAACTCTTTATCTGGCCCGTTCAACGCTGTGGCCCGGTAGACAGCATTCCTCCGCTCGATTTCCGCCTGAGCTGCCGCCACGGACGGGAACGGCAGGTATGGCAACTCATTCGTCAGCCGATCCACCAGCCTTTTGTACAGGGATTTCACGGTATCCTTCATATCCCGCACAATTTTATGCGGAGACTCCTCCAGGTTCGGGAAAAGCAACGACACATCCCCGGCCTGCGTCTTCAACGTGGACAAAATCATCCGCAGCTCGTCCGCCGTCAGTTCCAGCTCCGCCACGTACTCCACAGCCGCGTCCACCCGCCGCTGCTTGCGCTCCTCAAGCTCTTCTTGTTCAGAACTTGTCGAGGGCGTCGAGAGGGCCGAGATCGCGTCCACGGCCTCCGTCGACGGGCTTTCCTCAACGACATAGACGGGGCACGCCACCTTTAACATGGTCTCCGCCCGGAGAACGTTCCTATATAGCTTGCGCAACGTCAGCGCAACTTCTAATCGAGCCACCCGTTCATCAGAGAAACGGATGGGGTCCGCGTGTTGGGGCGTGGCCGGCGGAGGCGGCAGCGAAGCCCCCTGGCCACCGTGGCCACTACTCTCAAAGCCATCCACGCTGCTCGCTCTGGGTCGAAAGACGACACATCGCCTCTCACGCGCATTACCATAGAGATGCGTGTAGATTGCGTACCCAGGCACCACGCGAATGGGGCCACGCGCGCACCGGGACAGCGACAAACGTCCAGAACGAGCCGAATTCGAGAACGAGACGTTCGTGGCGCTCGTTGCGCTCGTTGCGCTCGAGACGCTGGGAGAGGAACTCACGTGTCCTACCCGCAGCATCTTGACGTCTGAGAAGAATGTTGGGAATGAATGAATGAACGGGGACGCAAACCAAAGGCAAAGACAACAAACTTCTTGAATTCGTCGTCATTCGTCCTCGGCGCGCTCGTCACGACCGCACGTCCACGCCTCTCGGGGAACCTACGCAAGAATTTGGCGTGAGGACGTCATGTCCCGCATCGACTCTCCGTTCTACGCGGGCCCTCCCACGACGACGACACAACAGCTGCCCCTCACGACGCTCAGCAAGGAGGTGGAAACCCGACGGCGCATCCTGAGCATCTTCAACAAAGAGCTGGATGACTTCAAGACAAAAGCGGAGTACGATGACTACCTGGAGGAGCGGGAGGACATCATGTTCAATCTCTCCCAGGGGATTGACGTCAAAGCAACAGAGGCCAAGGTGAAGGCGTATCAGGAGCAGGAGGCTGAGAGCATTGCTAGAAACGAGGCACGACGACTAGAACGCGTGCTTGCGACGGGTGGCGGGGAGGTGGCCGCGGGCGAGGGCGACGAGCAGATGGTGGACCGGGTGGACGACCGGACCGTGCATCTGATGACCGAGGGGGAGGTGGACGGCGTGCTTCGGAATCAGACGAAAGAGGAGTGGGAGCGTATGGCGAGCTGCAGCGGATGGACCCGGTCGTTCTACGAGGCGAGGTGCCGCAGCCTGTACGCAACGTAGAACGTTTGTTCTACCGTACTCGTGATCGATTCGTGACACGATATGTGTAACATTGCGCGCAATAATAGATAGATAGATGGATTGATGGATTGATGGATTGATGGATGGATCCACGGATCCATGGATAGACCTTGCCGAATCAATCCAAGAAGAGCAAGATTTAGTCGAACAGGGAGAAGCCCATGTCCTCGTCCTCCTCCTCCTCAACCTTCTCCTCCTCGGCCGGGGCGGCACCTCCAGCGGCGGCAGCACCTCCGGCAGCGGCGACGGCGCCACCACCGCCTCCGGCACCGACGGCGGTCACCAGCTCCATGATGTCCTTCTTCTCCGCCAGCTTGGCGAACAGGGACGGCCAGTAGCTCTCAACCTCGACACCGGCGGCCTTGACGATGGTGGCGATGTTGTCGGCAGAGATCTCAACGCCGTCATCGGCGCAGATGAGGGCGGCGTAGACGCAGGCAAGCTCACTGTGGGGCGAGCGCGGACAGGGTGGTGGTAAGAAACGTCGAATGAATGATGGATGCGAAAGCGCGCACACAGCGGCCACGGGCGCGTCCCCGCGCCGCACCATGCCTCTACTTTATATAAAGAACACGAAGTAGCGGACACGCGCGGTCGCGTAGCGGCAGAAACGAGACCGCGAGCGGTCGCCTCCATCCGCAGGAAATCCGGCGGCAGCGTGGTTCCGCCGTCACACGTACCTGTTGGACATGATGAAGTTTTGATTCAAAGGAATTAAGCTTCTGGAGCACTAAGAACAAAAACTGTGGGGGAGAGCTAGGCGGAACGAGGTGGTCCTCCAAGCCTTGGACTTCAAGGCTTGAATTGCTCCTCACGAAAATTCAATTCAACTTCCCCTCGGAGGATAGCATTATCATCACCTACATCACCTACATCACCTACATCACCTACATCACCTACACGCCTGCGCTCGGCGAGGAGGGTGTGGTGCTCTCGTACTTACCTCACAAATCCTCCTCACTCCCTGCACCGAATACGACCTAGCTCGGCTTGCTACGGGCCGCGATGACCACGCCGGCGCGGAAACGTCTCATGCGAGACTTTCGAAGGCTGCAGAATGAGCCACCGGATGGCTGCAATGGTGCGTCGACGGTCGCTCGCGATGCTGGCCCCCCGTCGAGACGGATCCCGCTCCCCACCCCGATCTGACCCACTCACGCACGAACCATGCGATCGTATTATCACCCAATCAGCTCGGCCAAACTCCCAAAACATCATGGAATGGGATGCCGTCATCCTCGGACCCTCGCTCACCATCTGGGATGGCTCGGTCCACCGCCTCAAGGTCAGCTTCACTGAGGAATATCCCAATAAACCACCTACCGTGGTCTTTGTCAGCAAAATATTCCATCCAAATGTCTACGACAACGGGAGTATCTGTCTCGACATCCTACAAAAGGCCTGGTCGCCCATCTACGACATCTCGGCCATCCTCACCTCCATCCAGTCGCTGCTGCCGGATCCCAACCCCGACAGCCCGGCCAACGCGGAGGCCGCCAAGCTCTTCACCGATGATCGGGGCGAGTACAATCGGCGGGTGGCAGAGATCGTGGAGCAGAGCTGGAAGTGGGACCCCAAGTTGGATGAGTCATTCGATGAATGATCATTCATGAATGAATGAATGAAATGAGATTCACACATCTGAAAGCAACGAAATCACACCACCACCTCTTTCACACGGAAGCTCGTGCGGATTGCGTCCAGCCGCTCCGCGTCACTCGCATACTTGGCACTGCTCGTCTGGATCCTCAGCGAATACAGCCGCTCGTTCGCCACTCCAAGCGTCGTCAGGTACTCCCGCT
>JACLAB010002977.1_pt1 | contig 12460 bp, 11 predicted proteins | sample 8027921 | NCBI WGS metagenome assembly JACLAB01 (sample SAMN15725117, study PRJNA655200) | protist metagenome | isolation source: fluorescence activated cell sorting (FACS) single amplified genomes of... | place: USA: West Boothbay Harbor, Gulf of Maine | collected 2000-07-19
CGGCCATAATAGAGGGTTTTCCCCGCCCCCACACCACGCTCACACCTCGATTGTTTTACTAATCGGGGTTAATTCCGAGCGTGTGGGTCCGCAGAGGCGTGACCGTTTGGCGGGCTCCTCCAGCCTCGAGCCTCCCTCGCCCCCCACGCCCCATCCTGGGGCGCTGGCTCGTCCCTGAGCCGCCACCAGGCCGCGATAGGCCGGTATGTGATCCTGCGTTACACGGGGAGGTCAGTTCCGGGCGCCCGGCCCGCCCGCGGCGGCGCCACAGATGGTTTAAAACTAGTTTTCAAAAAACGGGCGGGAAACGGGCGCGCTCTTCGGCCGCCCCCGGCGCCGGGCCCGGCATTATTTCGCCGAGCGCGACGCGGAGTTCTATTTATACGGCCGACATGTCCTCGCACACCGAGTTTCGCGCGCAGTTGGTCAGTTTGAGTCCCGGATCGTATTACTCCATCTCCGCAATGCTCGCGTTTTTGAAAAACGAGCGGATCCTCCGTCGGCCCCCGCTCCCCCGCCCGTCACAGCGTCCCGGGTCGCCGCGCGGCGGCCTCCAACGCATCATGCGACCCGTACGGCCCGCATGCGCGTGCTCGCCGTCCCCGTGGGGCGACGTTGGCTATTTCAGGATTTCAGTCTACGGCGCCTGCTGCCAGGCGCGGCGAGAAGTGTATAATAATGGTATTATTACACCATTTTTCATCAAATCGAGACTCACCATTTCCCCTAAATAAATAAATAAAGGTACGAAGGTACCTTATTATTTTACACGGTGGGAAATTAAGTTCGCTATACGGTTCCTATATTTTCCTATAGCGAATTTAGATTCCTATACGCTTCCTATGCAAAAAAACCATTTTCGATGAATTCCTATACGGACGATTATTCACGATTATTCACGAACGAACGAAATACGAAACGTGATAAATAAAGGTATTCGAGGGATTTCGAGTGTATATACACGTAGCGTACGTGCCTATCTATCTTTAATAATAAAATAAGTTATAGGAGTTCTTATTATATCGTTCCTATATTTTCCTATCCATACATCATCGTATATTATTATTCGTAAGAAATTACATATAAAATTTCCTGAAATCGCTTTATTATTTCGACAACGTAATTTTTAATGTTTTCGTCATTAATTATCAATATAATAATAATATGATATGGATAGAATTTAAACCATTATTGTTCACGAGTAAACTATTTATAATAATACTTGAAAACAACTTTGGAATGTACTACTTTATTATTTCATTTCCGTTGTCATATGCATATGTATGGTTATTATTATTATTATTATTATTATCTATTATTAGTTGAAAACAGACAATGGTGTCATCGGCACGCCCGCGATTTTGGTCTCAAAGGCGAAGTGCAAGTGCGTTATGTTGCATGGCGTGCATCATGCTCCTTGCACCCATTGGCACACAGTACTCAACCTCATGTCGTACGCGGGCACCAGTCGCAAAGATTCAACGTCCTCTCATTCCTGGTACCGCCCCTGGCTGCAGTGACCCTTCCCTACGAATCATAGTTCTTACTGCAACGCGTCACCAATCACTGTCCAGGCTATTGAGCTCCATATCAGCAGTCGAGTACGGTTGTTCTCCGGTTGACTTGCAGATCAACGTTGACATTTCCAACCCTGCAAACGAAAGCTCCCTGGATGCCAGTCATAAATGTGTTGAGATTGCGCATGAGAAAACGTGGGCATACGGTAGCAAGCAAGTTTTTCGAAGAATAAGACACGCTGGTCTTTCACAAAGTTGGTTTGAGAGTACGTACAGTGGCGATGCTCAATACACTCTCATACTTGAGGACGACATGGAAGTGAGCCCTCACTTTTACAAGCTTTTTAGTGTTTTTCATATCGAGTCTTCCTTCATGGCAACGCACGTGACAGGTTTTTGTTTGCATCCAAGTGACTGGGAAGTGGAGGTGAAAAGAACTTGTGATGATCGAGCATATTCTCGCCATTTATATCTGAGTCCAGAACCGTGTAATTGGGGCCCTGTGTGGAAAACAAACGAGTGGGCTGAGTACATCGACTGGGTTTTCCGGATGAAAGCAAGCGGAGAGCTCCCATACGTTCCGGACATTTATTCTTACGAGTTCAACGCATACCTACGATCTGGGAAAGATGTGCAGTCATCATGGGTATGGGCCTACAATTTCGAAACCGGGAAGCGTCAGGCAAGGTATTCTTTCACTAAGTGCAGCGGTTACTTCAAGAAAGAAATTTTCCTGGCGGTCAATCACAAGGAACCTGGGGAGCACTTCAAAAAGAAATCCGATGAGCTCAGCGAATCTTCCTTCCTCCAATTTGATTACCAGCGTGCTTTCCACGACCTACTCGACTCACAACATTCGTTCACTCCTTTTCCCTTTGATCACTATGAGAAAGGACAGACCTCACTGAGAGTTAAGAAGTGGTGGAAAGGATAGCTTCGAAAGTAGGAGTGCAAGAATAAATATACGACATGCATCTCAGGACCTCATCATTACGAATGATGCAGATGAAGGCCGTCCTTTCCGTCTCAAGATCGCGGAGAACAAAAACTTTGCTGAATCTCCCTTCTTCCTTGGCTGTTGGGCTGCCGTACACTGTCCCACATTCATTGCACGTTGACCGGGACTTCACGGAACATCGTCCGCGCCAACAGCATCCGGATCATCGTGTTGATGCCGCTAAGACATAAATAGTAGGAGTCGTCGATCGTGAGGTGAACGCGCCAGAAATTATCGTGAGAATGACACTCGAATTAAGGTAACTGATTGCGCAGAGCCTTGTCTGTCACCACATCTGATGGTAACATTTTGGTTTCCCGTCGCCTCGCCTGAAACACATCGCGTAACAATGCAACACGAAGGCATCGTGGTGTAACAAGAAGGTACGAAGGTAACATACCATCGATGTGCTATGTAGCTACTTCTTGAATATCTACTGATAGATGAAGACTCGTGCTCAATGGAAGTTGTTTCCTAAAATTGCATAAATACGAAAGGGATCGCATGACCGCGACCTTTCAACAATACACAGGCCCAATGTAATGAAGAAAATCCACTGAAATTCCCACCTCCGAAACTTTACTGACCCAAAGATCCGTGTCTTCAACACGACATCCGTCCGCACGCGCAGAGATAGGAGCCTTCATGGCAATGATACAACAGATCCCCATAAAGTTGATGTTTTTAAGCAGTGATATTTTGTTGAATTCGGTGGGATCATGTCGCAAATGTAAAGCAAGGTATGATGAGACATACATATCAGATAGGTGCATTTTTCGATGCCGAAAATCAAGCAAGGGAATTCCCACGGTTCTAGATTACCTTCGAGGTACCTGTTGTTGTGAACCGACCATTTAGGCATCATCGCTCGTAGCGCCAAGATGCTGACGAGGTGATCATTCCAGAGCGCAGACATCTTTGGCCGCACAATAAGCAGAAGTTCAGACCGTAACCAAAACTGCCTGTCACGTCGTTTAATCTAACGACCGCGCTCTTCCTGCGAACTGTGGTCGTTTGTGAGCTCGTTTCTATCAACATCGATGCGTGCAAGACACCCTGAACCTGCTGGTTGGCCAAGACTGAAAACATAGTTCATGAGCGTTGGCTCATAGTACACAAAGAGTGGCTCGGCCTCCTGCAATAGGAAACGGAATCGAGGCATAGTTTGTATGGCATTTCGTACGTCTTCACTAACCAATGCCTCGACACCAATACCACGCGGTGCCCCGGATTTCAATTTCTTCAACCATTTTCCAACGGGTTTTGGGAGACTATCAGAGGACGCAAGAATGCCGTTCCGCAGAGAACAACGCAACACCTTTACTTGGAGTGTCTGAGAAGACAGATGAAAATCTCCCAGTCCAGTGCGCTTGAGAATTAGGTCAGCATAGTCTATTGAGCCCGCTATGTAGTCGTCACCACAGCAAAATGTCGCAATGGCCTGATTGTACTTGGCAGCAGGCCGGTCAATGTGACGTTCGACCGGGTTAGAGGCTATGTGGAGCACCGGTGCGGCCCGTGTTGCATCAATAACAACACAACCATTCAATTTGTAGAACAACGAAAGCAAGATGTTATCCCATCGGTAAGTCCCAACGACAAAAGCCGGAAATCGGCGAGTCATTAACAAGGCAAGACTTCTTCTTGTGAAGAAATAGTCGATGGCATATCCGCCATCGGAGCTGAGAGACTGCGTAAATATCTCTTGGTTGTCAAGATCGTCTAGATTTTCAAATATCGGAGCGTTGTCACGTGTGAATCGCCTACCTACCATCAAGAAACTTTCAAAGTGCGAAGCGACGACACCTAGGCTCTCTGGAAGACTCCGAAACGTCAATATATCGCCGTTGATGAAGCCAACAAGTTCTGTGCGAGCCTCAGAAAAAAAGCTGTGGAAAATGCAGTCCATAGTTGGCGCAGCATATTCAGAATTGATGCAATGTTGGATGCTGACGCACTGGACACCACTTATAGCAGACGGAAACCGGTCACAGAATTCTATTCTATCGACGAGGATAACAACATGTGCTGAGCCAAAGTGCTTCACCAAGTTATACATCGAATACAAAGTCACCCTAGCCCGTTCAGAGTCGAGCTTGAGCATTTCGTCGCCATGAATGACAGTTCCAATGGTGAAATCGGACTGTGCGCCTTGCAGAGGCTGCAGGGTGCGCGTAGTAATGTCAATTTCAGCTGGGATGGACAGGAGAAATCCCAACCTTTTATCACCAGAGCGGTGCACGAAAAATGCACACGCCGTTAGAACTACAAGAGTGAGCCAGTTCCTTCTGCGTCCAGTGACGCGCGACCGGCCTGATCCCAGAAAAAGCATGCATTCCAAATGGAAATTCGGGAGCTGAGTTCTTGTGAAACCGTCCACCTCTTCTACTTCTTCTACTGGTAGCTAGAAATAGCAGGGCAAACGGATATCGTTTGCAACGGACCGACCACAGATCACGAGCTGGTGCCAAGGAATATCCCAACCAGAAGGAGTGGATTCTGCTCACCTTCGTTCGAATAATATGTACCTTCGAAGGTATGATAAAGAATACGAAATGGCTAAAACCGGAAAATCAATGAAAATGACAGTTTTGCTGGGGCTCAACCTGACTTGAACCGCGGCGATCAGAGGATTGCCAAACCAACCCGCAAAGCTATCGCCGTGCTAGACAACGACGACGATGACGAGGCCAAGGTCGCGGAGGAGCGACTCCACGTCACGGTGCACAACCCGTCTAGCTAGTAATGTACCCGGGTCTGGGCGCAGTGGAAACACGCGCTACAAGACTAACGGCAGGTGAGCGCGCGAGGGTGGTCGGCACATACTTTAGACGGTTTATTCTTGAGTCCTGTCCACATTATTATATTACATAGAACAGTTTATATTAAACATGTATGGGTTGTAATGCATATCTACCTAACTATTGCCCCCGTGGTCGAGGGTTATTAGTTTAATTGGGGTTTGCAACAGGGTTCGGTTGGGTGTAAAATTCGTGTGCACCGTATATTCCGCGTCGGGCCCCATGGTGTCGGTCGTTGGTGACGACGGATCCGGCGATCCTTTGCATGAGCGATGTGATGAGAGCGACGTGTATGAGGGCGAGGTTGCGCAGGTGGACGTGGTTCCGGAGCTCGTTGGGTGGTTCGACGGAGTCATAAATGGCTTGTGTTCGCTCGTTGACGTTGCCCGAGGCTCGGTTGGCGGTGTGACCGGCAACGTCTTTGAGGAAGTTGAGGAACGGTTTGCCCATCCTTCCGTATGTGTCCATCACGAGCGGGATGAATTCCTTGTTCACTGTGCGCGCCGCGGCCTTGTACTTACCGTCCTTAGCACGATTGCGCTCTGCGATGGGGTCGGCCGTCGGCGCCGCCTTACCTTGGCGGGGCTCGGGTTGGCTGGTGTGGTCCTTGGCCTGTGCCATGATGTGCGTGACGGCGGTGTCTACCAGGACTGTGATGCCAGTCTGGCGTAGACCATCGATGCGGATGTCGGGCTGTTTGCCGCGGGTGGTGCCGTCGGGGTTTACGATGCCGGGGACCTCGCCGACGGGTTCGTCGAAGGTGGAGAGTCCCGCGGCTTTGCAGACCGCTTGCACGGCGAACTTCAGCTTGTCGTGAGTCCTTCTGGCGCTGCCGCCGGCGTTGCCGGTAGTCACGCAGAGCAGGTGGTCGAAAGCGTGCGTGGCTAAACCATTATATTACTCCTCTGTGAACTTTAAATAAGTAAGCAAGCGTAAGGTACAGGGGGTATTTATTGCGATGAATACTCATAGGGCCGATTTTATAGTTGTATATTTCTTCCCACACCGGTTGTTCATACGGTATATGAAAATCATTTGGGAAACTTCAAAATCACGGATTTTGCCCGTCCTCGACCTCAGACCCGACATAATCCACGCGTAGATCCTCGATAACCACGCAGAACCCGACCCGTACAACCTGGTACCACATTTAGATTCAACAAACCCTAGCTACATCTATTCAGCTGTTTCTCTTCGAAGGTAATACATATATATATCAAGGAGAAAAAAAAACGAATTTTGATCGTGTTCGTCGAGCCGCGGACGAACGTTTTGCAAGGCCAACTCAATCTTCGCGCCCGACATCGCCGTCAAACCATCGCCCGTACGCCGGAGTACAATGGTCGCGGGAAACGCTCGTCAGGGAGGAGACGTCCAACATGCAGGTGGATCGTCTGCCGGACTCGGGTCCCCCGAGGCAGCGGCATCGGGCCCGACTGCAGCGGCGCTAGCGGCGAAGCGAAAGCGAGAAAAGCTCAGCGCCGAAAAAGAACGAAAACGTGCTCGCGGGTTCGCGCTCAACGCCACGCTACAAGAGAGGCGTGATGAGCCCGAGGAGGAAACCGAGCCCGACCCCGAGGATCGAGAGGTACCCGAGAATGTATCCGATGATGAGGAGGACGATACCTTTCCCAGAGTCGCGCTACCACCCTTGAAGAACAGCCTCGGCAAGTGGCACGAGTCGTTCGTCGTGCGGTCGGCACCCGAAATCGCCCCATCGGTAACACCCCATGAGGGCGCCGCGGGCGAGGCGGTGGTCACTCCCACGCCCATTCGCCGCTACAACACCCGGCAAACCACCCAGGTGGGTCGATCTGCGGCGGTGGAGCCGGGTGATATGATGGCGGGACATCGCATGGTCAACGTCGGACAGCTCCGCGGCTTACTCGGTCATTTGCCCTGCAACGATTGTGGCGCGACGGTTCCCGGCGATCAGTGGAAAGAGGCTCCCGAGGGCCTCGGTAGCGTGTTTTCGGTGGACCCTGCAGAGTGTCAGACGCATGGGTGTGATGGTAAGATGCCAATGGCCCGGCTTGGCTCCTCGTTGCACTCGAGGCTCTCGGTGTGGAAAACTTCGGCGTTGAAACGCTGGAAAGGGTGGCGAAGGATGTGGAGCGGGATCGGGCCAAGCACATATATCGGAAGTCTCCTGAATACAAACGTGGGCAATTGAAGAAGGCAACTATGAAGGCCGAAGGAGAGTGGGAAGAACAGATCCAAAACTTGCCCCTGTACGGGCAAGGCGACGCTCGGGTGCGAGCGCCGCGGGATGACGCGGACCCGTCGAGTGATGAAGAGTCCGACGGGTCCTCCGACGACGATGACCAGGTCCATCAGAGGGTCCGTCGCACCCAGGCCGAGATCTACGATTGACCGATGACCTGTGTGAGGTCGGGGGAGGGGAGAGGGAGGGTTGGAGACATTAGAATTAGCGTTCAGGTCTAAAGAGCTGACAGGTTGTGATGTAAAGGAATTTCGCATCGGGCACCCAAAATTGGCTCACGGAGCCGCGGGAGGGCTGAGGCGCCATCATGGTACGAACCGACCCTCTCGTGCATATCGAGCAGAACGTGTCGATGTAAAACCCTTACGACGGACTGAAAATGACGCGCGGGTCGCTCGGATCGAAGCCCGCGTGACGACAGCTCGGCGTCCAGGCCCCGATCCCCGCGTCCCCACACTCAAGAAACATGAATTTGGTTCGAATGAGAGACTTACCGGGGTGGTGGTAGCGAGTTTCGCGGTCGAACCGGGCGGGGATCGTCACCATCAGTCGAGGAAACACACAAAGTCGATGGATGTTGGTTTGACGGCGCAATCTGCACGTGGATTCACGATGACGGCGCGCGATCGCGCCCGAATCGGCGGTTTTGGCGCCAATCGGGCGTCCTGAGAGAACCGACGTGCGTTCCGAGAGCGAGGGTAGCCCCCCGGGGACCTTTGGGTACCCCCTCCACCCTCACCACGCGCTCGGGGCGAACCGACCAGGGGATATCGCGCACCGCGCCATGCCGTCAGGGTGGTTACACCGAAATATGGCCCCTGGTGGGGGGTTACAGGGGAACGAAGTTGCGCATGACGCGCGTCCGAATGGCGAGGTGTGAGTCTGTTGCCTGGCCGAGCGGTGTTCTTTATTTGGTACGAAGGTACGAAGGTACGAAGGTACCTTGAGAATCTATCCGGACGGACTTAATTGACGACTGGCTTCAAATTTCATCGGCTGCATCGGTCGATACGCGCGCGAAGGCTTCAAAACTTTGTTTGAAAACGCTTCGTGACAGGTCGGTTGAACAACATCAGGGAGCTCCAAAACGCAATCTTACCAACATCGTATAGGCAAACAGTATAATCATTTCGGTAAGTAATTCGTGCCAAATACGATGAATACCAATACGATAAATTTCTATAGATACCACGTGGACACCCTTATTTATATTATTCATTCGTTTCGTTCGTGTAAATATCGATTTGGAATTGCATGGGTGAATGTATGAAGGGCTTAACCAAGATTCTCATATATTAAAAAAATAAAAATGTCAACAATGTATGGAACGAATAGACCGTGATGTTTGATAAACGAGACAAGGTGAGTGTGACATTTTTTCCAGTCAAACATTTTCCGAATAGTGTAGATGCGGCTGTGCCGAATAATAATATTAATTAATAATAATAACAAGCAAGTACCTTCGAAGGTACGTACCTTCGTAATAATAAGTAATAATAAAGCGCAATTTAAATAATAAGGTAGAATATGATTATACTTGTACGCGAAACTCGATGTGCGAGGACGTGTCGGCCATAGATAACGACCCCCGCGTCGCACTCGCGGCGGGGGCGGCCGAAGAGAGCGCCCGGACACTCGTTTTGAAAACTCGTTTTAAACCATCGCCCGGCTTGTGGCGCCGCCGCAGGCGGGCTGGGCGCCCGGAACTGACCTCTGCTCCAAGCAACTAACGCAGGAATAATGTACGTATAACGGCCTATTATTGTTGCCTGTAACGGCTCAGTAACGAGCCGACGCCCCGGGATGGGGCAATGGGACGAGGGGGATCGAGACTGGGGGGGGTGCCAAAACGGTGACTCCTCTCTGCGCTGTATCCTGAAATATTGCATGGAAAGCAATCGTGTCACGTAGTTGGGCGTATGTAGTTGTTTCGCCGCGAGCAAGCTTCACAAGAACCGGCGATATTAGCTATGATTTCCTAACTTGCCTTGGAGATATCACTCACCCTACATAATATGAAGCTACCATTTGTCGCCTGACTTAATCATTGCTCCCACGGCGCACTCACTTGGAGGCGCGTAGAGAACACGTCTGGAATTTGGCGCAGAACGTAACAGGCACTAGTTGCTGTCTCGCTACCCAGTGTAAAATTTACCTTGTACGAAGGTACCTTCGAGGGGGTCCCACGAATCTTCTGCTGCGATCTTTTCCAGGAGCATCTCAAGTGCTGGCACTGGAACCACCATTTCCTTTTCGAAGTCAAAACTGTCGAACTCTAGCGCGTGGTAGGTGAAACCAAGGGCTTTGGCCAACCCGAGATAACATGGGCGTTCATTTTCGCCCGCCTTTTTCAATCGCGTCAGGGGCAAGAATTCTACAACTACTGTGTTCTTCGGTGCAAATATCAGGTTACCAAAAGCGCCGCCATGTGGTCCGATGACAAGCCTGGCGTCACTGAACGCACGTCTATCTATTTTCCAATCATTTTGAAGTGTGTAAACACGAAGTGCGCCTCCGAACAGCTGCTTTAAAGTGGCAACGACCTGATCTTCATTCTTCACGAAACGGGGTCCTTGAGGGCGGGGCAAGTATACAACTTTAGAACCGTGTAGTGCAGGTCCAAGTGGACGTATTGAATCCCGAGGTAGAATGCCCATGGGATATAAAAGCTTCCTCCAGCCATCCTGTCGCGCACTGTTGTCATCTGGACCCTTAACTGAAACGATGTCGATTTCTTTTCCTCTGTAGTCGTCCACGTAAATAGCCTTGGCAGAGAAACTGCTCTCAAAAACTTTAAACCTGGACTCGGCAATCGGGCAAGCAAGTCTGAAAACCTCTTTCTGGAGCACACCCACTACAAGTATCTTGATTTCCTCGTGCCTCATTACGTGGCTGCAAACATACGCAGCTCTCGGAAAGGTATCAAACGCAAGGTGCTGAAACTTATCCTGCCAGATCTGTACAAAAGACATATACACATTTTCGTCCCGGTACAAGGGGAGGTCCCTTGAAGATAAGGTGTGGATACTCCTGTCAAAGTACCACTTGTTGAAGGTGTACCGACCAGTTGAGTTGTATACAAGGCCTGTCTCTATGATTGTTGCGTCTAGGACGGGTTCAAATAGTATTGTAGCAGGTGTGGGCCACAAACAATCCGAATAAGTGAAGTGAAAAGGGGGTTCAAAGTCCAACCGGAGAGTATCAACCTTGCGGCTGCTGCTGAGATCATCATCAGGTCGCAGCGAGTTGGACACGCTAAGGATCCATTGAACAACGACAAATGCTGTGATTGCGCATCCAAGAATCCCGCGGGCAGCCCGCACTCGTGTTGTTCGCATCCGCGGGCGAACGTTGATGAATTTTTTTTTCCGAAATCCGGCGATTATCTAGCTAGCTAGATAGCTAGCTACATATACACTACTATGTTTATTACATGTATGGGGATAGATGTAGTTTCGTCTAATTAGATTACGCAGCGAATATCGAATTTTCGTACCTGAAACCTGAAAGCCATTGTGATCATCGGTTGGAGCTTATCCTCGTCAGGATTAGAACTCGACGTCGCCGGTCACGGCTGTGGGGTTGCGGTAGAACTCGGCCGCCTGCGCGGCGTGTCCAGCTCAGGCTACAGCAGCTACTCCACTCGAAGGCTGACCTCCACGTCAAGAAATGGGACGTCCTCCTCGGCCCCGACTGCCGCGACATCACAACAGATGAGCTGAAGGACGCTGGCCTCGACGGCGAGATCCGAATCATCAAAACGGCGGACGGCGGCGGCGCCGACGTGGGCCAGCATCGCACCGAGGACAAGGGCATCCGACTCCTCGGCGCCCCCACCGGCCACGCCGACTACGCCAAGACGTTCGTCGCTGACCTCGTCGACAAGCACGCCGAGCGCCTCGAACACATCGAGAAGCTCGCCACATTCATCTACGACGACACCAGGCAAGGCCACGTCCAGGAAGCACTACTCCTCCTGTGGCAGTGCGCCCGCCCTCGCATCGTGTTCCTCCTCCAGATCGTTCCCTACGAGCTCGCTCCCGATGAATTCGATCGATCCTACAAGGACATCCACACCACCTTCTGCAAGATCTCCAACATCACCGACGACCTCAGCGACACCGACGACATCGCGCACGGACGCATCGCCCTGCCCTTCAGGCTCGGCGGCCAGGGCCTAACGAACCCCCAGCATATCGCTGACTCGGCCCTCGTCGCAACCTGGGCAGGCTGTGCCGGCTTCTTGTCAAAGACAGCCCCCGCCCTGCAACACATCGCCGCCGAGGTCCCGGTCAACAACATCCCCGCCCAAGGCACCCACTCCCAGGCCGACGCGACCTCCACGGACGGCGGCCCAGCATGGGGCCACCTGTCCAAAGCCTGGGAATCGATACGCGACAGCAGCGACGACGGGAAGAAGCTCCTACCCATGGACTTCTCCCAGTCCGCCAGCGACTCGCACGCCTTTCCTCGCAAAGGCCTTCAGCGCGTGCTATCCTACCAGGTTCACGCCCGCAACTTCGACACCTTGTACGCGCAAGCCCCCGACAAGGTCGCGGCGGCCATGTACTCCCTCAAGAGCCAGCACGCACTGACCTGGCGCAGGATATGTCCATTCGAGCCATCCCTCCAGATCCGGTCCATCTTCTGTCAGATGCGAATCAGGCAGGAGCTCAGCCTCCCCATGCCCAACCTCAAGCTCGCCCACCAACGCAAGATCACCACGACCTGCTGTACAAAGCACCACCCCGCACTCGAGCCACACCACGCGTTCGACCACCTCATGTGCACCGCCAAAGGCAACGCAGGAGGCAGCATGTACACCACCCACAACGCCGTGAGAGACACCGTCGAGAAGATCCTCCGTCGAGCCGGCTGCACCACAGTCTCCGAGCCCGTCGGAGAGCTGGAGCCGCACACC
>JACLAB010015553.1_pt1 | contig 12460 bp, 7 predicted proteins | sample 8027921 | NCBI WGS metagenome assembly JACLAB01 (sample SAMN15725117, study PRJNA655200) | protist metagenome | isolation source: fluorescence activated cell sorting (FACS) single amplified genomes of... | place: USA: West Boothbay Harbor, Gulf of Maine | collected 2000-07-19
TGCATAAACATGTTGTGCTGGGCAAATGCAGCGAGTTGCTGTGGAGTCGCACGCGATTGCTGGCCTTGAAGAAGAGCCGCCGCCGCCGCGGCTGCTTGACCGCCGACAGAAGCGGCGTTGGGTACCGCAGTCTTCGGCGGGGGCTGGTAAGAGAATTCAACGCCTCGAATATATTGTAAGCGTTGTACAAATTCTCCACGTCGTTTGCCTTCACACAGCTCCTTGTAGCGTTCGACAGCTTCATGGATGATGCTCGACGCAGTCATGACGGCTTCAGAAGTGCCTTGAATGCAAAACACACGACAAGGGCGGTGATAACCACCAATTTCCGGATGTTGCGTCCAAGATTGAATGGTCGAGCCAGTGTGTCTCATGATTTCTCGAATGGACGCACCGCTAGCACCAATGACAAAGCCGGCAGCGAGCAATGTAACTCGAAGCTTTAAGCCACCGTTGGAAAGAATTTCAACAGAAGCAACTTGCTGCTCCTCCTCCTCGACGCCTTGACCCGCCTTACGCGGTCCAGATGGACCTTTGCGAGCGGTGCCATTTGGATTTAACCCGTACGCAGCGGTAGGATCAAGAGCCGCCTTGGACGGATTGAACGGTGTGTACTGTTGAGAGAAAGTGTATTCCGCGCCCGAAGCGCCGCCAGCCGGGACGGCGGAAAACGCAGACACTCGGGTCGGTGACGCAGACTTTTCAGTGTTGACACCGCCAATAGGCCCATTTGGCGCTACCGCCACTTCATCTTCGGCTTCGAACAGTAAGCTTCCTAAGATCTGTGATGGGAAAACACTCATTTGTCAGCGCTTTGTCTCTCTCTCTCTTTCTCTCTCAGAAGGACACCGCGTTCTGACTTTTCGCACGCCGACCGGTTGTTACGACGAGCACGCGCGTGTCGACGAGAATACCCGCGCACGCGCGCTCGAAAATCACCACACAAAAATCATAACAAACATTCTCGCACACATACCTTGGATCGCATCCGTCCGTCGCTCGTGCCCGACACATCCGCGTTCGGCGCGCGTCCCCCATCCATCGGTGGCTCAAAACGCGTAAGATGCGGTTCTTCAAAGTCGTCGAGCACGCCTTGCGGCAACCACATCGCCGCGTCGTCGGCGTTGTTTGAAAAGTAATTTTGCGCGCCGCGTCCAAACATCACGTGCGTGTTTCGTGCGTTCGTCGCGTCGGGGTTCTCGATTGATTGGTAAATGTCACCTCGTCGGTGTTGACGCGTTCACGCGTTCGCGGACGCGGTGGGCGCGAAATGTGTGTGTGTCTGTGCGACGACGACGACGACGACGACGACGGGCGTCGGTCCTAGACGACGGACGATTATTACAATCACCCGCGCGTCTGATGACCAGGTTTCGAGGTCGTGCTGCGCGTCGCTGTCCCGCGCGCGCGCGCCCCGACGCCCATCGTCGCTCGCTTTTTCGCGTGCCGCGTCCGCGCCCATCGTCCGGGGCTTGGGGGGTGCTGATGATCCGTAGTGTGTGTCCGTGAACGCTAAGAGAGATGGTCATCGTGGTTGACATGCGATTGCGATACACGACGTATATACTAGTATGTGTGTGTATACTATGAGAAACACCCCCTCGACGGTTCCCCTTCTTGTGCGTTTTTTCATATTCATGGCGTTTGTTGTGTCCAGAATACGTCATCACGCGTCCAATCCCGCGGTGGCGAGTCGAGCGAGACGTCGCACGTCGCAGTGGTCGTGGTCTTCTTTGTCGTTATCACTCGCGTCGTCGTCGTCGTCGTCGACATCAGCGTCGACATCACCATCTTCGTCGAGTGATAGTAATAAACACTCGTCATCTCTGTCTTTCTCGGCGTCGCATTCGCCGAAGAAGCGATACGGAGGTTTTGGGCACGCCGCGAACGCGCGCGCGGCGCGGATGAGACGCCCGTCGACGGTGGCCACGGCGTCCTCGTCTTCGTCGTCGTCGTCCATGTCATCGTCGTCCATGTCGTTCTCATGAAGACGACCATGAAGTATGACATCGATTAATACGTCCGCGGCGTGGCGCTGTAATCGTAAGGCTTCTCTTGGATCGATCTCGGTGTCACTCGCGCGGCGCGGCGGAGCGCTCAAGTCGGCGTTGTTCAACGCGCGCGCGAGCGCGTTTAGACTCCCGTGTCCAGACCAATCCGTCGGTGGCGCGGTTGAATATATGTTCAACGTGACGTGCGGGAAAATGACACTCACGTATGCGTTCGTGATGACGTCTTCAACGCTTCCCGATCGATTTCCCGAGGCAAAGACAACCTTTTTCGCCAACCTCGTGCACAACGCGTACGTCGCGCCGTCCAACTCAATCTCCAAATACGCCGAGTTCGGTGCCTCATCCAACGTCGACTCCGACTCAGAGTCCCGTTTCCGTACATGTCGTAATCGTACTGTAGTTTCCACGCATCCCCCGTGATCGTTATGTTTCTCCGTCAACGCGAACACCAAGTGCCTCGCGTCCCGCGCCGCCAACCCCTCGCGCGCCTCGTTCTCGTCCTCGTCGTCCTCACCACCCTCTTCCCCGTACTGTTCTCGCGCGCTCACGCTAAACGAACTCACACCGGTAAATATATCTTCACCACTCTCGCTGTCACTCTCACACGTCGTCGTATGTGTCGTCGTCGCCGTTAAAAACGGCATCGCCGCGAAAAACGCAAACCGATCCATCTCCCGTCGTCCTGGCCTCCGTCGTCGTCCACGCTCGTCGCCCGTTCGTCGTCCGTCCGTCACCACGATCGTCGTCGGTGTCGTTCGTCGATGTGATTCGCACGCAACGTCACGTCGCGTCGCGATGTCGCGATGTCGCGTCGCGTGCGTCGCGGTGTGTCGTCTCGCGTGACGATCCGTGGCGATCACTCGGGTGCCAGGTTTGCTCGGGTGCCTGCTTTTGAAAGCACACACGCGTTCACATCAGAAGACCGATCGACCGATCGATCGATGCGCGCGCGACTGACGGGGCTTCAGTACGCGACGACGAGGAGGAGGAGGATGTCACGAGAGGTACGAGAACGACGACGACGCGCGATAGATAGATAGATGATGACGCGTGATGACGTGATGACGCGCGCGACTGACGGCACGGTGTTCGACCAATCGATTCAATGCGCACGCAGTTTGACGAGTACGATTTACCCGCGGGAAGCGAGCAGACGCAAGACGCCGTGCGAGAGTGGCTGGGGAAAAAACGAGAACTGGCGAAACATACGAAAACTGTGCTTGGGTTGTTGGACCCGGTGCGACTTGGGTGGGTGTTTGCGCGCGGTGTGGGTGCGACGCGACGCGGATGCCGACGCGTAGGTTTCGTTGAATAGGATCAATCGGGCGACGAGACTGACTGTGATTTTGTTTATTTTTCACTATAATAGCGCTGGGGCGGTGGAGTATACAAAGCCAGAGTGGAAGAAAGATGGACCGCCGTCGATGTATCGCGCACACTGGAGATATCAGGCGTGTAAGGTGCTCGGGATTGCGGAGAGCGCGTTGCCAGAAAGCGTGACGACGGCGTTGAAGTCATACTTATGGCCGACGGCGTTGGATACGACGCGTGCAGAACGTAGCGCGTGGTTAGTAAAGACGCCCAAATTTGTGTCGAACGCGTGGCATGAAGCTGCGGCGGCGAATAAAAGTTCGGCGCACGACGACGACGACGCAATGGGGGAGGCGGATGACGCAATTGGAAAGATTCAACTCTTCGTTGATCCGTTTCAGAAGGATGCGCAAAAGGCGATGACTTTTTGTACGATGGAACTTAGTGGTCAAGAAGCGGCAGGTGTGCCAAAGAGTTATATCTTAGCCAATCAGCCGAGCGATATGCCGATGCACGTGTTCTCCGACGTGCGCGAAGGCTCTACGACTGGTCCCGACATCACGCTCGAGGCCAAGGTTAATTTGAAGTTAGATATGCGTCCACGATCGGTCGATGACGTCGACTACCATAGAGTTAGCAAAGAGCGCATGATCAAGGCACAGACAAAGACGCGAGTCACGCAAAGCTCGTCCGAGATGCGTTTTGCGCCGTTGCCCAAGGCGCGAAACTTGGTTCGGTTTACGGACGCCGCCGTAAAAGCCAAAACAGAGAAGAAGGAGCGCATGGAGAAGAAGGCGTTGGAAAACCTAGTATTTACACTTTTCGAACGTCAATCGTATTGGAGCTTGAAGCAGCTTTTACTGGAGACGAACCAGCCAGGAGATTGGTTGAAGCAAACGCTGAACGAAATCGCGGTGCTCAATCGTCGCGGCCCAAACATGGGGTTGTGGAGTTTGCAGGACATGTACAAAAATCAAGCTGCAAAGTAAAGACGATTCTAGCGCGCATGAAGCTAGCTTTGTAACAAATGCGTCTATTATTATTAGTCATGACATTACTCATTATTCGCTTACTCACAGCCAAACATGTCAAAAACCGTCATGGACCCCATCACGTCGACGCTAAAGCTGTGCCAAAATCGATGATGGATTGAAAACAACGGCGCGTCTACCTGTTCGCATGAGAAATTTACAATGACATAGTTTTCAAAAGCGTAATTCCGGCCAAAATAACTGCGAACACATGTCGCGGTCTCAACATCTGTCGTCGTAGATTTTGCCATCGTCTCGACGTCTGATTGCGTTTCAGGAACTTTACCAGATGAGGCGTTACTCCAGAACTCAAAGACCAACTCCTCCGGTAGCGCGGCGTACGGTACACCTTCGTAAATCACATTAGGATTGAATGAAATATTCAAAGCGAACGATGCACTCCTCGGTGAGACTCGAATCATGAGCTCTTGCCGAGGAATGCCATACGAGCGCGTTTGTACTTCAACATCAACGCTGCATTTCGAGTTATTTGATGTGCGTGGAATCGCCAACCATCTGGTCGTGAAGTTTTTGTCCCAAGCCGCGTATGCTATGGGATTTCTGAGTAAATTTCTCCGACGAACGTTGACCAATGTTTCGTAATAGTTCAACGAGCCTAGAATTTCGTCCAACGCTTCAGAAGCACTTGATATGGAGGGATTGATTTTTAACAACTCGAGCAACGCGAGCGCCGTCGCGTCGTCGTTGCCTGTAAGTAGTTTGCGTAGCTGGGCTTCTTGCCGTTTCACAATCGCACGAAGCGAATCAGACTTTATACCTTCGCGAAGAACAAAATTCAATTGTTCGAGATATCGCTCAAACATGTACGGCGAGCGCAACAAGACACGGTCGATTGCGCCTTCGGCGCAATATAACAAACCAGATTTAGCATCGGAATCTGCAAAAATAAGTGCGTCTTCGCCATTGTGATGGCACGATTCGAACGCGTCATCCGGATCCCAGGCATTCAACTCGAAACGTGGATTTCCAATTTCGTTCGACGCGTGAAGCCATAGTTCATCAACATAATCACCAGAGTGTACCCACGTATTCAGCGCCAACCACCGCAAGTAGCCGTCAACGTCAAAAAGTTCGTTCAAGGCATTGAAGCAAGCAGTGCCTAATGCGTCACACGTTTCGCTGGTCAACACAATCTTTTCGTACCGCACGCGAGCGGCGATGCCGTTGAACTCTGTGTCTGGATACGCATTCACATCAGGCACAGACTTTGGATCTTTAGTGCCCCTTGCTGGATCAAACCGTCGCCGTACGATAACGTTCAGGTCGTTATGATCTCTGAGCAAGCTAGCCTTGGGATCATCCATCATCAAATACAATCCTTCATGTTCGGTTTGTCCTCCAGGGATGGTGCGCACTTTTAGCCGTACGTATCGAAACGCGAGTGGAAAGAGTCCAAGTTTCTTTGCCATTGAGAGCACCAAGAACGTTTTGACGTACCTGTCGTCGTAGCACATCGATACCAACAAAAATTTTGTACCCAATGATCCAGTCATCAGGCGCACGCCGTCGCCTCGCAAGGTCACCGAAAGACTCTTACGTCGCTGACAATCCCTAAACGATGAAACGCCTCTGAATTTGGCCTTCGCTCGTAGACGTCTACCTTCGTCAAACGATACTGCTAGCGGAAATTCAACTTTCGAACGCATCATGTCCTCGTAAGATCCTTTGTAGAATGATCGATAGTCATCAAAAGTTTGACGCTGTTCGCGCGTGAATTCTAAGATGACGTCATCGGCGTATGGAAATCCTCGGGCAGAACAATTTCGCGAAAGAACTGGCGGAATGTGCCGGGTCGGCTCAAGTTCCGGCGAACGAATCAAGCTCATGCTCTCTAGCGCGTTGCCCACGTGAGACGAAAATCGAAAACTAGAACGAGACACGCCCACGCAACACCGCGATACAAACAAGCGAGCGCGCCGTTTGATGATATCTCCCCAAGTCTGCGACGCCGAGGCATCGAGAAGAAACAGTTGCGCGCCACCACCACGAGGAGGCTCAACGAGTGCGCTCGCGGGTTCTTCCAAAATTTCATCACGAAAAATCTTGTCGTCGTCGTCGACTATCACGAATGCTTTCATATCCGCGCTCTCTTCGTATCTTTGGTCGTTTACGCATCTGTCTAGAATGCCAAGAAGAACCGCCTTCATCTCCAGCTGACGATCGCTTGATATCGTCGTCACATCCTTCGATAGTTTTGAGCGCTCTAATAATGCAATCGCGTGGCGATGATTTTGCGTCTGGTCCACGAGCAACATCGGCGGCGTCGTCGCCAGCAATACTTGCGTGGATTCTCGCCCATCGACGACGCGCCGCTCAAAATCCACGACGCGTTCCACGCGCCGCTTCATAACATTCACGTCACCGTTTGGTATAATCGCCACGCACGTCGCGCCTCCTTTACGTTCCACGTCGTCCTCGTCCTCATCCATCACGCGTTGGACGCGCGCGCATCGAACGCCGTTTACGCGAACATCCGTCGGCATCCTCGCCCATTCGACGCCGCCGCTCATATTCACCCCGTGATATTCAAAGTATACATCCAACGCCCCTCGGCCGTGTCGCGTCGTCTTATACACCTTCACCGTCGTTCCTCGTCGCGTCATCGTCATCGTCTCTCGCGCCTCTCTCGCATCGCCCCCCACCGCCCTCGGCGCGCTCCCGCACGCACCGACGACGCACATCCCGAGCACGACCATCATCGTCGTCATCCATCGTCCATGCGCACCCCACATCCTCGTCCGTCGTCGTCGTCGTCCGTCGTCGTGTGGGCACGCGCGCGCACCCTCGGTGCGACGAGAACCGGCGCAACCGACACACCCGGGTGTCCACGGGGTCCCGTGTATTATACATGTAAACCCTCCATATATTCTACCTTTTTATGTATGTCGTCGCACGGCATCCCAACGCTCGAGTGTCCACATGTCTGTGTTGAGGAGACGACACGCCGCGCGCCATTGCGCGACGCGCGGGATGACGCGCACGGACGAGGAGGCACGGGTGCGCGACGAATTCTACGACGAACTCATTCGCGATCTCGAGCACGTGTCGAGGGATGTGAGGGATACGGTGGCGTTGTTTTTACAAGATTTGAGAGACGATGGCGTCGATTGGCGCTGGGTGAGCGACGGATATATTCGTCGAGTGAAGTACCTTTTCACGGATGAGGAGAGATTCTTTCGAGAATTTGCGGGGCCTTGCATGCGAGCTACGCGCATTACGGGTTCGGAAGTTCGCACACGAGCACGGGGCGCCGTGGGATGAAAGTTATTCCCAAGTTTGATGATTGAATCGATCGCCTACGCACCGCCGCCTTGAAATACGACGCCACCGCTATTGTGTACTATACAATCCCATATACAGACGAGCACCGGCGCACCAGGCACCCCCCACACCTGACCAAATGTGACGACTGCGACGACCTACAGCCAACGATGAAAAACCCGCGTGTCAATGGGGTCCCATGTGTGTATTGTACGTATAAAATACCTATATATGTAAGCGTCATTAACAACACCCGAGTGTAAACATCATCCACGACCGGCACCCCCCCATAGCGCGCGTGACAATGGATAAATCGGGTGTTTCGCGCATATGGGGTGTAGGGCACATTGTATGTCATGTTCTTACCATTAAAATCTATTACAATACGTGTCATTAACATCCGAAGCTGTGGTATAAAACACACACACACACACACATGTGTAGTTTAAGTGAGACGTCTTCATCAAGTTTCTGGTCTGCGAGTACGTGTCACATGTCCGACTATACACAGCACTAAAAAAGCGCGTCGACACCCCGCGCGTCGTCGTCGTCGCGGTCACCGAACGCGCACAACGTCATCATTCGAACGCGCGCGTCTCGTGCGACGACGACGACGAGTGGTGTGCTCGACCCAACCGACGACGGCGTGAAATTTGTGTCACAAAAACACACAAACTTTCATCACCTAAACCTGGACGTTTTCACGGTCGTGTTCACACCCCAACCGACGCGCAATCATGGCTTCGATGACGGCGACGCCGACGATGGCGCCCGCGCGTCGCGGCGTGCGACGCGGTGGGTTGACGACGCGTAAGGCGGCGATCGCGACCGTCGCGAGACGCACGCACGCGCGAGTTATTTCGTGCATGGATGCGACGTCTCGATCGGACGCGCACACGGTACGTATGCGCGCACGATGCGGCGCGCGCGCGCCTGGATGATGATGGCGCGACCCTAAGCCCCTTGATTGATTGATTGATTGATGGGGGCATGCGCGCCGACGCGGGGCGCGCGATTGTATAGCGCGTTGATGCGCACAGGCACGCGATGCGCGTGGTATGATGTACGCGATGATGACTGACGAATGGGTTTTGTGTACGACGCGCGCGCACAGGCACACACGCCTTCGTTTTTTGGGTTGCGTAAAGCCGCGGCGTTGCCGAGGTGCACGTCGACGCGCGCTCCGGGCGCGGGACGGGCGACGGTGTGCCTCGCGGAGCGTGGCTCTGTGTATGGCGAATGGCCCACGTATGAGGGTGGTGCGGTTGATAACACGCAGTTATTGGAAGAGCATGATGCGTGTGGTGTGGGTTTCATTGCTTCTCTCAAGGGGGAGCGCACGCACAAGACGATCAAGGATTCGTTAACCGCCGTGGGGTGCATGGAACACCGCGGGGCGTGCTCGGCTGATAACGACTCTGGTGATGGTGTGGGGGTGATGACGCACATTCCCTGGAAGCTTTTGGGCAAGTGGTGCGATGCCAACGGGGTTTCTGGCTTTTCTGAAGGCTCCTCTGCCGTTGGTCAAGTCTTCTTGCCGACGGATGGCGCCAAGGCTGCCGAGGCGAAGAAGCTCTTGGAGGCGAGCTGCGAAGCCGAAGGCCTCAAGGTTCTTGGCTGGCGTCCGGTGCCGGTGGATAACAAAGTTGTTGGTCCGCTCGCCAAGTTGACGCAACCGGCGATGGAACAAATTCTTGTCGATGGTGGTGCCATTGAACGCGAAGCGCTCGAGCGCAAGTTGTACATTGCGCGCAAGACGTGCGAAAAGAAGACGCTCGGCGACGCCATCTTGGCTGAAAACTTTTACGTTGCGTCGTTGAGCTCTCGCACTATTGTGTACAAGGGTATGCTTAGATCTGCGGTCTTGGGTAAGTTCTACAAGGATCTTGAAGACCCGGACTACGAGACTCAGTTCTCCATTTACCACCGTCGTTTCTCCACAAACACGACGCCCAAGTGGCCGCTCTCTCAGCCGATGCGCTTTTTGGGTCACAACGGTGAGATCAACACCCTCCAAGGTAACTTGAACTGGATGGCTTCCAAGGAAGCCGACATGCAAAACCCGATCTGGAACGGACGCGAACCGGAATTCCGCCCGATTTGCAACCCTGCGGCCTCTGACTCTGCCAACCTCGATCGCGTCGCCGAGCTTCTCGTGCAAACTGGCCGCCCGCCGGCTGAGACGATGATGTTGCTTGTGCCCGAAGCGCACCGCAACCACCCGGAACTCGACGTGACCTTTCCGGAAGTTCATGATTTCTACGACTACTACGCTGGCATGCAAGAAGCGTGGGATGGTCCGGCGTTGCTTGTCTTTTCTGACGGTAAGCAACTCGGCGCTCGCCTCGACCGTAACGGTTTGCGCCCGGCGCGCTTCTGGCGCACCTCGGACGACTACATCTATGTTGCGTCCGAAGTCGGCGTTCTCGGTGACGTCATGTCCAATGCCAAGAATGTTGTTGCCAAGGGCCGTCTTGGTCCGGGCATGATGATCTTGGCGGATTTGGAAACTGGCGAGTTCAAGGAGAACACGGAAATCGCCAAGGAGGTCGCCGCGGCCCGTCCGTACGGCCAATACATGAAGTCCATCGAGACCATCAAGGGCGTCGCTCCGCTTTCTGCGCCGACGTTGGACCCGATTCAACTCATCGAATCTCAAGCCCGCGCCGGTTTCGCCGCGGAAGACATCACGATGATCATCGAATCCATGGCGTCTGACGGCATTGAGCCGACGTGGTCGATGGGTGATGACACCCCGTTGCCGGTGTTGTCTAGCCGCCCTCGTATGCTTTACGACTATTTCAAGCAGCGATTTGCCCAAGTCACCAACCCGGCGATCGATCCCCTTCGCGAAGGTATCGTCATGTCTTTGGAGATGACTCTCGGTGCCAAGGGTAACTTGCTCGACACACAAGGTAAGGAATCTCCGCCGGTCATGCTCAGCTCCCCGGTCCTCTTTGACTCTGAGTTGGAAGTCGTGAAGAACCACCCGAAGCTCAAGACTGCCACCATTCCGGCGCGCTATGCCGCTGGTGGTGCGTCTGGTGCCCTTAAGGCCGGCCTTGACAAGATGTGCGCAGAAGCCGCCGATGCGATTCGCAACGGCAGCGAGTGCGTAGTCATCACTGATCGCCCGGACCAAGGTCCGGACTCCCCAGCCATTCCGTCTCTCCTCGCGGTTGGTGCCTTGCACCACTATTTGATCGCCCAAGGTCTCCGTACCCGGGCATCTATTGTGGTTGAGTCCGCTTCCGCCTTCAGCACCCACCACGTCGCCATGTTGGTTGGCTACGGCGCGCACGCAGTGTGCCCTTGGTTGGCTCTTGAAACTTGCCGTTCGTGGAGAATGTCCCCGAAGATCGAGACTGCTATTTCTCGCGGAAAGATGGGTGCCATCACCGTTGAAGATGTGCAACTGAACTTCAAGGGAGCGCTCAACAAGGGCCTCAAGAAGATTTTATCCAAGATGGGTATTTCTATGATTACTTCGTACCAAGGTGCCCAAATTTTTGAATGCTACGGCCTTGGTCCGGAAGTGATCGGTACTGCTTTCAAGGGTACGGTGTCTCGCATCGGTGGTCTCACCATGGATGAACTTGCCGCTGAAACGCACATGTTTGTTCAATCGGCGTTCCCGGGTGAGTCTGAAGAAATGGCTAAGGTTGAAGCGCGCGGTATGTTCCAAGTCAAGCCTGGTTTGGAGTACCACGGCAACAACCAAGAGATGTCCAAGCTTCTTCACAAGGCTGTTGGCCTCGGCGGTGGTGAAAAGAATGACGAGTTCTGGGGTGCATACCAAGAACACCGCAACAACCGCCCGTACACTTGCTTGCGCGACCAGCTTGAAATCAAGTCTGACCGCCAGCCGATTTCCATTGATGAAGTTGAATCGGTCGCTGATATCTGCACGCGTTTCTGCACTGGTGGTATGTCTTTGGGTGCTATTTCCCAAGAATGCCACGAGTCTATCGCCGTTGCGATGAATCGCATCGGTGGCAAGTCCAACTCTGGTGAAGGTGGCGAGGACCCGAAGCGCTTCATCCCGATTGATGATGCCGACGCCGATGGTAAGTCCGAAACTTTCCCGTACCTTCGTGGTATGCAAAATGGCGATGTTGCGTCGTCTGCTATCAAGCAAGTCGCTTCCGGTCGTTTCGGTGTCACCACGTCTTTCTTGATGTCCGCGAACCAAACCGAAATTAAGATTTCTCAAGGCGCCAAGCCGGGTGAAGGTGGTCAATTGCCGGGTAAGAAGGTTTCCCCGTACATTGCATGGCTTCGCCGCTCCAAGGCGGGTGTGCCTCTCATTTCTCCGCCGCCGCACCACGACATCTATTCGATTGAAGATCTTGCGCAGCTCATCTATGACTTGCACATGGTCAACAAGAACTCCAAGGTGTCCGTGAAGCTCGTGTCTCAAGCCGGTATCGGTACGGTAGCGTCTGGTGTCGCCAAGGCGAACGCCGACATCATCCAAATTTCTGGTGGTGACGGTGGTACCGGTGCGTCTCCTTTGTCTTCTATCAAGCACTGCGGTGGTCCGTTGGAAATGGGTCTCGTCGAGTCTCACAGAACTCTCGTCGAGAACGGCCTTCGGGAACGCGTCGTCTTGCGCGCCGATGGTGGTTGCCGCTCTGGCTTGGATGTCGTGCAAACGGCGCTCATGGGTGCCGACGAGTACGGCTTCGGTACTGTTGCGATGATTGCGACCGGTTGCGTCATGGCGCGTATTTGTCACACGAACAACTGCCCGGTTGGTGTTGCTTCCCAGCGCGAAGAACTTCGCGCTCGTTTCCCGGGTGCGCCGAGCGACCTTGTCAACTT
>JACLAB010016514.1_pt1 | contig 12454 bp, 8 predicted proteins | sample 8027921 | NCBI WGS metagenome assembly JACLAB01 (sample SAMN15725117, study PRJNA655200) | protist metagenome | isolation source: fluorescence activated cell sorting (FACS) single amplified genomes of... | place: USA: West Boothbay Harbor, Gulf of Maine | collected 2000-07-19
CCTCTTGGGAGGTATGGGCTTGAAGCGTCCGTGGGGGACTTCAGAGGCGGGCGATCTGAAAAGCTTGATCGAATCCCCCACCCTTGCTGTGGATCTTTTACCATCTCTTTTCGTAGATTCTGATGCAGACGTTGCCGATGCAGCGCTTGAAGTCTACACGAAGCGTGTTTATCGTGCCCACAACGTCATCTCATCGGAAATTGTGCGTGAAAATGACCTTGACTCAATGAACTTCAAGTTTCAGTTCAACACTTATCCAGAGGAGTCACCGCTGCGTTTCGGCGTCATGGTGGTGACCACGACACTTGAACAAGCTAAGGCCCAGATGCCAGCTATACTTGATCGTCTCGCCCATCATATCGACGATGCCGCAAAAGATACGCCGTTTCATGTTTTACACATTGCTTTGAGCTGCCAGACTGAAGAAACAACTCTGGCAGACCGATGTGCAGCCGTTTTGAGCGAACACCGCGGCCGCATGGCGGAACTTGGCGTCAAGTTTGTAAACGTTATTAGCTACGTCCCCCCCAACCTCCCTCACTATTATACTTTCACTGCTGCCAATGGTTACCAGGAAGATCCTCTATATCGTGGTGAGCGGCCCACTGTTGCACACTTGCTTGAGCTAGCTCGACTTGAGAACTACAACCTGACACGCTTGCCAACTGTTAACCGAGATCTGCACGTTTATGTTGGAGAGTCCAAGCAAGGCTTCGGCAAGCGAGGTCTTCAGAAGCACGTACTACTTCGGCGCATAAGTCACTCTCGTGATGCGGCTGAAGGAGGTATAGAACGAGTTCTCGGTAAGGCTGTCGAAGCCCTTGATCTCGCACGACTTGATCCGCGCACGAAAGGTGCCAGCTCTGGTCGGATATACATCAACTTTTTACCAGCCCAGACCAACAGTCCATTTGACACCATCGTTACTTCCCTGAAGACCAAAGTATTGGAGTTCATCAGCCGCAAATCTACCGAGCTCCTCGCCCAGCAGGTTGATGAAATAGAAATTCGATTTCGTATCGCTGAGAGCCCAGGTTCTTCCGTGCAGGTCCCTGTCCGAATTATGGCAACATCCATGTCCGGACAATGGCTCAAGGTTGACGTGTACCGTGAATACCTTGATCCGCAAACGGGGAAAGCAACGCAATTTTGCATGCTCGGGAAAGATGGTGTCGAAGAGGCATGTTTTATGGAACCTTATCCGATGCCAGGTACCCTGCAGCAGAAGCGCTCTATTGCCCGGGCCATTGGAACGACCTACATATATGACTTCTTGGGTTTGATAGAGAAGGCAATGGTGCTTGAGTGGCGCCAGTTCATTGCAGATAACGGCGAGGGTGCTGTTCCTGTAGATATGTTCCGTGCGGAGGAGCTTATCCTGAACGCAGATGATAGATCTCTTTCGAAAGCAGAGACGAGCAGAATTGCCGGTTCCAACGACATTGGTATGGTGGCGTGGCAGTGCTTCATGAAAACACCCGAGTACCCCGAAGGGCGCGAAATTGTTCTCGTAGGAAATGACTGTACATTCATGTCTGGCTCATTCGGTGTTAAGGAGGATGATTTTTACTATGCGGTGTCACAATATGCTCGCAGAAAAGGTGTCCCACGTGTATACATTGCATCCAACTCTGGGGCTCGCATCGGCTTAGTCGAGGAGCTCAAGCCATACTTCAAGGTGCGTTGCAAAAGTTTCTGCTGTCTTTTGGATTTGCCTCGAATCTTCTCTTGAAAACATATATACTCAATTTTTTATCTGTTCTGCCTCTGATTTTCCCGCTAGGTTGCATGGAACGACGTGTCCAATCCTTCACTCGGATTCAAGTATCTTTACCTGTCTCCTGATGACTATGCTGCCTTCCCGGAAGGCACCGTAAACGCAACAGAGGTCGTTGATGATGGCGAGAAGAGAATGCAACTAGACGATATCATTGGACAGATTCATGGCATAGGCGTTGAAAACCTCCGGGGCTCTGGCATGATTGCTGGAGAGCAGTCAGCGGCATATTCTGACGCATTCACTCTTTCGTACATAACTGGTCGTTCGGTTGGCATCGGAGCCTACTTGTGCCGCCTCGGTCAGCGTAACATTCAGATGACAAATGGTCCTCTCATTCTCACCGGATATCTAGCACTGAACAAATTGCTTGGACGTGAGGTGTACACCTCGCAGGATCAACTAGGTGGTCCACAAGTGATGATGCCGAACGGGGTAAGCCATATGCAAGTTGAGGATGACCAAGAGGGTGTGAGGGCTATCCTTCGTTGGTTGTCATATGTTCCTTCAAACTGTTTTACTCGATCTCCAGCACTTCCTTCTGCAGATCCCATTTCTCGCAAAATTGCATTCAAGCCGACGAAGACACCATATGACCCCCGCCACATGATCGCTGGAACGGATAGCTCAGATGGGTCTTGGACTGGCGGTTTCTTTGACCGAGGTTCGTGGACTGAGACCCTCGCAGACTGGGGGAAATCTGTAGTCTGTGGTCGTGCCCGCCTAGGTGGTATACCTATGGGTGTTATAGCAGTGGAAACACGCCTCATGGAGCAGCGCATACCTGCGGATCCAGCGAATCCAGACTCTCGCGAATCTGTTCTTGCTCAGGCCGGCCAGGTGTGGTTCCCAGACTCAGCTCACAAGACGGCAACTGCGATTCGTGACTTTAACAATGCCGAGAATCTTCCTTTGATTATTTTTGCGAATTGGCGAGGTTTTTCCGGTGGCACTCGGGACATGTACGGAGAAATACTCAAGTTTGGTGCCATGATCGTCGATGAGTTACGTGTTTACCGCCACCCTGTTTTTGTTTACATTCCACCAAATGGTGAGCTTCGTGGCGGCGCTTGGGTTGTTGTTGATCCCACTATAAACGAAGCTCAGATGGAGATGTATGCAGATGAGGAGAGTCGTGGAGGCATACTTGAGCCACCAGGCATCTGTGAAGTCAAATTTCGTGACAAAGACCAGAAAGCAGTTATGCACCGCCTTGACCCGGTGTTGCTAGAGCTGGACCAGGACCCCGAGGAAAATCAGGTGGACATTTCTTCTCGGGAAGCACAACTTCTGCCCATGTACACACAGGTGGCACATGAGTTCGCTGACTTGCACGACCGAAGTGGGCGAATGCTTGCAAAGGGTGTAATCCGAGACGTTGTGAAGTGGGAAGATGGCCGTGCTTATTTTCATGCCCGACTACAGCGCAGACTAGCCATGGATGACTTAGCAATGGAAGCAGGCACTGATCGGACAGTTGTTGAAGAACACTTGGAGAAACTTGCCGGTGAAGCTAACGTAGACTGGAACACCGATGCTGCTGTGACAGGCTGGCTTCAAACAGAAGCAGACCATATCGTGAACGTTATGACATCACTAGGACGAGAGACTGCCGTCGAAGATGCAATAGAAAGTCTCTCAAGTCTTGATGAAGAGGCTCTGAAGATGGTATTAAATAGGTTGAAAAGCCACTAAGATGAGTGTTAGGGTTCCAGAAATGTTACGCCAAACCCGGTCTTGGTTCTGGAGTTTTTCACTGGCCTGGTGGTAGGCCTCTCTTAGTTAAAGAGGTATACCGAATATGTGTAGCTAAATATTTTAATGTTCACGTCAGTATTAAGGCGTGGCAAAACGCATCCCATACATAAACGGACTTCAATTGTATGGAAGCACTTTCTCCATACATTTCGAAAGTACTTCGGACATACTTCCAGAATACCTCCTTCCGTACAACGGATCTGTGTACCTTCGGTATGCATGTGCTCTTAGTTATAGACCCCAGCCATGCGTACTACTTTCAGAAGTACGGAACATCCGGAAATACCTTCGAAGGTACTTCTGACTGTAGTAGAGTATTACAGAATTACAAAATTACAAGGTCTCAGAAGCTCTACCGAAGACCGAACAGACCCTCAAGGCAGAGGCGGTCTCCACTAAGGATATTCGCGCAGTAGACATCGCGAAGAGCTTTGCCAATATGACTAACGCTACAGGTCAGGTTGTTCGTCACAACCTTCACTCTGGCATCCTCGGTGACTACCAGGAGTACCTTGTACCCGTGTCCTCTATGGTTGCGTCTTCTGGGTATGCTTTCCAGTTGGAATTGTGGCTCAACGAGGATGCGAAGGTTGTTGGTTCTACAGACACCAACGCGGCGACGTACAGTCTCGAGGAGGTCTCCTACGACTGTGAACTTGTTGAGGTTTCGGATTCCATTATGGCTGACATCAACTCCGAGTTGGCTTCTGGGTCTCAGATTCCCCTTCCCTACGTGTCGTGGAGGTCTCACCAGACCGCTCTCAGTGGGTCTGGCACTTCCCACAAAATCAATATCTCTGAGTCCGCGATTAACCTTGAAAAGATTTTCAGCGTCCTCATCCCTCAGTCGTTCAATCAAAAGGTGTCTCTCGATGCTACTAAGTATAAAGCGAAGGCTAATGACCCCTATTCGTTCTATGGAGGTAGAAAGACCATCGACGCAACTGGGACGATTGGCAACACAACTGATTACTTGACCAAGTACGTCTGGAAATATGGCAGTACATTTTATCCTCAGGCGCCCGTCGAATTAGTCCCAGACTCCACCCTTGCCCTTGACACCGCCCTCGCAACCCTTGACCTCAAGGTCCCCTTTATGGCGAACCTTGATGAGACTGATGGTTCTACTGCCACTTCTCGTTTTGAATCCCGTGACTTTCTTCTCGCGCACTCGTTTAAAACAACTTCAGACCCAATTGCGAACGCGCTCAATAGCTCCAGTTCGGGTTCTCCTATTTCTTTACATCTTGACTTCGCCTCCAACCCCAACACTTCGGGTAATGAGAAAACCGTTCTCACTTTCATTCAGCAAACCAACACTCTGTACATCAAGCCCAATGGTGAGTCCTCCATGATTGCCAACTAATTATGTAAGTTAATTGTAAACAATGGAGTTTACTGGCTACGACAACGCCAACCTCTATTTTAACGACTCGTCGCCACAGCCCCGAGAGTCGTTAGATGAAATCTACAATGCCTACGACTCAGTCTTTGAGCAACACCCGTTAGGTCATTGGACGCAACAAGAGAAGCATTTTTTAGAGTTTGCGCACGAGGTCGCAGACCCCGTAAAACATTTTTCGCAACAGATTCTGCGGTCACCTGAACTACTCCATGGACTTCACCCTGAAGTAAAGAATGTGGTGAGTGATTCAACCACTTCCCCCAGCCAAAAGAAAGAACAATTAACCAAGTTGCTCTTCAACAGTCTCGGTAGTGCCAACCGCTCTGCGACGCCCGAGTTTGTGGAAGATATGCCCGAGGAACTGAGTGACCTGATGGGACAACTCTACGATAAGGATGAACCGTTCCACTTCAACGTAAATGAAAAGGGTGAGATTGATGCCTTCTTCCAGGGATGGGACGGCGAGAATGTATCAAGCTCTATGGCTCTTAGGGACATACCCTTGGGTCGATACGATAAGTTCAAAGACACCGCGTTCTTTAAAGAAAATGAACGCGGGTTTCGCAATATGCTGAAATATGCCGAAGAGAATGGATTGAAGGTGAACATCCATTCCCACTCCCTGGGAGGTCTTACAAGTAGACTCCTCGTGGACAAGTATCCCAGCAAGAGCATCAAAACCTTGAATATGTTTAACGCCCATCACAGTCCCTTCCGTACTTTTAAAAATCTACCAGACCATATTGAAACCAACTATCATACAATAATTAGCGACATTACCGATATGAAACACTGGTTTCCCAACAAAGAGGGGAATCATTACTACTACAAGGGTCTACAAGGCTGTCAACGATATACGGACTGAAGGTGATAGATCAAGTATTACCAAGCACGACTGGATTAAGATAAGACCTATGATAGACCACGCTCGACGCTTGTGTGGAGGAAACGAAAATTACCTTGACTATTTGCTCGACCTCTTGGCGTACCCCCTTCAAACTGGTCGTAAGTCAAACGTTGCTATAATCGTGAAGGGTCTTCACGGGTGCGGGAAGGGCATCTTCTTTTCGCATCTTATGGGTCGCTTGATTTACGGGGAACCTGACCTTTTTGTTGAAATAGCAGGTGGAAAGCAACTGTTTGGTACTTTCAACTCGCACCTTTCCAACAAGCTGTGGGTGGTGGTCGACGAACCTGCCAAGCTGAATGCGAATCAACGAAATGAACTAAAGAACTTTGTCGACCGAAAGACTGCGAACGTTTCTGAGAAATATGTGTCCACCAAAACTGGAGTTGAAGATTTTACAAACTTTGTTTTTTGCTGTAATTCTGTTCCTGATGAGTTCTTGGAAATTGGTGACCGCAGGTTCTTTGTCATCCAACACGATGGCACTCACGTTAAAGACGAACCGTATTTTACACAGCTTGAAAAGGATTTTGCTGAAGGCTACAAAGACTTTTTTTGTTTTCTGCGCACCCGGGAAATAAAACATTTTAAGTTTGGAAGTGCGCCACCCCAGACGCATCTGAAGGAAAGACTTCGGATAGAATCTGTCGACCCTATTTTCCAGTATCTTCGTCAACTCGCTGAGGGTGACCTGCCTGAGTATATGGTCTTTACTAAGTTTTTCGATGAGGCGATGAAGTTTTGTGCCTCTGAACGGACGCGTCCTGAGTGGTTAAAGAAAAAGGAGTCCCTGATGCTGAAAAAGATAATCGGTGACAAGCTCGAAAACCTTCAGCTTGATAAACCTAAGTTGGTCGATGGCAAAACGAAGAGGTGTATTATATTTCCACCAGCCGATGAGCTAATCGAGATGCTCCAGCAGAAAAACTTGTGGTTGAGCCTCGAAGAATACGATGAAGACCTTCAAGCGGAGGCGATGGTCATCGACAGTCAACCTGAAGAGGAAGTTCCCGAGGGCTTTGACCCTTCAGACGATGGTTCTGAGCTTCAAGATTTCGAAGACCTTGATGAACTTATTAATGATGCTCAGAGTAGGGAAGACCCTGAACGTCGAGCTATGCTCCTCGAGACTGACCAACTTCAGGAGTAGTAAGTACAAAGGCAGTAGTACTGTAGTAGTATTTATAATTTGATTGATAATACATACAGAAGTACTATTTTGGCAACCCGAGAAGTTGGCAACCTCACAAAGTTTTCCCGATCCCCAGACGTACCCAACGACACAATGTCTCCATTGACTGTCGAGCATAAAAGACTGCTTAAGCGGTATATCGGCATCTTGCTGTGTGTTCATTACCTTATTATAGTTGGGTTCTTTATCTTTGGTGTCTTTTTCTCTTTTGATGATAGAGAGGTATGTGACGACGTTCTTCAAGGTTGGAACCAAAACGGACGATCGGCGATCACGCAGAATACGAAGGACTCCAAGGAACTCACACGATGCTGGTGTCTTTACCACGAAAACGGACCGAATATCGACGAAGAGTTGTCTCGCTTTGATTACCTTGAGCACATCTTATCGAGGGTGGCACAGACCTTGTACTTTCTCTTGGCACTCCTTGTTATTTTGTTTTTACCTCACCAAGGATCACTTTATGATAAAGCACCTCGTCTCATTCTGGTGCTTATTTCTATGCTCCACTCCCCATTCGAAGCTGTCTGTTTATACATTGTACTGCTCTTGTGAGCTCATATCAACGTAGGGGGTGTGGTTCACCAACTTCAGGAATAAGCCACTCTGTGTAGTTCATGCGGAAGGGACTGAGGTGTTCCTTCTTTGGTGTCAAGTCTATAAATAAAAAGTTGTGTCTGTGGATGTACGTCACAATAGTCTTGTCGCCGCCGGTGTTCAGCACCTCTTCATAAAATAAAAGCTGACGACTTGATATTAACTACGTAAACATACAGTTCCTTCCCTCTTCTTCAAATCGGTATCATGACAAAAATAATGCACGGATATAAAACTCTCTGAACATATTTACCTGGCACTTACTGGACTCCTGACTGGCTACCTGGACTAGCTGCTGCTTCGCATCCAAAACGGCAGCACTGAGAAATCTAAGCCTAAGGGCCCCGTCTGCGACGTAGGATATCTTCAAGTGCGTCTACTTCATCTGCAGACAGGCTAGAGAGTGCATTTATGAGGATTTTGTCTCTTGAGTGTCCACGCTCAACGCCATAGGCCGGTTTTGGAGATACTCGCTTGGGTTGAAGCAGCTCCTGATAAGTCATACTTTCAGAATAACTGTCCCCTCTCGCGGAGGGCTCCTTCCTCGTGCTCGAATTGTTAGCCTGGACGTTCAGGTACCCGTCAGGAAACACGGTCACTGTGTCCAAGGACATACGGGGAACCTCGAACATTGCCTGGAGTTGATCCGGGTATCGTCCTACCGCGCCGCTATCGAGTACATCTTGTTTCATGACCCGCTGCAAAGCATTAAACGTAGAACCACCAGCGATGTTCAGTTTGTTACGCTGTACAAAATTACCAGAAAGCATGCGGTTCTTCAACCCTGCAGTCTCTTCTTTTTCAAGCCTGATCCTTTCCATCAATCCCTCGAGCTGCCTGCGTTCGTCACGCAGGACGCGGCCAGCCTCAGTGAGTTCCTCGACCCGGCCACGGCCCCATTCGCCTGAATCCACTAACCTGACGAAACGCTCATTGTCCCTACGTAAACGCGCATTTTCTTTTTGAAGTTCCTTGACGTGCTCCATCGTGCACCCAGTGGCTTCCTCAACACACCATATCCACTGCTTCCATGCCTTGCGCTTAACGCGATTCCCGACGCGTAAACAAATTAGCTCACACTGATTACGTTGCAAGACCCGTGTCTCCACAATAGATGCCCAGCAATGTAACGCAGAAAATAAGTTGCGATTTTTCCATCGGCAGAACATGAGTGCAGCTTTGCGCAAGAGCACGATGTTGGACCACCATTTTGCCCATGCCCTAGTAAGAGTGCCCTGCACGAGCTTCGTCAACACGCGCTTCTTGGCAAGATACACTGCTCTCCACTTTTTGAACGCACGCGCCATTTTAGACTTTTGCATGTGAATAATGATGCGTCTGATCTTGGCGCGTTGTTGCTTAATTTCAACGTTCCAGTGGATCCATTTCTGAAGCGCTCGAAATTCTCTCCCGTGCGTCGCACGGCGAATCACTTGCCGCATCTTGTTCCTCTTCGCCCGGCGTTTCCCAGAGAACTGGTGCAGCGCACTCCACGCTGAACGAACTCGTTTATGAATGGCTTGACGTAAACCGGCTTTCACGAGCAACTCGTAGTACTCTTCCCTCATTCGCTGGCTATGCGCCACCATGCGAAGCCGGCGTCTTCCATCCGCAGCTTCTTCCGCCCATGCGTGAAATGCCCGACGTTTGCGCCCGTTCCGAATCACTGTGCATATTGCACGGTACATGGTGCTTCCACGTTTTGCCTTTTTGGTGATCTCTGACCATTTTGAAAAGGCAGCCCAGAGTTTCCGCCGACGCATTTTGGACAGCGCGCGTTGTAAAATGTTCCTCTTCGCAGATTGACCGGCGTTCACCAATAACCAGCCGCGCCATGCTTTGAAAAGAATCCCACGCTCCATTTTTACCACCTTGCGTTCAAAAACGTTTCGACTGAGGTCTATAGCATCCTGAACTTTATTAGTCATTCCGCTTAGGGAATTCAAGTGTTCAAAGGCCATTCGCACGGGAAGGTCTTCGTTTCTATGAATCTTACCATCCATGCCTCTGTGTGTCTCGCCGTACGCCTGGACTTCATTCACAAGCGACTTATACTCGGACCTACCGTCAAATCTCGCAGGTAATCCTTCTTGTTGTCGTTGCTTTTCCAGACCATCAGTGAGGGACTCTTCATCGGACGAACGGTGCATGTTGCGTGTGGGGTATCGATTCTCAGTCCCGATGCGTGTACGAGATTTCCAATTTTGAAATTCGTCGCGATCAAAGCTCTCCGACTCAGATTCTGAGGAAGAGGATTCAAACGGCAGCGTGTCCGAGCCACTGTCTTCTTTTTCAGAAGAGGTCGTTTTTTTCTTTTTCTTACTCGTGAGCTTGAGGTGCGGCACGCCATTGGGACGGTCCGGAGATGCTGATGGTCGATCGTCAAATCTGTCCGATCCAATTCCCGCCACGTTGTCTGCCGCCTCCTCATCAACGTCGTTATCTTGCTCGCTGGGGTAGGCCGAAGCCTCGCCTTCCTGCCCACTTGTCCCATCGTGGTTCGCTTCCTCCTCTTTGGGCTCCTCTTCTGATTCATCCTGCTCGTGCTCAATAGCCTCCCCCGTGGGATCAGGGTCATAGTTCGAATTATCTTTCGACCCCTCTCTGTCCAACATCTCTTCCATTTACTCCCACACCTCTGCTTTCTCGCAACTTGTGAAACTCGTCGGTGTTCTTTTTCTGAAGCTCTGCCCTGGCTTCCTCACTGGATAATTTGTCTCTCTTCGTAGCTTGTTTCTTAGGAGGAAGAAAGTCGGGGGTATGTGACGTTAGCCATCGCGTTCGAGTTTGCTAAGCAGCCACAGGAAAAAACGCGTGTTTATGCTGTCAATCAAAACTAACGGGCAGATTTGCTTCGTTGCATAGTCTTTGTGCAGCCTCCGGTGTCAGGCTTGATGCTAGAGGAGGCAAAGAGATTCAGCTGAGAGACACGTGATGTTCGCGGACCTCGAAACGTTCGAAGTGTTGATTTTACTGGTATTCGCGTTGTTGTATTCGAGTCCGATTTCCGTTTGTTCTCAGAAGACAATTTTCATGAAAAAACTTGATAGATGCGGCTTCTTCGGGCAGCTGCAGGTGATATCCTTTATCTTTTTCGAATGAACTCCTGCGAACCTGACACTGAGGCGTGCACGATTAGAATGCTCTGTCAGTGACTGTGCTTAACGACGCGGCGGGCGTATCAGGAGCGTGCCACAAAGAACGTTCAAACGGCTCCAATAAATATGCCCTTATTACAACGGGCCTGAATAGGGCTACGTGTACGTGTACGGAGTACGGAAGTAGTTGTACTTCCGGAAATAGATAATGATGTACTAAAGTACGAAAGTACTTTCGAAAGTACTTTCAAAGTACGAAGGTACCTTCGTAAACGTACGTGTACACGTACAGCTGTACACGTACGTGTACGTGTACGTGTACTGTACGTGTACTTCCGGAAATAGATATTTCCGGAAGTACTTCCTCCGTACGTGTACAGCTGTACACGGGTAGCCCTACAGTACTGTACACGTACATTTTGGTAGTTTTTTAGTATGATCGCTATCAGGTGTCGTGGTATCGCAGGACGTCCACAATGACATGGTTATCGTGAGAGCAATCGATGCCAACATCATGACGACGCACCATCATGACGACGCAGTCGACGTAGGACCTATGGCTAATACTATAGTCCACGTGCCGTCATAAAAAGAGACTCTCTAAGTCTACGCTCACAACCCGAGGTCGTTTGAAAACGGGCTAAACGGGACGAGTCTCCTCGACGAGAAGCGAGTGGGTATTCCCGTCAGACACGAGGGCGAACTCCAAGAAAAAACAAGTTTTACCATTCGACGGTGCGGGCAACTTCGAAGACGCTGACGCTACGGCGCGGAGTGACCTCCGCCTCAAGTCACAATTTTAATAGTCTAGGTTGACAGGTCATCGGACCACCCTGCACCCACTTCCGCGCCGCAATGTGCCTCGAGTGTATTGCTTTCGGTACACTGTCACTCTCGTTAATATGTGACTTTTCGAAGGAGCTCCGTTCCTTGATCAAACCATTTCTGCGATGGCCCGACGTTTTGTTGTCCATCGCGACGATTTCTTCTCCAGCCGGCGCCGAGCGAGCCCGGTTCGCACTCGGTCCAGTGTTCGGAAGGTGGGATAGTTTGTGCAAGGCAACCGGGCGCAAACGTTTCACAATAAGCGCAACAACATCAACAGTATTCCTCGCATTTTTTATCGTCTTGCCTGCTTTGACGTTGGCAACCTGGAAGAGAGAGGTAAGATTTTTCGCTTCGGTTTATGCACACTCATGGAGGGCGAAGAATTTTATGGCTCTAGAAGTTCGCGGTTATTCGTACACGGACTACATCTCAGAGCTACACTTCCCCGCTGCGTATACATTAGCGGTTTATGTCCCGCTCTTTTTGCCTACGATTTCCCTCTTGATAACAGGGTTCATATGGGACGCTAAGTGTTACTTCCTGCGGCTACGACTTTCTCGTGTGTGTGTTATTTCAAGTGTCCGTGAAGTGCAGCCCTAGAAATCTGCTCGCCAAGGCAAAAACAACTACGCGATCACGACGCCCAAATCGGGTTCCTCTCCAAGACCTTCAGTCTCGTCGTTCTCACGTACACCCCTTGGCGGAATATCGACTGAGAAAGAATGGCAAGCAAACTTATGCGGAGAATTCTTTCGCAAGATGCCGAATTTTTCAACAGCGACTTCTCCAAGTTGGACATGGGTAACGTCTCTAACACGAATTCGATGTTCAACAGCGCATGGACTTTCAATATACGAAACTCCGAACGCATTTGATAGGCTGAAATTTTGGT
>JACLAB010009699.1_pt1 | contig 12453 bp, 8 predicted proteins | sample 8027921 | NCBI WGS metagenome assembly JACLAB01 (sample SAMN15725117, study PRJNA655200) | protist metagenome | isolation source: fluorescence activated cell sorting (FACS) single amplified genomes of... | place: USA: West Boothbay Harbor, Gulf of Maine | collected 2000-07-19
TTTCTTCGATTGAGAGAGGAAGAGGACGAGGCGAACGAGGAGATAACGGAGGAAGAGAGACGGGTGTCAATGAAGGCGTACGCGAGGAAACGATGCTGCAAGAGCTGTTATAACGCGTTGTATCGGTCGATGCGGAAGGAGTTGCAAATGGGGAGTAATAAGGATGAGATGTTGTTGGACAATCCTAGCGATGAAATAGTAATAGCACAACAACAACAACGGAAGCCGAGCGTGAAGGATAAAGTGTTTGCGCCGACGAGGACGTATTTTTGCTCGCGGTGCAATTTGGAGTGCTCGAGCCGGTATCACTTGAGAACGCACGAACGAACGCACACGGGGGACCGACCGTACGGGTGCAACGTGTGCGGGAGGAGATTCAATCGACCGTACGAGTGGAAAGTGCACGTGTTGAAGCACGCGACGAACGGGCGTCACAAGGAAGTCGCGCGAGCGTTCGAACAGAACCTCGAGTTAGGCATGGAAAAAGTAAACGGAGATCCCGGGGTTCAATCGTTGAGACCCCCGCTCCCGCAACGATACTTCGACATCGATAAACCACCACCGAAAGATGACGCCAACAGACCGTTTCAGTGTGCGATCTGTTTCAAAGCCTTCGCGACTAATTTCATCCTAACCGCGCATTTAAAGACGCACTTGAACGCGCGACACGTTTGCGACATGTGCGACGCGTCGTACACGAGAACGTTCAAGCTGCAAGCGCATCGCGAGAAAGTCCACGGCGTCTCCTCGCACGAAGAGAGTGATCGAAATACAGACGGAGAAAAAGAAAGTGAAAGTGATTCTCAATCGTAAAAGTTTCCAAGTATGCGTAGTCTTAGTCGCGCGTTTAATTCGAATCATATAATACCTCGTTTTGAACGTGACATTTTCCGCATCCAGAGAGAGGGGCATTCGTCGCCTTGCTTTTCCTCACAACAAAATGTCACCATCACCTCTCTCGTCGAACCTTCATCTTCTCCGCGTCGCTTCGTCCTCGCTCGCATCATCTTCTCGTCGTCGTCGTCGTAAAAGTCGTCTTACTTTCGACGGAAGTAAAGTAAAGAGCAGCAATAAAGAAGAAGACGACGTAAACGACGACATCCTCGACGCGTACAAAATCCCATCCACGACAGTCGTAACGCTTCCCGGGAACGACGAAATCGAGATACGCTTACTCGACCCGTACACCATCGCCATCACCCCGTACGAGAACAGAGAGGAAGGCTTATCTCGATTACTGATGTACATCGAAGGTGAGAACGAATCTAAGGAGCGTTACCCGCCGACGCAACCGCTGACGATGCGATACGCGTTGGATTCGGATGGAGAGATTTTAGGCAAGACGATGGAACTGTACCTCGGGCCTCGCGTGAACCCGGAAACCAACCCGGCGGCGAAAACGACCGAGAACACAAAAACAATCTCTGCGAAAGTTGCCGGTGGTGAGTTAATCGCGGTGATGCCTTTAGTCGGGATGGCAACGGAAGATGCGGTGCGAAGATGTCGAGATATCATCGCCGAGGAAGTCGAAAAGACGAAAGCGTTCGAGCTCGACGGCGCCGGGTTTCGAGTGAGCACGTTCGGACCGATGTATTCCTTGAGACCGAGAGATAACGAAGTGAGCGTGAAAGTCACGCCGAAGACAAAGGAGTCGTCGAAATAGCGAGAACGTATATTTAATGCTCGTTTAATACTAAAAAGCGCCTAGTGGTAGAGTAGATGTCTCGTTTGCGCTCTCGTTTCTCTTTCTCTTTGCTCTCGTCGTAAGAGTCTCAAACGTGTCCAAAATTGCCTCACATTTCCCCAAACGAATTAAGAAATACCACGCTGATACTGCATCAAAACAGACTCAAAGACACGCGCTCTCGCGAGAAGAACGCCAGTTAAAGCTCTCGCTTTCCTTTTTCTCGAGTTGAAGCGCTGCAGAGAGTAAGAGAGATTACGCAGAAAAAGAACCAATTCAGGCCGCCAAATTGGAAACGAACGCAAAGACGAAACATGTTACTCTGCGCACTCTCCGGCTCTGAAATCACGAAACCGTGCGTCTCCCCATCGGGGCACATCTTTGAACGCACTTTAATCGAAAAATACGTCAAAGAAACCGGAGAGAATCCAATCACCAAGCAACCTTTATCCGTGGAGGATTTGATTCCGATCGAGACTGATTTTGCCTCAAACGGCAGCGCAATCGCAATCAAACCGAGAGCGACGGCGCACGCGAGCATTCCGGGTTTACTGCAAACATTTCACGACGAATACGACGCGTTGATGTTAGAGTTGTTTGAAACCAGGAAACGGTTAGGGGAGTCGGAACGGGAGCTAGCGTCGATGGCGTATCAAGTGGACGCGGCGAATAGGACGGTGGCGAGGTTGGTGAAGGAGAGAGACGAGGCGAGGGCGATGATTGGTGGTGGTGGTGGGGCGAACGGGACGACGACGGTTCAGACGACGACGACGGGAAAGAAGAGAGAAGGAGGCGGCGACGCGGACGCGTTTGCGAAAAAAGCGAAGAATGCCATTCCGCGATCGATTTTGGACGCGATCGAGTCGACCAATAAAGAGTTGATGGCGGAGAGGAAAAAGAAGAAAACGCACGAGTCGTTGAAAGCCAAAGAAGAGATTGGGAAGTTTAAGTTGCAAGACCCGGTGCCGGGGCATAAAGTGAATACGGCGATACATAACGTAGACGTGCTTCACGAGAAAAGCCTAATCGTGACGGCTGGCGCAGACGGAACGGCGGCTTTCTTCGACGCGGGCTTACAAAAATCGAGTTCGATAGCGACGGGTCACAAGAAGTGTTTAGACGCGAAGTTTTTGGTAGGAGCGGACAAAAGTGGTGGCATAGTTGCCACTTGTGGTGCTGATAACACCGTGAAGGTGTGGAAGGCAGGAAAGAACATCTCCACGTACGATGAACACACGCAAGATGTCGTTTCCGTCGCCTCGCACGTCGCCGGCGCCTTCTTCGTCTCCGCCTCCGCCGACGCCAGTTGGCACTTCCACGACGTCGAATCCGCCTCGACTGTATATCAAGCCACCAACGACGATCCGAAAGACAAATACACTTCCATTAACATTCACCCGGACGGCATGTTTCTCGCCGCTTTGACGCAATCCGGCGCGGTACAACTCTGGGACGCCAGATCGTGCGCTTTACAACAAACCTTTTCCAACGGCGGTAAAAACGCTGCCAAATCGTGCTCGTTTAGCGAGAACGGCTACTTCTTCGCCGTCTCTGGCGACGAAGGGTGTAAGATATGGGATTTGCGTAAGAACACGGTCGCGCACGATTTCGGGAAAGAAAAATGTGAAGGCGTCGCGTTCGACAAGAGCGGCAAATACGTCGCCTATTGCGCCGGGAAAACCGCCAAAGTGTACAACGTCAAAGGCGAGTGGGACATCGTCCAAACCTTCGAGAGTAAGAGTAAAAAAGGAAATCTTTGCGTGCAGTTTTTGAAAGACGCCGGTGGTGTCGTTGTCGGTGGTGGTGATCACAATCTTCGCGTCTTTCAATAATACTATTATTATTCGCAAAAATCTCAGAGAGAAAAAAGCAGTTCAATCAAAATCACATCTGTCTACTAGAAAAGTAATTTATAAGTATGTTATTATACAAACATTCACCGTGTTACAACATTTCTGACTAAAACGCGTTTAAACACGGTTCGTGGTGACTATCGCTTTTTGCTAATCGTTCTGTTTTTCTAGAGTAGTTCTATCATCATCTCTGCGTCGTCTCTCTTTCATCAATCTTTTTCCCTCCTTTGTTCTTCAGCATTTTCCAATTTTGTGTTTTTCCCGTAATTGGACACGTAATACTCCGCCCCGTACATTCCACACGCCATCACCACCATCACTGCGGTGAACTTGTCGTACTTACGCAAGAAGCTTTGCGCCTGAGGCGTTCGGCTCGGAGGTGGTGGCATCGTTTTGTTGTTCTTGTTGTTGTTTGAATTCTTTTTTTTTTTTGTGGAGTTATTCATTGACTCCTCCTCCTCTTCCTCGATTGGGCTCGAGCCACTGCGGAGACTCCGTATTGTTGTCGAGCATTAAGCGCTGCCTTTTTGGGTCCCCCCCGCTGTATTGCAAATTGTTCGGTTGTTGCTGCATCATCGTCATCATCTGTGACGCTGGACGAGGACCATTATTCGTATTCGACGCCGGCGTCGCTTTGAACTCGTACGGGTCCCCGCTGTTGAGGTTGTTTCCTTGCGTCTCCTGTTGCCGTTGCGTTTGCGTGTACGGGTTCTCCTCGTTGTTGTGGAAGTGAAAAACCGCCTGTTCGATTTTTGAGACTAAAGCGTATGCAAACTTATTGAGCATGTTTTTGTTCGCGAGATCGGCGACTTCGGCTTCGCGGAACTCGTTCATTTCATCGATGGTCGTCGGTCGGCTGCCGGCGAGTTTGCGGAGCAAGGCGTTTTTGATGATACCTTGCGGATTTTTGCGGGTGCCCTGTCTGTTGGCGATGTCGGTGGCTTGGATATCTCTCCACACCGTGAGCGCCTGGAAGACGCACTCGTACAATCTTTCTTCCTCGTCTTCCTCGTCGTCGTCTTCGATCGACTCGTCGATTTCGTACTGGACGTTGTCGTCGTTGTTCACTATTTCCTCCTCATCGTCTTCGACGACGATGCCTTCCCGTTCTTCTTTTTGTTTCCTCATCAAAATTGCAAAGGCGTTGTCGAGTTGACCGTCGATTTCTTGCGTGCCGTTCGGTTGTTGGCTCGGCAGCGTGAGATCCACGTTGTCGTGTTGTTGTTGTTGTTGTTGTTGTTGAGTAGCTTTTGGCGTTCTTGTCTTCGTCGACGTCTTCTTCTTTCTCGCAGTAGTAGCAGCGGCGGTTCCCGAAGCTTTCGCGGCGGTTGTTTTCTTCTTCGGCGGCGCTCTCGTCTTCGGCGCCGTAGTCGGTGCCGTTTTCTTCTTTCCTTTGCTCGTATCTTTCGGAAGGTTCTCAAACTCTAACTCCACTTTGTGTTGTTTCTGTTTCAACGCTTGAATCTTACCGGGTTCTCCCGGACGAATGCACGTGGAAACCATGGCGTATTGCCTTTTCTCGTCTGGCGGGAGGCGTGTCGTCTCTTCACACAAATAACCCTGGTTCACCAAGTATCTCGCCAGTCGATCGGATTCGGATTTTGTCAGCTGATTACCAGTGTTAAACCCAGGCAAACGATCGTAGTATCTCTGCGTGACTGTTTTCGCTCTGGAGCCGCGAAAGACATCGATCAATAAGCCCATGGGTATGCCTTGTTCGGAGGTATCTTTACAGATGGAGATCAAACTGAGCGCGTATTTAGACATGTCTCGCTTTATGAAGCAGTTCCAACCGTAGTTCTTCCTTAACTGACAGCAATCGCACATGCCTTTACATCTGCTGCGATCGAAGTTTTCGTTAAAATGCCGCAAAAGTTGCGTCCTTCGGCAATCCGCGGTATTTTCGCAATACGTGCACATCGTCACCAACGATTCAAGCTTGTTCATTTTCACTTCGTGCGGCGCGTTGTCTTTCTCAGCGGAGTCGATGAGCATCGATCGCGCTTTTGTGACGTCCCCCCACGAATAGAAGAGCACACAAAGCGCTTTCTCGCCGTCTCTCCCCGCTCGCCCAGATTCCTGGTGATACGCCTCGAGCGATTTTGGCATCGAGTGATGGAAGACGTATCGGACATCTGGTTTATTAATCCCCATGCCGAACGCAATGGTCGCGCAGATAATGTTGCACGTATCATTCGTCCACGCTTCCTGGTGCGCTTTACGTACTTTGTCGTCTAAACCGGCGTGATACGGCAAAGCTTTAATCCCATGACGAAACCTCGAGTCTTGGTTATTTTTCAAGCACAAAGCGTTTGCCATCTTCTCACAATCGTTCTTCGAAAAGCAATACACGATGCCGCACTCGACGCGACCACGCCGGTCAACAAATCCGCGATCGTGAATTAAACTTAATATCTCTTCCACGTTTTGCTTTTCCTTCTTTTTCGGAATCACTTCGTACGTGATGTTGGTTCGATTAAACGTCGTGAAGAAACGCACGCAATTCGCCAAACCGAGTTGGCGCACGATGTCGTCTTGCACGCGAACGGTCGCCGTCGCGGTGAGCGCCATGACGGGAATATCCGGGAACTGATGCTTCAGCACTCGCAACTCTTTATAATCTTTTCGAAAATCGTGGCCCCAACTCGAGATGCAATGCGCTTCATCAATGACGAATCTTTGTAATCTACCTTTTCTGTGCAACGATTTCATCAAATTGATTAACTTGTTACTCATTGAGAGTTTCTCGGGAGTCACGTAAAGCAATTTAATTTTAGGTTCCGGACCGTATAAATCGTTGTACACTTCTGCATCGTTCTTCGCATTGTACGCGCCAAGCAAACACGCCTTAATATCCAATTGCTCCAGATTCGACAGCTGATCTTGGATGAGCGAAATCAAAGGACAGACTACTATGGTTACGCCGTCGCGCACAATCGCCGGGAGCTGATAACACAAACTTTTACCGCCCCCAGTTGGCATTAAAACCAGAGTATCTTTACCAGCCATGGTCGCATTAATGGCTTGAAGCTGCAGTCCTCGGTAATCTTGCGCGCCGAAGTTGTTTCGCAACGCGTAATAGCAATCTTTCGTCCACGAAAAGTTCTTCTGATTCCACTTGCCGCCGTCCGCCTCGGTCATTTGACACTGCACCGCCGGGATAACTTCATGACCGCCGTTCGCGCCGAGACCAAGTTTCGGTAAATTTTCCATATCGACGATATCATCGCCGTTATCGTCGTCCCATTCCGCTTGAAAGTCACCGCCGTTGTTGTTGTTGTTGTTGTTTTGATAATAAAACTCATCGTTGTTGAAATTGTTGTTATTGCCGTTCATTTGAAAGTCGTTGTTGAAGTTGTTGCTTTGAATGTTGTTATGCTGAAAGTTATTGATGTTGTTATGAATGTCAAAACTCGTGTTCTGTTGAAAGGAGTTGTTGTTGTTGTTGTTGTTGTTGTTGTTGTCCATGATGTTATTATTATTATTCATTGGCGCGATACTCGGCGCGGCGTTCGGTACGCCGCTACCAATACTGCCGTTATTCAAAAACGCTTGTATCGTTTCCGCTTCTTTCCGTTTCTTTTCTAAGTTTTTCCTTTCGATATTTTTCATCATGTACTCGTCGTCGTCCAGTCTTTGGATGATTGAGCTCAAAATCGGCTGAAGCGCGCGGAAATGAAGTGAGATCTTATCGCATTCGCGCAACGCGCAACCGTGTTCGCACACCCACTCTAAACCACTTCCGTCCAAGGCTATGGGCAAACAATATGCGTCTTTCATGTTGTCAGCCCTCGGTGGGACGACGGGAAAACTTTCGATGTGTTGCGGATGCTGCGGTCGTTGCGGTTGAGCCGGAGCAACCACATGTTTCCTCGTCTCCAAAGCCTCGATATCCACGAGCTGGAACATCTCGTCGTCCTCGTCGTCGTCGTCGTCGAACCCAATAATGGTATTATTCCCGGGGTTGTTGTTGATGTTCGTCGCGGCGTGATTTTGCTGCTGCTGTTGCTGCTGCCGTTGCTCCTCCTGCTCGTGTTGTTGTTCTTGTTGCGCTCTCATCACCATCTCCTCCTTCTCTTTCCGCGCTCTCGCCTTGTCCTCTTTTTCTCTCTGTTCTCTCTGTTGCTTAATCGACACCAACCCATTACCAGCTTCGCAAAAGCTGCCGCTGCGTGTGTGCGACATCTCCTTCTCTCTCGACATTTCCCGCGACTTTAACAGCGCAAACCCCGCGCTGAATTTAGACGTCGTCGTTTTCGAGCCTCCTCTCCCGGCGTTTGGCACGAACGAGAATAATTCGAAATTCGTTCCACCAGGAGGGGTCGCATCGACATCATTTTCATCTTTGTTCTTCTTCTTCTTCGTCGTCGCACCAAAAGCCGCGAGTTCGTTTTGACACGGCTCGGAATACACGAAACAACTCTTCTCCTCCGTCGCTTCGCCTCTTCTCGTCTCCCCTCTGTCCGATTTTGTTTTCGTCGTAAAAGCTGGTCGTCTCGGTACGGGTGCCATTTTTATGCTAAAGAGAATCTCTCTTTGCCGTCGTCGTCTTTATAAAGTTGTGTTTTTTAAAAAGTTAAGGTGCCCAGAAAAGAGAAAAAAGAGAAAAAAGAAAAAAAACGGACATTTTTCAGAATCAGAAAAAAAAATATCTCTCACTTTTCCCAATCACATTGCTCTCTCTCTCTCTCTCTTTCTCTGATTAAAAGAAGACGTCGTTGAAAAGAAGAGCTCTTGCGGGAACGCCAGGAGAGGGGAAGAAGAACACTAATAAGAAGTCTTTCTCGAGTAAAATGGAAGAAGCGGAGGTGCGCCGGGCGGTGAGGAAAGCCTTGGGCGAGGCGCGCGCGAATTCGCTTTTTTCTTCCTTGTCTTCTTCGAGTGTTCGAGGGTGTCAAAAAAAAAGTGAACGAACACTCGCGTTCGCGAAGCTCACGGACACGCTCGGCGAGTGTCTCGAAAAGATGAAAGAAAAAGACGTGTTATCGCTACCGATTTTGGATTTGGAGAAGAAAACGACCAAGGATTCGTTCCACGGGTTCGTCTCGGTGGAGAGTTGTTTGAGGGTGTTTTTGGAAAACATGGCGGTGTTTCTCGTGGGAAGGAAACAGGAACCTTTTTGTGTCTCCCAGCAAGAAAGCGCGGGAGCGAATCCGAGAGTTATGCCTCCGATGATTGAAGAGTTGGGATTGCAACCAGGAGACGTGTCGAGATTCGGGTGTCAATACAGCGGGGACGTTCCGGCGAAAAAAACGAGAGAGGACGAGGAAGATCCCATCGCGAGCACGTTTCACGCGACGGTGCAAAGCGTGCTCGATCGCCTGACGGCGAATCCGAGATCGAGAATCGTGGTGAGAGATTCGGAAACCCTTTTATCGATTTTGAAGGAAAAGATCGCGAAGATTCCAAGAGCGCACAGGTGTCTCGTCGAGCGTTTAGATGGGACGAGTCACGCGAAACACGACGTGTTGAGTTGCACGGATATTGTGAAATATCTAAACGAGAACGTTGAAGTTCAAGCCGCTTTGGCCAACGTTTGTTTGGCCGATGTGCCGTACTTGTTTAGGAAAGGTTTCACGGTATTGAAAAGCGGAGAGAAGATCTACAGAGACGAGACGTTGTTCGTGACAAATAACGATGCGCTTCGACAGCAATCTGCTCTCGATTTCTTCCCGGATATCGTCGGCGAAAAAGTCTCGGTGTGTTTCGTCACCACGGTACCGTCGAGTTTCGTCACGCCTCGTCCGAGAGATTTCACGGTACACGTGCGAGGTGATATAACCTCCTCTGATCTCAGAGGAATGAACATTGAGAACCTATCGATGTTGAAATCGGATCCGCTTTCGTTTGCGGCGACCATGCGAAGACGCCATCATCGCGATCAAACGAAAGCGGATATCGGTGTTTTCCAAAGCGTAGATCCAAAAAACACGTCTTTAAAAGACGTCATGGTACTTTTCGCCAACGGGTGTCGAAGAGTGTACGTCGTCAACGGCGATTTAACTGGATCGTCTGGAGTTCTCGACGCGAGAAATTTTCTCGTCGGTTTGACCTTACAAGACGAGGACATCGAGTGCGTCGTCAGCGAAGGCTCGCAATAATGAATACTCTCTTTTCCTCTTCCTCAGACGCGCGCGCGGGTGGTGTTTTACTAAAAATATATATACTCTTCTCGAATCATTTACAAAACAATTTATTACTGTTGCTAAAATATTAAGGGGTGACACTTACGCACGTTTTTCCAACGAACGTCTTCGTTATTACGCGCTCGCCATTTGCTCGCTCGCCGTATCAAACATTTTCTCCAACTCGTCCATTTTCTCCACCGCGCCGGGTTTGGGCGTTAACGTCTTCAACTGATTAAAAAAACGAGTCGACGGTTTCCCCAAGTGCAACGCGCACACCGCCAAGTTATGCAACGTGTCCGGGTCTTTACTATCTTTCTGTAACGCCTCCAACAACTCCTTCTCGGCATCTTCGAACCTTCCCATGGCCATGGCGCACGTCGCCGCGCCGTTGAACAACTTCACCGTCCACGTGTACTTATCGCCCAACTCTTGATACACGTACATCGCGTCTTGAACCTTCGACCCACCGAGTGCGACATTCACCCACGCCGTCGCCAACTGCGTCAAAGTCGCGTCGTCGTCGTTCGCCACCATCTTCGCCAAAGTCTTCTCCGCCGCGTCCACTCTGTCCATCGATATCAACAGGTTCACCATAAACGCCGACAACTCTAAACTCAACGACGTCGCGCAACATCGCATGGCTTCCACCATTTCGCCTTCCTTCGCGAAAACAGTCGCCGCCATGAGCTGTACCGTCGCGTTCTGCGCGATCGCTGGATCTTCTAACATCTCCTTCATCTTTTGTGAGATTGTTTCCCGATCGAGAGGATCCGCGAGGTATCTGGCGAGTTCTTTCACCGCTTGCAATTGCGACGGGGAATCGTCCGGGATTTCGTCCAGAACCAACTGTTATTTTATGTTATAGTATACATATGAATCGTCAAAGACACGCACAAAGCAAAGGCATTGTTTCGTCGTCGTTTGAGTCACCGAGAGAGAGAGTGAGAGCGTGAGAGAAGTTACTAACGCGAGAGACAAAACCGAGGGAGATCTCTTCCCGCACTCGTCCAATTCTTTCAAACACCGCGCGCGAATGAATGCGCGTCTAAAGTCGTCGTCAAACCGTCGCAACGCTTTTCGCGAGAACACGAACGAGACGAGACGTGCGCTCTTTCGCATCATCTCTCTTATGTTCGAAAGACGCTCATCGCGAAGAGACACAAAGAAACAAAGAGAGCATCTTCAAACGTACCTGGTAGGACCCCAAGGCGATGTACGATCGATAGACGTAACAATCCTTCTCGATCGCGTCCGAGGAGGATAAAGAGGTGGTTCCGGTGGAATCTAAGTCCGCGGCTTCGTTTATCGCGACTTGGTACGCGCCCAAGTGAAAGGCGTTTTGAATTGGGAAGAGGGAACCCATTCGAGAGGTATTATGCGTTTGCGTGTGTGTTTTGCGAGTGGAAATTCTGAAGGAAACTCCAATACAAATCGAGTCGCGAGTGATGCGTTGCTCGCGGGTTTTTGGTCGGCGTAAAGCCAAACGCGAGGACTGGAAACTGTAGAGAAGGCATCAGATGAGCGCGTGACGATGTCTTCTCGACAAAATCACGTTCGCGAGGAGGAAGAAGATGCGGAGAAGAAACATCACGCGACGAAGAAAACCAAACTCGAGTACACGATCGCACATTGCCGCGAAAACCCACGGAGATATTCCCCGTACGTGCGCGAGTTTTTGCGTTCGAACGCGTGCAAAGAGATGCGAGAAAATGCGTTGTTCGATTCCTGGATGAGAAAATCTTCACTGGTGAAGGAAATCGAGGAAGCGACGGCGTGTTTGAAACAGATCGAACGAGTTTTGATGAAGAAGAAGAAGAAGAGAGGAGTATTAATTGAGGAAGAGGAGGCTTTGAGGAGTAACGGCGGCGAAGGGCTGACGTTCGTGGACCTGTGTTCCGGGAAAGGTTTTTTGTCCATCGCGTTATCGTTCGCGTTCCCGAACGCGAGAGTGGAGATGATGGACCGAGACGAAAGCGCGAACGTGGAGCACGTGGAGGCGATGAAAAACGTGACGTTTCGTCGCGTGGACGTGACGTCGGAGGAGTGCGAGAAGATTGTGGAGGACGCGGCGAATACGTCAAAGTTTGTGTTTATTTGCGGGGTACACTTGTGCGGGGATTTGTCTCGAGTGGCTATTCGTTTGTGGAGAAACGTGAGACGAAGGATGGACGGTCGAGCGGCGATTGTGTTATCGCCGTGTTGTTTGCCGCAGAGGAGAAGGCACGACGCGTTTGGATTTCACGTGAAAGATCAGGCCAGAGCACTTAAAGTAGATAACTACCGTTTGTGGTGCATATTTTTATCTTTAGAGATGCGGAGATGTTTGATGGAAGATGGAGGAGGAGGAGGCGGCGGCGGCGGCGTGCACATGGTGCAAGACGAGTTCATGTCCGGCGTCAAGAATACGTTTTTGACGTGTTGCTGCGCGGAATGTCCTCCTCTCCCTGCTGTTTGTTCCGGTGAATCCGAATCCAAGACGAACGGAAACAAGGCGGGGATATCCGCATCTATACTTCAAGCGTCTCGATGGAAGATATCGAGGACGTAGTAGTTTTAGAGCGAATATCACAGCAGATAGATGTCAAATAGAGCAGAATATAATTTGAATAATCGCTAATACTGGGTAGTTTATTTATCTTGTGGTGTATGTTTTGTTTTATTCAAACGAGTTGCGTTATGGTTAAACTACTCTGCTAATGGGATGGATGCACGGACAAGAAGAAACAGAAGATTTCTCGTCTTTTCTTCCCGCCAACGCCGACTCCCGGGTGCGGTCAAACCTCTGATT
>JACLAB010011915.1_pt1 | contig 12438 bp, 10 predicted proteins | sample 8027921 | NCBI WGS metagenome assembly JACLAB01 (sample SAMN15725117, study PRJNA655200) | protist metagenome | isolation source: fluorescence activated cell sorting (FACS) single amplified genomes of... | place: USA: West Boothbay Harbor, Gulf of Maine | collected 2000-07-19
GGGGAGCGGAGCGTCGTTCGATTTTTCCAACGCGTTCATCGAGTGGGTTTCTGTATTGTTGAATGCTCTGTGCAATGAAGCTTTTTTTTTCCCATAAACGCCTTTTGAAAACGCCTTGAAATCACATGCGAAAAATGTTTCACTTTTTCTTCTTCTTCTTCTTCTTCTTCCTCCTTTTCGTTGCGCTTGGTTCAAACGACGACGTACGCGATCAATTTTGTCGAAACGAGAGCGCGTCGTAATGGGGGACGAGAGGGATTCTTTGTCGTTGTGGGGCTTGATCGTGAAGTGCGACGATATTTGTTTCACGCATATTTTGCCGAGATTGAATCGAACGGATCTTAAATTCTTGTACGAGGTGAATAGTGAAACGAGAAAGTTGATTAAGAGATCATCTCGCAAGGGGGAGTTGAAAAAGGGGTTTAAAGTGAGAGAGATGTCATCGATATCGACTTTGGAGTTTGCGTTGGAGCATAAATCGTTGTGGCCGAGTTGGTTGACGAACGAAATGTATTTCTGCAAGCAAGTTGCTCAAACGAATAAACTCGAGTTACTCAAGTGGGCGCGAGAGGAGAAAAAATGTGAGTGGAATTCAAGGACGATTAATAGGGCCGCAGAACAAGGTAATCTGGAAATGGTAAAGTATTGCGTTGCAAATAAGTGTCCTATCGGTACGGGAGCGTGTGCAAATGCTGCCGAAAACGGTCATCTCGCGTGCCTCAAATACTTACACGAAGAAGCCAAAGCGCCTTGGGATTTGGGCACTGCCATTTGGGCGGCTGAAATTGGTCATCTCCACATACTCCAATACCTTGTTGAGCGTAAATTTGATCAATTCGGTGAATTTGCGTGTATGGATGCAGCCAAGTACGGCCACTTGGACTGTTTGAAGTACTTGCACGAAACCGCCAAAGCGCCTTGGGACGAGGACGCCATACGCTCCGCGCACGAGAACAACCACCCCGAATGCGTACAATACCTCCTCGACAACAACTGCCCATTACCAGACGGTTGGCGATACGAATATGGAGAATTGCACACGTCCTAATCATCATCATCATCAGAATAAAACTTGTAACATCAGAAAGAGAGAGAAACGCATCACAAAAACTCTTCACCTCTCTATTAAAATTCTTCAATATCTCTTTCTGCACAAATTTGTTGCTCACAAGAAGAAGATTCTTTTATTACATCTCGAACGCGAGAGAGAGACAAAGAGAGAGAGAGAAAATCAAAAAGCCTTGTGTTGGTGTCTTTATTGCCCTTTCGTGTTCTCTCATCCTGTTTTCTTCTTCCTCTTCTTCTTGGTGAAAGGAGTGAATACTAAGGGGAAATTAATTGGATATTTGTTCGTTAAGAAACCCCCGGAGGAAGAGGAAGAGGAGAGCGAAGAAGACAAAATGACGACGACTTTGATGACAACAACAGAAGAAAACAACAAACTGACGTTATTCGACGCCATGTGCCGATTACCATTGATTTTGCTCTTCGCTCACGTCGTCGGGAAACGAATGAATACGAGCGGTGTCAAATTCAGCAACAGTAGTGCTTTCGGTGGTTTCAAAGCGTTTAAGATGCCACTCGTGACATCTTACATATTCGTCGGGATTTTATCCAGCACCTCGGTAAGACTTTGCTTTATTTGATTCTTATGTTGTGTGTTCTTATTATTATTCTTACTATATATAGTTTTTAAACGTACTGACGCCTTTGGTCGTTCGCGAGTCCTTGTGGTTGGTCGACAACGCGTGTTTATCCGTCATCGGCGTCTCGGCGGGCGCGGAGTTAAGCGCGAGGGATCTGAGAGGAGACGCGAGAAAGATTATAGTTTGGACGATTTCGATCGCTTTGTTTACGTGGATGACAGTTTTTACGGCGTTTACGGTCGGGAAGGTTTCCGATCGCGTTGAGTTTTTAGAGGATATGAATCGGAACGATTTTGACGACGATGGCGGCGAAGACGACGATTCTTCTTTTTTACGGCGGCGGCGAAAGTACTTGCGAGCGTGCGCGGTAGGATCGTTAATAGCTACGTTATCGATCGCTCGGAGTCCAGCTTCGGCGATCGCCGTTTTGAGAGAAACCGAAGCGAGAGGACCGTTTTCAAAATTGGTCGTCTCGGTGACGGTTTTGAAGGACGTTTTGGTCGTCGTTTTGTTCGCTTTGAACATGGAGATGATTGAATCTTTAGGATTGATGGACGCGAGCGTTGGAGGTAGCACTAGTAGTAGAGGTAGTGATGGTAGTCAAAATAGTAGTAGTCGTAGTGAGAGTAGCACTGTAGTATCCTCGTTGATGATGGTGAACGAGACGACAGATATTAATCATGATCAGACGAGCGCGCTTCTTAGGCATCTGATGACGACAATCGGCGGAGAAGAAACGACGTCGACAAACGATTACGAGTACCAGATGAGATCGATTATTCGCGCGTTAGAACCGGTGGTTTCTGTGTTTGGTTCCTTCGTGTTCGGTTTTTTCGCTGGAGCACCTTTACACTCGGTGTTGCGACGCTTGCCGTCGCCGAGTGTAGCGCAAACGGACGGTGGTGATCATCAAGCGGCGCATGTGAATGTAAAAACTCGATTTCGAGCGTTGATGAGACAATCGATGAAACCGCTGTTTACCATCGTCTACTCGACAACAATATTCGTCGTTTCCAAGCGATTGTTTTTGTTGGAACCGCTGTTAGTGTGCGTGTGTTGTGGGATATTTTGCGCCAACAGAGGTAATTTTTCCTCCGCGGCGACGACGACGAGGACGGCGGCGGACGAGGACGCGGCGAATAAGTTGGCGCAACAGCAACTCTTCAACACCATCGGCTCGAAGTCGTTGCACTCGTCCTTGGTCTCGTTACAGCCTTTCGTCAACTTGGTCTTTTTCACGCTCGCCGGAGTGGCGTTGGAAATGGAACACGTGATGAGAAGCGCGCAAGCGGCGATCTTATTGGTCGCGTTTCGCATACTCGGTATTTTCATCGCGTGTAGAATCGCCAGTCGTTTACTCCTCTCATCGGAAACGTCGTCGTTCTCCGGGGGTGGTGATAATACTATCGAGCAACAGCGCAAAGTCGCTTGGATGGCGCACGTGACCCAAGCCGGCGTCGCGTTAGGTTTGGCGAGAACGTGTTCGGTGAAATTTTCCGCAACGTGGGGCGAACAATTCGCCTCCGTCGCGACCGCGATGATCGCGCTGAATTTGTTAATCGGTCCGCCACTCTTTCGAATCGCGCTGACCAGAGTTGGCGAAGCTTCTTCGACGGAGGACAGCAACAGAGGAGTTACCGTTGTTATCGTCGATACTAAAGAAGACGAAGAAAGAGAAGAAGAATAAGAAGAATAATTGGTTTTCGCATCACAACAACAACAAATAATAATAACAATACTGCTACTCTTGCATATATATCCTCTTCCATCGCTCGCCTACACAGAGAGCGTGTTGTCGTTTGAGAGAGAGATCATACGTATCTCTTCCTTTACTCCTCCTCTGCTTCAGGCAGCTTTAAATCCTTGAACAATTTCCCTTTATTCCTACTTTCCCACATGCTATCGAACCCTTTATTGACCATTTTCTCCCCGACTAAAGCGCCGGCGATGATCACGCCCACGTACACGGACGTGTTCGACTTTATTTTTTTTGAAGAGAGAGAGAGAAAGAAAAGAAAGTTAATAAATATGGATGATGATGATGAGGTTGAAAATGAAGGGAAATCGGGAAAGAAAAACATCATCATCATCATCATCATCAACAAAAGAAAAAACGCAAAAAAGAGTACGCGCTCTTCTCTGCCCTTCTTCTCGCGATAAAACGCACCATGAACGTCTTGTAAAACGCGTTGAACATCTCTCTACTAATCTCTCTCTTATTACTAGTAGTGTGCTTTAAAAAGATGAGGAAAAACGAGAGCGACGAAAGATTTCTCTCGAGTCTCAAAAGAGGAAGAAACTTTTTTGTTTAGGGTTTTGGTCGGAGCGGAGTCTCTTCGACAGTTCAGAACAAACAGACGATAAAATAAAGCCCATCAGTCGTAAAGCTAAAGCTTTCTGCGTAAAACAACCCGCGAGTATATAATAAAAGTCTTCTCACGAAATCAGAGAGAAAGAAGAAGAGAGGACACACGGAAGAGAAAGAGAGATCGAGAGCGGTTTTGGCCTCTCGCGTTGTGAAAAGGAGTAAAGAAGGTTTTGGTCTCTCACATCATCATCTCGTTGAGAATTTGAGCGAAGCGTCTCCAATTCAATTAAAAGAGTAGAGAAAAGAGAATAACACGTTTAAGAAGAAGAGTGTATTAAGAAGATGTTGCAAAAAGCAAAATCGATCAAAAAAACGCTCAAAACCGAGGCGAAAGCAATCGCATACGGGACAGAACGCGTCGATAAACGAGGGAAACCGGTCACCTCGATCGCGGATAGGACCAATGTACGTTGCGTGATTTTGATTTGATTTTTGCGCTGGGTTTTGAGATGCCTCGCTTTGATGGGTTGACAAGACTTTTCAAAGCGCTTTCGCGCTCGGTCGTTTTTAATGCCATTTTTTCTTTTCTTTCACGCCGCTGACACTCTTCAATTCTTTCTTTCTTTAACGCGCTCTCTCAAATACTAATAATAACAACAGGCGTTCGTGTCGAAATCGATGGCGCCGAAAGAATACTTGGAGCTCGAAAACGCGTGCGTGAAAGCGTGCAACAACGACCTCTCCGCGCCGAAGGAGAAACACGTAAGGACGTTACTGTTAGCGTGCGGAGGCGGGCAAGGGAATTCGCCGGATCGAGTCTCCGTGGCGGATATTAACTACGTCTTGAATTCAATCACGAAAGTTATCGGGAAAGCGACCGGGTGGATATCTATGCTTAAATCGCACGTGGTGTTACACCGCTTGTTTCAAGAGTGCGGAGGGAAGTTTCAGAGGGAATTTTTTCACCACGCGGAAGCTTTGAGAAACGCGCGATCGGGTGGGAAAGAACAAGATTTGTTTTCGTTGAGATATTGGAAAGATGACTCGAGTCAAACCGCGTTCGAGTTGTCCGGTTGGGTGAGGGCGTACGCGTTGTATTTTGAAGAGTTTACGTGTTGCGCAAAGTTTTGGCCGTTTTTGTGTTCGCAAGGAAGCGGATCGACGCCGATGCAAGCGTATAACTTCGATCAATTGTTGCAACACGTTCCAGTGGCACAAACGCTGATGCGACGATTGACGGATTGCGATCCAACTGGAGAGGTTTTACGGAGAAACGACGTTCCCGTGAGAGCCGCGACGGCGTTGATGTTCAAAGATTCTTTGAAAGTGTTCAAATTAGCCAACGAAGGCGTGTGCGCTTTGGTCGGTTTGTTCTTCGAACAAGATAAGTCGAAAGCGAGGAAAGGGTTGGAGATTTATAAGCGGTCGGTGATTCAACACGAAGATTTGCAGCGGTTATACGCGACGTGCCAAAAGATGCAAATCGTCAACCAAGCGCCGGCGTTGGAGGCGCCGCCGGAGTCGTTTTTAGGCACGATGCAAGAGTACGTGGATACGGCGAAAGCGGGGGAAATGCCAGCCGGAGTTGGCGCGAGACGTTCGAACAGAGGGACGAGTGGTGGTACTGCGCCTCCTTCTGAATCGTCGCCGGGAGCGGCAGCGGCGGCGGCCACGTCGCCGAGTGGCGGAACGGCGTCGCCGCAACAAAACGCAAACGCAACCTTGGACGCGTTGTTTGGAGAGATGAACATTCAAACGCCTCCGCAGAATGCGCGAGAAGCGCCGAGTAGCGTAGTAGCTGGGAGGAATTTTCTTCCCGCGGGTACAACCGCATCGGCCCCAAACGACGATCCGTTCGGTTTAGCGACGATTACTCACACGAATGGCACCGGAGGAAACTCTAATCGAGGTCATCAACCCGCCGCGTCCACGAGCGCGAATCTTCCGCCGGCGCCAGTTCGAGCCCCAAATCAGCAACAGCAACAACACGTGCGAAACGGCAGCAATAATCCGTTCGGCGACGATCTCTTTGGTACGCCTAAGAAAGCAGTCGCGGCTCCGGTTGATTTGAACTCGTTATACGAACAAGCCAACACGCGACAACAACAACAACACCAACAACCGCAGCAGCAGCAGTACGGAGGAGGAATGATGCCGCCGCCGATGGGCGGAGGTATGCCGCAACAGATGATGATGGGTGGTAACCACCCTGGATATTATCAACAACAGCAAACACAGCATCATCATCATTCTTTACAGCAACAACAACAACAAACGTCTCCGCCACAATACGGAGGCATGGGAGGAGGGTATCCCCCGCAAGCGGCGGCGGCGCAGAACATGGGGTACCCCACAATGATGGCGGCTGGCGGGCAATATCATTCGCCGCCGGGGCAAAACTTTCATCCTCAACAACAACAACACTTTAATCCTCCTCTTCAACAACAACAACAACAACACTCTGGCAACAATAACAACAACAACAACAACAACAACTTTTTGATATAAATTATATATACTACCATCACATACAGTACTCGTTCTAAACATCATCGTCTTTCGTTCGCGGCGCGAACAAAAGTAAAAATTCTTCACACGAAAAGCGTCCCTTGGGGAGAGCAGACGCATCATCATCATCATCATCAGTCGCGCAGACAGACCCCACCAAGAGATCATCACGCGGCAAGGAGGAGGACAACTGCTCCCGTCATCAAAACGCTCACACTCTCCCTTAAACAAAGTTCGATCATCATCATTTAGCAGATCTGAGATGAAAAGTCTGCGTTCTCGTCCAAGCGGCGTAACTGTCGTCTCGGGATGTGTTCGTAACTGTCGTCGTAATCATCATCATCATCCTCGGCGGAGGAGGAAAAGAGAAGACTTTCAAGAAGATACACAAAGAAAACAGACGAGAACGATGCGTTTTTTTACATTCGGAGGTGGGAGGAGGTCCTCTGCATCATTAAACTCCGCAGTAAACTCTTTCGACGCAAAATCATCAGACGAGGAAGACGAAGACTTTGACAAAAATGTTGCAAAGAACGAGACAATCATGGGGATTGAATGTGAATCCGGGATATCGTACGACGAAAACTTGGTCGGTTTAACCAAACCGATAGCGTTTGCGTTGTTCAAACACAAGACGCAAGCGGTGATTACGCTCGGTATCGTGTTACTTTTTAGCACCGCGGATCGGACGATTTTCACGCTGACGGCGTTACCCATCGCCAACGAGTTGGGTTTGTCCATCGCGCAAATCGGGTGGATACAGAACGTTTTTTTGATCGGGTACATGAGCACGAACGTTATAGGTGGGCAACTGGCGACTAGTAAGAAGAGCGGGAGCATAAGTCCTTCGAGTTTGTTATTTTTGGCGCTGTTTTTTTGGTCGTTGGCCGTCGCGGTGTTGCCGACGTTGTTGTGGTTGAAACGCGGAGGCGGTTTGCTTTTCGGATTGGAGACGATTTTGACGCCGTTTGCGATATTACTCATCAGTAGATTATTGTTTGGGTTAGCGTCTGGGGTCGCGTTACCCGCCGCGGCTGGGTTTTGTGGCACGTCCGCGTACTTTCTCGACGCGGAAAGAGGAGAAACTTTTACGACTTTATTGAGCATGTTCAACGTCGGCTCTGGGTTCGGGATGTTGTTCGGAGGATTTTTAGTTCCCGTGATTGGTTGGAAAGGCGCGTTTTTCGTGTTTGGTTTGAGTGGGATGGTGTACGCCGTCATCGCGTTTATGCGTTTGAGAAGGTTAGATCGTTTCATAGAAAAAGTAGAGGAGCGGCATAATCCGTTTTCTTCGTCCATGGTTGGCGATATCCCCATGCTCTCCGAAGACGAGTGCGTCGCGTTAGACTCTTCTTTGACCGAGGAGACGAACTCGAACGAGGAACAAGCGCGTTTTGACATCGCCTGCGAAGACTATAGCAATCGAACGTGGCTGAAGAATTCCCCGCTCTCCGTCAAATTCCAACTTTTAGTGGTCACGCTCGCCCACATCATGACGAACATCGGCTTCTTCACCTTTCAAAACTGGCTCGGAATTTACATGCAAGGCAGTTTAGGCTTTTCCGTGTCAGATACCGGCGCGTATTTGTTCCTCCCTTGGTTCATGACCGCTTTAGTCGCGTATTTCGGCGGGAAATTCTGCCAAAAAGCCATTCGAGACTTCCAAACGCCTCCTTGGAAAACGCGACAAATCGCCATGACCGTCGCGACCATGATCCCCGCATTCGGCTGCCTCCTCTTGGCGTACTTCTCCCTCGCGCTCTCCTCCACGCCTCTCTTCGTCAGCGAAAACATCCAAATCCTCTCCGTCTCCATCATCGCAATAATCGTCGGTGCTCAAGCCGCTAGCGTCGCCGGCGTCCACGCGTACTTACAAGACTACGCCTCCGACCGCGCCGGAAGCATCCTAGGCGTCACCAACACCGCCGGCGTCTTCAGCTGTCTCGTCGCTAACAAAGTCATCGCCAAATGGGTCGGCCAAAGCGCGACACTAGGGTTCGCCAAAGTCTTTCTCGGATTGGCAGGCATGTACGTCTTTTGCGGATGCGTTTGGATACGGAACATGAAAGGAGATAGATTGGACGGTAAGATAAAAATCTAGAGTATTTTTGAATGCATTACGAGTACTCACCACAAGTTTTGGATAAACTTCGCTACAAATTTCGCACGCGTTTGCTTTTCTATTTATTAGTATTTAAAGAAGATGATGAGAACGAGGACGGTACCATCATCATCGCAATCGTTGTTTTTTAGGAGGAGGAAGTTGTCTCCTAAAGTTCTGCGTCGCACACAGGCTGCGAAAGCTTCTTTTACTTCTTTAAAAACAACTGAATCTTCACTCTTTCTCGCGTTGGACGAATTCAACGCGGAATGCATCGCGGGCGAAACAAACGCGGTACACGGGCGCCTGTACGCACACGCGGATATATTTCGACGGGCACAAACGAAAACGAACGAAATGAAAGAAGATTTAGCGCGAGAAATCGAAAACGAGATACGCGCGAGCACGAAGAGAGAACACATCGAAGCGGCGAGAGCGAGGAAAAAAATAGACCAAATGCAAGAGGCGTTTCAACGGTATCGGGAGGACGTGGCAGCGCTGACGAGGATTCAGACGATTCAGACGACAAAAAGGAAGTGCGATGATGATAACGATGATGTAAATGGAAGCGAGGACAAAACTGATGCAGATAATAGATATAATACGATAGACGTGATGCAGACGATGCAGACGAAAACATCCGGTAACATTCAGACCAACTTTTTCATTCGCAAAGACGACTGCGACGAGTATGGCCGAGCGGTTCGGCTCGTCGGAAGCTGCAAAGAACTCGGCCAATGGGATGTGCAGAAGAGCACGGAGTTGAAGAAAGTGGACGAAAAAGATAACTTATACGCGTGTTCGTTGGATATGAGCGCGAAATCCATAGACGACGGGTTCAAGTTTAAGTTTTTTACGTGCTGCGCGAAGAAAGAGAACAACAACGTCGAAGACGTCGATTGGCAAACGTGCGAAGACGGTTCTTTCCGGAACGCCATCGACGGGAGCGGCGAAACGATTGCGTTGAACTTTACCGTAGATTGGATGGGAAACAAAGAGGAAGAACGGGTATGGGTATGTCAATCGTTAGAAAGATGACGACAGGCGCTGCGGTGTATGTATTGTATAACGTTATTAGGTAGATGATATTTATTATTAGTCCCGCTCGCGGTGTTCGATTACAAAACAATTCTCTCTTTTGTTTGCTTCATAAATAACTGTGCGTCGTATTTTTCTCCGTCTGGCTTACAGCGAACGCGAAAACCATCGATTCGATTGGATTCTTTCGCGCTCTAATCGCCAGATTGAAAATTCAAACACTCGCTCTACTACTCTCTCCTTTTGATTTATACTTTTGATGATGAATAAATAATTAATGTTCTGCGTCGTCGTGCAGATTTTTGTGCGAACTCATCACGCAATGGCGAATAACACACTAAGTGCGGTCGCGATAGATACGCCGAACGTCGCAACGATCGCGTCTCTCGTCGTGATTGCGCTGGAATCCGCGAATAAAGCAGAAGGCGTCTTTCTCTCCGCCTCTTCTTTCAAATCGGTCACGCACTTCTTCTCGTTATCGGCATTCTCCAACGCCGCGCAGTTTCCGTGCGTCACGTAAATCGCACTCTCGTCCGCATTTCGAAAGTATTTCGGACACGCGTCGTCGTTGGACAACGTTCCACCGTACACGTTGGTCACGAGATCGTTCAACAACAGCGCCGGTCGAACTTCGCCGGATTCTTTGAGATCGTCCGTCATGCCGTTGCCTCGCGAAGCGTCCACCCGTAAGAGCAAACCGCCGTTGCCATCTTTCGCTTTGACCGTTTGGCCAGAGAGTTGGTCGAACGCCAAGTTGCTTTCGTAAGCAGAGCGGTTTAACGAGGAAACGTCGTAAAAGTAGCTCTCGTCCACGACCACGTCGTAATCGCGAATGGCTGAATGAAACGCTTCCTGTTGCGTGTCGATGGCAAACGCCTTTTTCAAAAAACCCGCCTCGCCTTGGTACGCAAGCATCCCTGCATCCACACACAACGAAGTGCGAAAGGTGTCGTGTAAGATTTCGTAATACGAGCCCATCTTTTGCACCCAAACGCATGTCTTTTTCTCGGACAAACTCGCCACGATGCCCTTCTCCACGTACGTCTTAATAGCCTCCACGGCGTCGCTTTCCACGGCGAAATAATCGTTCGCAAACTGTTCCTTATCGAAGAACAAGCTCACAAACTTCACCCATTCGGCGCGTAAAATCGCGGTGTCGTCCGCGTTCCCGTGAAACAAGACGTTCACTTCTTCTCGGTTCCCGCACTTACCGGTGCCGTACTCATCCGTGAACGTCAAATCGACGTTCAACTCGTCGCACTTCGCCGACCACGCCGTCGTATCCACACTCCAATCCGCTCCGTATACAGCATATGCATGATCGATAATCTCTCCATTTTGCACCGCCAACTGCATGCACGGCGAGTGCATGTACTGCGAGTCGATCAACTTCAAAGTCTCCGCGTCCACATCCAACGCTTCCAAATACGCCAACGCGAACGTCCCGCCGACTGCAATCGACGTCGCTGGAATTTCAAAATGTCTCGTTTCTGTGCCATCTTCGCTCACGAGTTCAATCATTTCGTTCGTGTTCGGATCGATCGTCGGTACGTCCGTCCCTCGTTTCCTCAACACGTACGTGTTTTTCGTGCATTTGCCTGGATTTTTCACCGCGTGGTCAAACCCGCACTTCATGCGTACGATTTTAAAATACGTGCCGTACGTGACTTCGTAATCGTTCTCGATTAAGATTTTGCGTTCGTTCGAGCCGATATTGGTGGTATCGGAGGATAAGCGAACCGAGCGGGACGAGTAATGGTCCGTGCCATCATGATCAATCATCGTTTGTTTTTCGTCGTCGTTCTGTTGTGCGCTCGTTGGTGTTATCATTGAAAGCGTTGAAGCCGCCAACATCATCATCAAGAAGACAAACGTTCTCATCGTCGTTCTTTTCGATGATGTATTATTCATCATCATCGTAATCGTCGTCGTTTACGGACAAAAGACAAGAGATGATGATGATGATGTCTCTCTCTAGGGTAAAAGTGAGGAAAAACAGAGAGGTTTTGTTTTCTCAAAGTGGCACACGCCGCCGCCGGGCCTCCCCTTCACGCAGAGCCGAAAAAACAGAAAAAGAGGAGAGAGACTCTTTTTTGATGAGAAAAGAGAGAGATTCCATCCTCGTCGTCGTCCTATTTTTCGCTTTCACAGCTCAGCTGACGATGTGAGAAAGAAAGAAAAAGAAAGAGAAACAAAAAGACACTTTTTCAAAACGCCAAAATCCAAAAATGTTCGCGTCTCTCCTTTTTTGTTCTTTTTGTTCTTTAAAATACAGCAGGTGTTGTTTTGGTAAACGCTCGTAATCGTCTCATCGCTCAATACAACGACATCGCAATACTCTTAATGATATCGGCGTAATTGGTTCTGGGCACCAACCTTTCTTTTTCTCTCTCTCGAGGAGGAGTAGTGTACGCATAAGTCGTGGTACTCTTTGTTGTAACGAGTCCCGCCAAAGCGACGCGTCGCTTTGGCGGTCTGAAGCTTGCTTTCTATATACGCTTCGTTTTCGTCATCATCGAGCGATGAGGATGGATCTCTCTAACGATGCCAAGGCGTCTTTAATCGCGCTTAGTTCTCTTCTAAAAGTCGTAGTTTCTTCTTCGGCGTTTGTTTTCCTCCTCTCTCTCGTATTATTCTCGTTGTCGTCGTTTACGTCGACGTGATGAATACTACTTTCTTCGTGTCGTCTCTTTTCGCTTTCGATTTCCGCGAAGGCTTTCTGCATGATAGACACGAACGTAGAAATGATGGTGTACACGAAGATGACGACGAAGATGATGATGTAGACATGACCGATAATGCCTCGTTTCATGTCTCGAGCGCTTTCGAAGATGATA
>JACLAB010001336.1_pt1 | contig 12428 bp, 8 predicted proteins | sample 8027921 | NCBI WGS metagenome assembly JACLAB01 (sample SAMN15725117, study PRJNA655200) | protist metagenome | isolation source: fluorescence activated cell sorting (FACS) single amplified genomes of... | place: USA: West Boothbay Harbor, Gulf of Maine | collected 2000-07-19
CGTGAAAGAATATATAGCACGTTTCGGATTCGGCAGTTCGTGCGATAGTGTAGGGCTGGCACGTTAATGACGTTCAATAAATCTACGCACCCCGTGAAAGTATATTTCTTTAGAGTATTTTTACGTTTGGTAGGCCAATATCTGAAGGTATCAATTAATATGTTCAAAAGCGACTTTCTAGTTCGCCCTACCCTCAGTATGGTGCAGGCTAAGACTGCTATCACGTCTTTTATGCGCTTGAAACACACGCTTGTGCTAGTAAGACACGGAGAATCGACTTGGAACAAGTCTAACCAATTCACGGGGTGGTATGACTGCTCTTTGAGCGAGAAGGGGCATGATGAGGCGGTAGCCGCAGGCAAACTGATAAAGGAAGAGGGCTTTTTTTTTTATTTGAATGCATGTAAGTAATTCAAAAAATAATGACATGACTACACTAAGAATTGACTGAAAATATTTAACTCTTCACGTCTACACTTTCAGTCTTTTCCAGTAATTCACTGAGTAAATTCCTCGACATCTTCTTCTTTGAAAGCGTGGCAAACATATCCAATTGATCAGTGCAGAATGAATCAACCCCCCAATCCGTGAGTCTATCAGCATCTTTTCTGTCATTGACTGTATAACAAAATAGTCCATATCCCAAAGACTTGATTTCCCTCGCCAGACTTTCTGAGAGATTTTTTGCATCGGTATGCAATGCGACTGCACCGACAGCTATCATTTTTTCTCTCCAGTCAACAGTCTCTTCAAGATCTTTAATTAAGAAGGCTCTAGGTAATTCTGGGGCTTCAGTTTTAGCAGCCATCAACGCCTCAAATGAAAAGGACGATAGCAATGGTAAATTTGTTATACATCGCCCCACGTCAACGAATTGAAATGAATTCAAGCTTTCTTGCAAATCCTTAATTTCCAGTTCGAATTTAGCTTTTGTATATTGTGCGACAATACGACCGGTTTCAGTGTCATAACCTTCAGCAGGCTTGATTTCAACATTCATCCAAATATTGTTTGCTCTGCAATAAGTCAAAACATCCCCAAAATAAGCTATTTTTCTTTGTTTATCAGTGTATAGGGAAACATCCAATTTCCCTACAGTAGTACTGATTTCGCTTTCGATACTTCGAGCTGCCGATGCAGTGACTGCACCAAACCATTCACTGGCATCTAGTTTACGTAATTCATGTAAATTTAAATCACAAGCGCGACTATATATATATATATGCATGTAAAAGAGGAGTTTGCGTAAGTAGGTCTGCGAGGTGAACAAGAAGAAATAAGACAAAGACACAAAACACAAGTCATAATTGCGCAGAAATGCATTAGACGAATAACGCGGTATAAATGAGCGGTTACCGACAAAGAATAAGCTATGCACACAACGAAGGTAAATCACAGCGGAGTTATTGATGTTGCGTGCAAGGACGCTTCTTCACGCACCCTTCAGCCTTGACCGTGCGACCAAATTCTTCATCATGCATGAGGAATGGCAAATTGTCTTTGCTCAGCATGACATCGAATTCCATGGCCAGGAAACCCCTTCTCATGCCCACTTCGAAAGCAAGCAGAGTATTCTCGGGCGCAACTATTCCAGCGCCCCGATGCGCAACCACACGGCTCTTATAGTTGTACATTTACCTCTGCAATGCAAGCTCTACTGTTGATGTGCAAGATTACCAAAGGAAACTCTTTAGTCACTTTCGGCCCATCCCAGTTAGGGAGCACGTTTGGTATAAACTACAAAAAAAGAAAGGCCATAGTGCAGTAGCCCCAGATGTCAATGGGAATGTTCAATTGGATCTTATTTGTAGTGACATACATAGTCTACCACCTGACCCTACTGCCCAGTGTACCTGGGGGGGACTCGGGTGAGCTCCTCGCGAACAGCTGCCTCGGAAGCACATCCCATCCTCCTGGCTATCCTTTGTTCACAATTCTATCTTATGCAGCTAGTTGGAGCACTCTGATACCTCGCCTTTTCATAGGTTCTAGTGGCTATTTGGAAATAGATATGAATCCGACGTTTGGGTGGAAAGTGAATCATCAATGCTGTGTTCTTTCTGCACTTACTGCTATTTTGGTTGCTCTGTCATCAAAGATTGTTCTATTTAATACAGTGCCTAATACTCGCGATTCAAAGAATTCTACTATTATTGGTACAGGTGCTGTGCTGTATGCGTTTTCTCCATTAATTTGGGAATATTCCGCTCAAAGTGCTGAAGTGTTTGCTTTGAATAATTTCCTTTGTGCTGGTTCAGTATATCTGACATGCAAAGTCTTTGAAGTGTGCCAAGGAAAGGAGATTTCGAAAGACAAACTTAGTGAGATATTAAAGTATGTATACGGTGGTGCTCTATGTGCTGGCTTCGCCGTAGCGAACCAACACGCCTGTTCATTATTTTTAGCATGTCTAGTACCTTGTGTTGTAATGCGTGCATTACCTGCAGTATATAGGCAAGGAAGGTGTGTCGAATTAATTGCTGGTTCTGGTTTGGGATTTTTCATAGGATTAAGTCCTTATTTACATTTATGGTATAATGCATCTTATAACACAAAACGAGGAGCATGGGGTGATCTCGACTCCGTTGGAGGTTTCTTCACGCATGTATTGCGAAAAGAGTACGGAACTTTCAAAATGGGCGCAGAACGAGACAATATAGAGGGGTTCAGCGAAAGATTAAGTTTATACATTTCGCATGCGAGTCGAGAGACGCTGAACTTGGTATTTCCACTTGCTCTGGTAAGTATTTTCGTCCCTTCTACTTGGAAGGTCTTCGCAAAGAAAACAGTCGAAAGCATTGCAAGGAAGAACAATTCAAAAGAAAATTCATCAAAAAGCAAGAAATTAATGGGTGGTTCTACAAAAAGTGATGGGGATTACACCCTATTGTTTTGCCTTTTTGGTACCTACGTATTTTATGTATTAGTATGGCATGGTGTCTTATCAAATCTTCCCTTGTCTTCTCCTATGCCTTATGTGGTTCATGCTAGATTTTGGATGCAGCCTCACATTATATTGTGCATTCTTGCAGGCACTGGTGCTGGAGTTTTGTGGACTTTTGTTTTGCGGCTGAGCAAAAAGTCCGAATTCATACAGTACACAGTCGTTGGAATTTTGATGGCTTATCTCGTGAGTAATAGATTCAGTGATATGGATCGTAGCAATTCTGGATGGATTATGCATTCTTACGCCGAAGAATTGTTGCACTCGTTGCCATCAAAATCTCTATTGTTATCTCACACAGATTTGAATTGGAACCCATTGCGATATGTTACTGAATGCGAATCTTACAACACAAAAGGGCTGAATTTTGACAGAACTAAGAAGAATATTACTCACTTGAATTTTCAAATGATGGCTTATCCATGGTTTGCAAGAAAGCAACAATCATTATATCCCAATGTGCGCTTTCCCCGAGTAGATTTCCCTGGTATAACAACAAATCGCCTTGAAGAAGGCAACGCTATATTAGTGAGAAATATGTTGACGGCAAATGGAGTCGAGAGCCATCGGCCCACAAGTGTATTTGCAAAGAAGAGAAGACCAGACAAAGGGTTTGCTGGAGGCATTTATCTTGACATGCAAGCAGTGAATGAAGTAGAGATTGGTGATGTTGGGGAATGGCGAGGTCTCACTTTGTTGCCTTGGGGTCTAACATTTCGTGTATTGGGAAAACTAGAAAATATTCATGAAATAGAGCCGTTGCATAAGGCTAGTTTAAACCAATTAAATTTATTACGAGAAAGATTTGGACCATTATCATACAAGGCTCTTGAGCATTTAGAGCAAAAAGATTATACGCGCTATACAGATGGACTTTATATCGAAGATGAAGCCACAACGCGAACATTTCCTCAGAGAAATAGCAACCCTTTATACCGCCAATTTCCTGATGGTTCATGGGAATTCGCTGCTATATCTGTATACCATGATAGTCAATATCAACTGGGTTTAAGTATTTTAACCTATGCAATTGGAGTTCAAAAAGGGGCAGATTTGAAAGTATTACCAATATTGCTTGATCGTCTTTATATGGCTGCGGTATTGTTAGAAGAATGCCAATCTAGCGTGTACAAATACAGTGCGATATCTTCAAGCAAATCTGATTTGTACAAAAACACTGCGATGTCGTGGATGCGGTTGTCGGGAATATTAGGCGTATCAACTCAGTTCAAGGAGCAATTAGTGCAATTGCTAGCGGATTCTCCGGAAATCAAGGATACTTTATTTGATTCATCTATATTGAATATTATCACAGACGCAACTAGACATAAAAATGTAATGATTAAGGCAAAGGACGTTATCAAAAAGTGGATAAGAAATAATCGCAGTGATAAAGATATCAGTGCATTTCAAGTAAGCTTGGACCAAATAGAACAGAAGTTGTTAAGTTGATGGTGTAGAATTTAAGCATAAAATAGAATCTTCTTATTTTAAAAAATAATTTAATGCGATGCCATCCCTACAGCACTCTTGAATGCTGAATCTAATACTTCTGATAGAGTAGGATGAGTGTGTGTAGTCATGGCCAACTGTCTAACAGTGGTACCCTGTGCAATCGCATTGGCGCATTCTTGAATCAAGTCAGCAGCATGAATGCCAATTATATGAACACCCAATAACTCTTCTGTGTCTGTGTTGAAAAGAACCTTGGCGATACCATCACCCTCTGATTCAGCCAAAGCCTTAGAATTAGCGCGGAAATGTCCAGTAGATTTTCCTAATTTAAAGCCTTCTTTATCCGCCTTTGCTTTAGCGTCTTCCTCAGATAGACCTACAAACGCAATTTCAGGATGTGTAAAACATGCAGCAGGAATAGCATTATGGTTCACTGCATGAGTGCGCCCGACAATGTTTTCAACAGCTGAAATACCTTGCGCAGAGGCTGCGTGCGCAAGCATCATTTTACCATTGCAATCACCAATACAATATAGATTATTGACAACATCGCCGTCCTTTTTATTCAATACACGCATATGCTCATCAACTGAGACAAATCCTCTTTCCGTTTCAATTTTAGCGTTATCTAATCCAAGTCCATCAATATTAGGCACACGTCCTGTAGCAACAAGACAAGCATCCACTTCAAGAGTTTCTACATGTTCTTTTGTTTCGGCGTCAATCATTTTAATAATGACAGGCTTCTTACCAGGGATTCCAGGAGTAACTTCAGCCGCAAACACTCCAACACGAGAATCAATAGCACGAGGCTTTAACAATATACGATCAGCTAGTTTCCTAACATCAGGATCAAAAGTGGGCATTAGAGTAGGCAGCGCTTCAATAAATGTAACTTCTGAGCCTAATGCAGTATAAACATCACTAAATTCTAAACCAATATACCCAGAACCAATGATAGCAGCATATTCAGGAACAAAACCAAGCTTTAAACCACCGTCTGATGTAAATACAGTTTTCTCATCAACATCAATCCCCCGTGGTACAAATGGTATACTACCAGGTGCTAAAATGATATCTTTGGCAGTAACGATTTCACCAGTCTCCGCTACCTTTACTTCATGGGGATTGGAAGTAATACCACCTTTGCTATTAATAATTTCTACTTCTTTTGCTTTCAAACTGCTCTCAAGATTCTTTTTGACATTATCAGCTAAATTTTGAGCATGGGCAGCAATAGCTTCACGATCATAATCAACGTCACCCACAGTGATACCAAAACTTTTTAAATGGTGCTTCGCCTTCATTTCTCTTACACGACCAGAAGCAGCAAGTAATGCTTTACTAGGAACACATCCGCGATTTACACACGTACCTCCAACATCTTTACCAGTAAAGATAGCGGTCTTCAAACCATTTGAACGCGCATGTAAGGCAGCACCATGTCCACCTACACCACATCCAATAATAATGACATCATAGTCATATTCCATTCCAAGGTTTAATTTGGTCGACGAACTAGTATTGGAAAGAAGTAGGCGGTTTGCAGTAAGAATCAGAGGTTAGTTACTATCAAGAAAAACAAGTAAATTATATAGAAAAGACAGACGACATCGAAAACAAGTCATAGTATGATCTCACAATAAAGTTACGTACCGAATCATATGATTCACCCTCATAAAGGCACTATTCAACACGAGGACGCCGAGGACGTTTAAAATCATAAATAACACCACTTTCATGATTCAGCCTTCCTGATATAACAATTCTGAGGCAATATAAAGCTAGAAAAGTCTACAGCGTATATATGTCTACGTTTTAACAATTTGTGAAGCTCGCAAACCGGGTTCAGAGTGTGTTGTCATCAGCAATTTTTGGGAACGTGCGCTAAAAGTATCAGGAGGAAGCGAAGATTTTCACGATAGTCAAAGATGATAACATAGAAAGAAGTTATTGTTCTATATGAAGTAATTTTACTGCTGAAATGATACTATCATTGATTGCACTTGACTTTTGCGAGATAGGCAGGTAGTGCTTTGTCTTGTAATAACTATACTGAATATATCATCATTGCACTCCCAAAACCTCATTATTAAGTGTTAAACAAACAATCCAACTCCTAACTATAAAAAATATTATTCACATTTGCATCATTGTCCGCCTTTCTCAATTGGAACGCACTGAAAGGCCCAGTGAGGAAATGATGTCTTAGCACACCCAACAGTCTAATTCCATTGAAAACAGCAAAACTGCCCCAAACTCCAGGCAATGAGTCGCCGAAATGCTTCAATGATAACAACATCCCACTTGTTGCAATACCTGTAGTTAGCGCTAAACTAGTAAATGCCTGGTTGCCTGTTTGTATACCTTCCCCGATGAATACTACACCATTGATGACCTGCAATACAGCACCAATAATAGAAGGTAGGCGTGCTGCCTCTTGTATTTCTTTCAATGGCGAGAAAACAATCAGCAAAGGTAGACATAACAATTGGACGAGGCCCAAAGAAACACCCAAAATGCCACCCCAGATAAGCATGCGATCAGCAGCGAATTTGCCATTTTTATATACCATTGCCCCCTTCGCACCTGCCTTTTTACTTTTTGCCACTTCAGAGGGCACAACAATGGATGCAACTGTGCTCATAGCCAATAAAAACACGCCGCCAAGTTGCCATAATTGTAGTGTAATGGCATGAGCTGCAGCAGCAGTACCTGTATCGTCAAGTGCTTGAGTAGTCCTGGTAACAGCTAAAAATGCAATATTCAACGCAACAGCTCTTAGTTGGACACCAACTCCCCCTACTAATATTGGTTTCAAACTTGCAAAAGATGGCATTTTGAAGACTTTACTCCATCTCATCAATTGCTTCTTCAATAGTGCAAGAACATACAAACAGAACCCAACAAGTTCACTTACACATGTTGCAGCAGCAGCACCAGCTACACCCATATTAGCATTAAAGATAAGCAATGGGTCTAAAATAATATTCACAATATTGCTCAGCAAGGAAATCTTCAACGGTGTGACAACATCCATTGAGCCCCGGAAGACAGCGAAACCAACTGTACTCAAAATTGCAGGCACAAATGTCAAAGCACGCACAGCTAAGTAAGGTGCAGCATATTCCAAGGCAGGAGTACCTGAAGGTAATACCATGGCCAATGCTTTGTGCGGTACTGTTAACAACAAAGTACATCCAATGATACCCATCAAAGTGCCTAAGAATACAGATTCTCCGACGCGATCTTGAATAGCACTTTGATCACCACTACCAACTGCTTGTGCAATAAGTGGTGTTACTACACTCGGCAAGAAACTAATAATCCAAAATGTGCTCGAGAATACCTGATTCGCTGCACCTTGCCCTGCAAGCGCTAAAGCATTCTTCATACGACCGACAAACATGGTATCAACAGCGCCAACCAGGGGCACAATGGCAAAATTTACGATTGCGGGTATAGCGAGAGCGATTATACGCTTATCTAATTCATCACCACTAGGCCTTGCACTAAAAAAGGACGGCGACGAAGAAGATGACAGAGAAGAAGAAGTATCACCAACACTAGCAGAAACGATAGCATTAAAAGGAGACGAGGCAGCTTCTGCAGAAATATCAGCTGCATCGCTCTCACTGCAACTCACAACTTGAGTCCCACGTGCTAATATTTTTTTAGCTGCTACAGTGCGACCAGAATGTGCTGGGATCATGGCACTGTTGATCAGGGCACTAACGCACACTAATTGGTACAGATATATGATGACTAGAATTCTCATCATGCTCATATACAAACGAAACTCTGGCAAACAGATCAACTTGTATAGGTTCGTTTAGTATAAGAGATACACTAATTGATACCCCCTCCTGTTAAATAAGTCTTAATAGAAGGTGATGATGGTCGAGTTTGTCTATTGGACGTTTTTAACGCGCAATACTGCGGAATCCGAAACGTGCGGTGGATACCCCCGGCGATAATCCCAACCGCACCCGGAGTCGCTGAATTTGTAATTCAATTTGGACAAGGTATATGTCAAAAATGATATAAAGGTTTAAACGTAGGGCATATATAAAAACTTGGACTCAGAGTGACACAATCATAATGCTATCTTTGCGTTTAAATTGTAATTCCAGACGAAGAAATTTACCTTCGCGAGTTTCCAGTCCAGAATGTGTCTCGCTGTCTCCAATCACTCTTTCGAAATTGAAGATATAAACGTTACGTTCACGATTGCAGTTCTTGAAAGCAACACTATTTGCACTGTACCAATTAAATCGATTCATGGCTACCAAGGTGTTGACATAAGCAAGGGCGGGTTGTACATTATCTACACGATGAAAGATCCTGCTCCCAATCCAGGCGATACGGAACGTCATACCACACATATTCAGACAGAATTTAAAAATTAAAAGGGACCGCTCCGGTCAAAGATGAGCTTTCTATCAATATAATTTTGTTCAATGTCTACTCCGCGATATTTACGAGTCAAGATCGCCGGCGCAACATCATCCCCAGACCATGGCTTATTGAAGGCTTTGTCCCTGGGTGCTGCCTCATACTTGCACACGAAGGCCGAGTTTTGCATGCACAAATGCTCCTAGTCGGCACCAAAGATCTCGTGCTTCTGACCGAATGTCAGCTTGTACTTTAGTGGGCTGCCCTTCTTGGTCTTTAGATTCCTCTATACGACGCTGGCGCAGAAGCTGGGGTCGCTCAAGAAATACTTACCTTGGTAGTCGTAGAGGCTGAACTCATTATCTTTTATTCTCTTACAGACAATGAACGCATGCCTCGCGTTGCCCTCAGGACACACATGTAAGTTATACTCTTTAGTGGTGATGGCCAGGTCCTCCTTTACGCTGCTCATTTGATGGGAATCAAACGAACCTATGTAAATCGTTACTATCCTCAATTTGCGGTCGGAGGATCTGCAGTGGCTTTTGCCTTTGCATCATGGCCATCAGCACCGGTGAGGTCAACAGTATTACGCTTTATAGGGTGAAAAATTCCAAAAAATCAACAGTATGAGATTTACAGACCAAGCGACGACGCACAAAGACTTATTTGCTCGTTGCACACCTAGTTTTTAGCCCTATCACGCTAACACTTCAACACCCGTTACAGAAGTGGTGATTATTGAATATTCGGCTTTTGAAAGTAAATATCTTTAAAAAAATAATAAAATAAAGAATTTATTTCAGTGCTACAATAATAAGGGCATGTGCAGTGTAGCCAACAAGTTTTGGGGATTTTATGACGGAGGATAACGGGACGCTTTGGGACGATGATGGAGGGGCACGGAGTCTCAGCAGCACTCTACAACTAATATGTTTCGGAAATGTACGGCCAAGATGGATCGATTATAAACCGGTACTGCGTTGTAGCATCTAATTTAAAAAAGTTGTGTGAGTGGCCTTCACGGACTCCAAATTCTAAAAAGTAGAAACCAAAATTTATAAACATAGAATACATAACATGACTTTCCACATTTCCGGCATCTATGCTCGTGTGGTGTAGTGGTTATCACATCGCCTTTAAGGTTGCGGTCTGTGATCTGGGCATACACGGCGTTGGTCGGGGGTTCGAAACCCTCCATGAGTAGGATGAAAGCTTCCGCAACAGCGGTGGCATCTTTTTGCAGAAGAGTATATATCGCACATTGAAAAACGTGGAAAAGTTGAAAAAAATGGTGTTGTGTTTGGTCGCCCCTTTCTCCAGTTTCGTAGAATATTGTGTCATTTGGTTGCAAAGTGAGCTATTTCAAGCATATTTTTCATATTTTCGCTCTACTTACGCTTTGGATTTCTATTGTGGATGTGTGTATCTGGCGATTCGCTAGCAGTCAATGGTCTTGAACAATTTGGCCCACTATTGCTCTCATATTGACTTTATAGGCACTAAAGAGCAATTTATTATCTTTACTGCGATACTTTCTGGAATTTGCAATCTATTTTGAATACAAAAATGTAATTAATGCTTTGATTGTTGATTTACATGTTCAGCAAAGTCTACAGGTGCATTGGATTGAAATTATATCTTTTGATAGTGCAGCTGTTGTCTATTTGCTATTTTAACGACCAAGACCATATCTTGAGCGAGCCTTGGACAAGTTATGGGCTGCTGGGGGGGTCATCATGACGAAGAACAAAGGGCTGTCGAAATGGAGGAGCAACAGGCTCATTGAAGAAGAAATAGGCTCATCACGATTGATTTGTTTCAATATGTTTTCTCACTACATCTCAATACAATAGGTAGAGTAGATCACGTAAACGTAAGCTGTAATCAAATACAAATTTGAAGGCAAACTTCGTATAAGAAAGAATACATAATGTAAAGCGCACCCTCTCGGATTTAGTTTTAGCTTTAATCGTATAACGGTTAGTACAGGTCCTTCACACGGATCAGATCCGGGTTTGTTCTGCTGGAGACGGCGTCCCGATCGATTCCCGGTTAGAGTAGCGTGTTTTTTGCACTTTTGGAAAAATTGAAGAAGCTTATTCACCCGTTTGTCACCCTTCGTCCTTGCATCGCTTTCTTCTGGGGACTACCATGCCGTTTTCTACCGTGTTTGCCGTACTGGGTCTTAGCCCCTTGTAAGAAAGAGGCGTGTTTGTTGCATTCTTCGTCTTCGCATAGCTTTTGCTTGATGGTAATCAAAATTACTCCGAGTCCGAGGAGGATGCGGGGGAAAATTCCACCGCATCTATTATAGATCTCAGGAGTCCGTGGTGATCAGTGTGGATGGCAGTGCTGGTGCTATTGCTCCAGCCTATCTTATTGAGGGTGCCGTCAATATCAACTCTTGTGATCAATAAGAGGATGTAAATAGCCGATTGAAGCATTATACTTACGATGAATTTAACCAGAGATTAAAAGTATAAGGAGTTTCGAATCAATAGTATATGGATCATAAGAAGATACTTTTCATAAGTATACCGAGAAATGGAGGAAGAACTGAGGCATCTTGAAGGTAAAACACTGATCTGCGCAGAATCAAATCGGCCCTTCAAGAGCAACTTTTTCCGTTAATTAAATAACTTACGTATTATGGTTCCAATCACCTACGTAGTTTAATTCAAAAATTTCATTATAGATCATATGTTAGTGAAACAAATTTTACGGAGATCTAGTTAACAATATGCTACATTTCTTTCAATTTTTAATTTCACCACTTTCACACTCACCGCTCCGATTGTTAACCGATTCCGATTGACTGATGATTTTTTTGACCAGAGGCTGAAGGGTGTTGACACAGTCATCCCATAATGTGTCGGTCAAGATGGAGACCACTTCTGCTTTTTGCGTGCTTGTAGGGTTAAATGGATATTCTACCACTTCATTCTTCGCTACTAACGACGGTGCTCCTTGCTTTCTTTTAGCATCCTGCTTGTTGATTGCGATGAAATCTTCCAAAACTCCATGGGAGGCGAATATCTCCTCCTCGTCATCCTCCTTATCGTGAGAGTTGTGATCAGTCGTGATGAGTGTCTTTGTTCCTGTAATTGACAACGTGCCATAATCAGCATCGACAATAGAGTACCAGCTCTCACTTTCCAGCTCCCTCTCACCCGTACTAATACTATCACTACTTTCTTCTTGGTTACCCATATATTTCTGAACCCCTTCAGCGGTATCATTATCATTCGCATCATTTTCTACCCGAACTATATACGAGGGCATGACCGCGCCCCCTTCAATTCTTAAATAGGGAAACGCACATTGCCAATCAACCATTTCAGATGCTCCGAGTGCATCGATATGAGCGTCGTACTCGTTGGCCATAAAGCGCCTGGGCTGGTCAAACTCAGAGACTGGATCTGGCTTTTTTACATCAATAGAAGCTTCATTATATAGCTTTGACTCCAAAGTACGCAACGATAATGCTGTATTCGCTGCAGAATTCTTCTCCAGAGAAGAGAAGGATAATGCTCCATTTTCGTCATCAGATGTATCCCACATATTTATATCGGTATGAATCCAAAGATTGACTCCATGCAAGTCTAGTCTGTTAACCGAATAGTGATTACTA
>JACLAB010016892.1_pt1 | contig 12428 bp, 8 predicted proteins | sample 8027921 | NCBI WGS metagenome assembly JACLAB01 (sample SAMN15725117, study PRJNA655200) | protist metagenome | isolation source: fluorescence activated cell sorting (FACS) single amplified genomes of... | place: USA: West Boothbay Harbor, Gulf of Maine | collected 2000-07-19
CCGACCAGCCGATTTGGACTGAAGCGATTTTCTTCACCACAGCTGTGTTTGCCAGTCGGAGCAAATAATTAATTAGGTTGCTTGGCACCCGGTGTACGCGTTTTCAGTATCGAAGGTATGATATAAACTGTATTACGCGTCTAGAACGTTGCCGGCGCCGCTCCCGGCCCTGTCGCGTCTGCCCCACGGCAGGTTCGAGGTATCGATGCCCGCCTCCTGCACGCCCGGGATCTTATGCAGCGCGTCCCTCGCCTCGACCCTGTCGTCGAACCAGTGCTTCTTAGTGCCCACCACGATGTAATCCTCGTGGCCTTTCCCGCAGATGAGAACCGCGTCGTCCTCACCCGCCATCGCGATCGCCGCGCGAATGGCGTAGAACCTGTCCACGATGACGTACCGCCGGCACATGTTCTGCAACTTCATCGTCTCGTGCCTGGCGTTGGGGTGGATCAGGTACATATCCTTGAGAAAAGGAAACAGCGCCTCCTCCTTGATCGCCTCCAGTTCGTAGATGCGATCGCGGAACCCGGCGACTATGTCGTCCAGGATCTTGTACGGGTCCTCCGTGCGCGGGTTGTCGTTGGTGACAAAGACGATGTCGGAGTACGTGTCCGCCACCGCGCCCATCTCGGACCGTTTCGACGCGTCCCGATCGCCGCCGCAGCCAAAGACGGTGATGACGTTGTTCGCGCCCGTGCCTCGAACGGATTCGATGGCTCGCTTAAGCGACGCCGGTGTGTGCGCGTTGTCGACGACGACGGAGAAGGGCTGGCCCTCGTCCACGAGCTCCATGCGCCCCGGAGCGGGCTCCATCGCCTCCACGCCCTCGGCGATGACGTCCAAGGGAATCTCCAGCGCGATCCCGGCGGCGACGGCGGCGGCTACGTTGGAAACGTTGACCTCGCCCACCAGCCCGGTGATGGCGTCGAACGTCCCCAGCGGGGTTCGAACAGTCACCGCGGTCTCGAACAAGGACAAGTCCGCGCTCTCCACGTACACGTCCGCCTCGTCAGCCTTGTTCTCCTGCGTGGCGTAGGTCACGATGGGCACCGCCGCCGCCGCCTCCGCAAAGTACGACGCTTCGTCGAACGGTTCTTCGCCCTCCGGCGCGGCCGAGACGTCGAGGTTGATGACCGCGCGCTGCCGTTCCGGGTCGGTGAGCCGCCGGAACAGCTCAGCCTTGGCGTTCCTGTAGGACGCCATGTCGCCGTGGACGTCGAGGTGGTCCCGCGTGAGGTTGGTAAACACGGCGACGTCAAAATCGCAGCAGTCCACCCGTCCTCGAATGAGATCCGTGGAGCTAACCTCCATGGCGGCGGCTCTCGCGCCGTTGTCCAGCATGCCCGCCATGAGCTGCTGGCACTGGAGCGCGTCCGGGGAGGCGTTGGGCACCTCGTACTTACCCCGGTAGGGCGCGAGCCACCCGGGCGCGGTGGACACCCGCCCCTCCGTCGGGTCCTTCTCCTCAGCCTCCCACACACCCCCGTGCGGCGTGAGCCGCACGTCGTCGAGCGAGTACCCGGTGGTGCCGATGACGCCGCACTTGGTATCGTTCGCGTCCAGGATGGAGCGCACTAAGTGCGTCACCGTCGTCTTGCCGCTCGTCCCGGTGACGCCCACGGTGGTGAGCGACGCCGACGGGTTCCCGTAAAAGGCAGCCGCCAGCCGCGGCAGCGCCGCCCTCGCGGACGGTACCACCACCTGCGGGGTATCGACGCCCAGGCCTTCGATCGGGCGTTCGCACACCACGGCCACGGCGCCCGCCGCGACGGCGTCGAGCGCGAAATCGTGCCCGTCCATCGTGTCGCCGGCGACGCAGACGAAGACGTCGCCGCCCAAGACGACCCGCGAGTCGTCGGCGATGCCGCTCACCTCGACGTCCTCATCCTCGCCGAGCTCGATCCACTCCGTGACGTCCACGGCGCCGTACTCGAACAGCTCGCGGAGCAGCGCCACGCCCTCCTCCATCTCCCCGTCGTCCGTTTCGTCCGTTTCGTCGTCATCCTGAATTACATCGTCGTCGTCATCTTCGCTCAAGTCCAGCGAGGCTTCGTCGTCATCCTCGCTGAGTCCCATGCGCTCCGCGACGGCGTTGGCGACCGCCGTGTCCTCGTCGCCGTCCTCCTCGTCGAGAGCGATCGCCCCTTCCACCGTATCGAGCATGTCGAACTCGGCGTCGTCGTCGTCGAGATCCTCAGCCATGTCCAGCGCCCTTCGCATCAAATCGTCGTCGACGAGGTCATCCTTGGCGCTGTCAGCCTTGGCGTTCACCCCGCGGTTTGCACGCGCGCCGGTTCGACCGATTCGGAACCCGAGGCGCCCGCCGAACACGGCGCCGTGTGGGACCGCGCGCGATGCGCCCGCGCGCGACCACGTCGCCGCCCACGCGTCCCGCGACGACGGGGCGGCGGCGGCGGGCGTCGACCACCGGCGGGTGGCGGGAAGTCGCGCCAGGGTCACGGCGCGCGGCGCGGGGATGCCGGTTCGCATCGCGGGTAACGATCGGCCGCGCGTGTCGCACCGCGCTCGGGTCGTCACTCCCCCCGCGAGCGAGCGACCCGCGACGCAGAGGGTGGAATCCATCTTTTCCACTAACCCTCGTCAGAGATTGCCGAAAAGCAGCGTCGACTGCCACTCCTCCTCGCCCTACCCTCGGGGACGACGTCTCAGGTCGAGCCCGGCGTGTGAAGCGCGGCCTCCTGTCACCCTCGAACCTCTCGAGACCGCCACGAACCGCTCGCGCACCAGTTGCGTGACCCCCCGACTCGGGTGGTTCACACAGTGCGTCGCGGGGCAATCCCCGCCGCCCCTTTTCGCTTTTTAACCGGGGCGGGGCGGAACCGCAATCATGACTGTGCAGCCGTTGCCAACAAAAAAGTGCCTTGGCAATTTTAGTCCCTCCCGCCTGGTTACGAACCCTCGTTTGGTCACGACCAATCCGGTGCGGGCGCTGCAAATCGCCAGGAAACCGCCAGGAAACCAACGAACAACCAGGAAGGAAGGTTTGTCGACGACCATACCAACGCGGCGCGGCGCCACCGCCCTGAAGGCCCGACACATGTCCATGGCGCTCTCCGCGCAGGTGCTCCCCGCGCTCGCGGCTCGCACACACGCGGCGCGCGGGGGTAGGCGCGCATCCTCGGTCGGCAAGGCGCGCGCCGCGAGGCACGCGATCGAGACGCGGAGATCGCCCTCAGGCTGGGGCGCGCTGATCCCACGGGTCCACACGGGCGGCCCCGAGAAGAAGGTCGAGGCCCCTCCCGCGGCGGCGCGCAGGCTCGTCGTCGTCCACGGTACCGAGGACGAGGTCGACGCGGTGACCAAGAAGTGGGGCCTCGAGGCTGGCCTGTGGAAGGCGTTCAGGTCCAAGCCCACGGAGGGCGAGACGGAGGGCAAGTCGTCCAGCATGGATACCGCGAAGAAGCTCCTGAAACGGTACGGCAGCGCGTACCTCATCACCTCCATCTCCCTCTCCCTGGTGTCCATCACCATATGCTACGTCCTGGTCTCCGCCGGGGTAGACGTCGCGTCCATCCTCGACGCCATCGGCCTGGGAGCCTACACCAACGGGGAGAAAGTTGGAACATTTGCAATCGCTTACGCGGCGCACAAGGCGCTTTCGCCCGTGCGGTTCCCCCCCACCGTGGCGCTCACGCCCGTCGTGGCGGGGTGGATGGGCAAGGACGTCAAGCCGGAGGATGAGGATGGGGATGGGGTGACGGACGGGGAGGCTGAGTGAAGGGACGCGCGATCGATAGCCGGGTGTTTCAACTTTCATCACACAGAAGCTGTACAACGTATTCTAACAACACTTTTCGCGCCGCCGAGGTTCGTGCCTCGCTTGGACCTGCAACGAGGGTGGGACTCACTCGTCATGCGCGCCTCGCTCGCGGCGCGCGCGTTGGCGCTCGTCGCGCTCGTCTCCGTCGTCGCCGCGGGCTCCGCCGGGGACGGCGCTCAGCTCGACCCGGCCGCGCTCTACGCCTCCGCGGTCGCGTCCGGTATGAGCGGCCCTTCCACGGGGCCGCCCCCCCTCGCCGCGCCCTTTCCTTCGTCGTTTACTTCTCCCGCACTTCCTTCGCCCGATCCCCGCGGGGGTGCGTCGTTCACGTGCGTCACCGACCGCGACAGGGGCACGTGCTTCGTCGCGACCGCGTGCGAGCTCGCGGGCGCCACGCGGCTCGGCGCCAAACACGTCACCCTCACCGCCGACGTCACCAGGACCCCGACGAGGGAAACCGACGCGTATCGAGCCGTGCCCGACGACGATTGCGACGCGTTTCCCATCGTCGTCACATCCCCGATGACCATCGTCGGCGCGTGCGGCGGCGGAGACGACGACGCGCGGTGCGTCATCGACGGCGGCGGGGACGCGACGCGTGCATCCAAAGACGTCCGACCGTCTTGCGGCCCAAACGGAGCTCGACCGCTCTTCGAGGTCGGACCCGGCGGGCGCCTGACCCTCGAGAACGTACACCTATCCAACGCGTGCAACGACGTGGACGGCGCGGGCGGTGTCGTCGTCGTGCGCGGCGGGGACCCGCGAGGTACGTGCATCGATGAAGGTGTTCTAGAAAGTTCTAGAAACCACGCCGTGTTGACCATGGTACGTTCGTCGATCACTCGGTCCGTCGCCGTCGGCGCGGGGCCTGGGTCACACGGACGCGGCGGAGCCGTCGCCTTACTCAACCCGCACTCCCTCGCGCGGTTCACGGACTGTACCTTCGTAGACAACGAGGCGTGGGGCGGTGACCCAGGGTCGGGCGCCATCACCGATTACTCGTCAAGCCTGGGTAACGGCGGGGGGGTGTACGTGTCGGGTGGATCCGCGGTTTTCGAACGGTGTTCGTTCGGTGCCAACGCCGCCGAGTCGGAAGGTGGCGGCGTGCACGTCTCTGAAGGCGGCACCGCGTCGTTCGAGACGTGCGACTTCGAGGGTAACGTGGTAGTGGACGATTACTGGGACGGCGGGGGTGGTCTGTTCGTGGGCGGGGATGGATCGGTGGTCGACGTCGCCACCTCTCGGTTCGCGGGAAATAAAGTCCGGGCGTATCCGGACGCCAGGCGACGGACGCTGACGTGCGGCGGCGGGGGCGCGGCGGTGGTCCGGGGCGCGCGTGTGACGTTCCGGTACGTCATGTTCGAGAATAACGTCGCTCCGAGGGGCGGGGGCGTGTGCGTCCACGACGCCACCGCCGCGAACGGGTTCACCGCGAACTCGCCGAGCTCACCAAACGAGCTCGTCGTGTTCAGGGGCAACTCGGCGGCGCACCCGTGGATCGACCAGCGCTCTCCCGCGATGGACGTGGAGTGCGTGCAGTGCTTCGAACGCGTGGACAACACGACGTCCTCGTTGTATGTCGTGGTCACCGAGCCGCAGAGATGTCGGTACGCCGCGGACGGTGACGCGATCGGATCGTCGGCGTGCTCCGCGCCGCCGGCTGGTGCGGTGACGGACGGGGTCCCGAACGGGGGTGGCGGCGGGGGTGCCCGGGGTGACACGGGGGCGCCTCCTTCCGAGCCCGATACGCTCGACGTCGCACCGATGGCTCCCCCGGACCAGTCCTTCCTCGATAGATTGAGGGGGATGTCCTTCGACCCGCCCCCTGGCGCCCCTGGGTTCCCCGCGCCCGCCGTCGCGACCGAGTCGAGTTTCTAAGAATTTCTGTAATCCGTATTCGTCGTTCGCGTCTAGTTGGCTATAAGGCCACCGGGCCGAGGTACGCCTCGGTATCCCACGCGACCACGCTCCACACCCCACCACTCGCGTCGATCGCGGCTTCCACTTCACCCATCCACGCCAGCGCGAACGATCCCACCCGATCGCCGTCATCCTCCAAATTAAATTCACCCTCGCCGTCCTCGCCGTCGTCCTCGCGCGTAGGTACGGTCCAGCCCGACACTAAATGCTCCATACCGTCCGCACCCTCCACGTTCAACCTCGCGCGCAGTCTGGTCAGGGTCAGGTCCATCGACGAGAGCACCCGGCGAAGTACCTCGCCGTCTACGTCGTCCTCTGTCCACGTGTACACCCGAGGGTATCCGAGGCAAATGCCGGTGAGCGCGACTTGCGGCACCGAACACCGCAAGCCGACGACACGATCGTCCGCATCGATGGGGGTCAAACCGGTGGCGTCGCCGATGTCGTGGACCGGGACCTTGCCCGCGCCGCCCGGGTCGACTCGGTCGGGGCCCCACGGCACGACGCGGGCGACGGCGGCGCAATGCGACGACGTCCTCGCGTCCGTCCACGCCGCGTACCTCCCTTTTACCATCGGTCCCTTCATCCTTCGCGAAGTGGTTGGATCGAACGCGACGAACCGGTCCGCGCCGCCCGTCGCGCCGACGTCACGAAAGACGCGCATGACGCGGTCCACGTCCGCGATGAGCACCACGTCCTCCACCAGCAGCACGCCCAGCGCGCGCGTCTCGCGGTGCCTCCCCGAGCGCGGATCCGCGCGAAGCGTCTCGAGCACCGCGCGCGCCACCCCGGCGTCCATCTTGGGCGCGTAGTCGATCATGCACGCGGGCCTCAGGCCGCACACCACCGCGCAGATGTCCGCGGCGAGATGCCGGGCTTTCGTGAGGGGTACGCGGCGTCGCAGCGACGGATTCGCCGGGACGTCGCGGGAGACCACCGCGAAGACGTCCGTCGCCACCTCGAGGAGATTGGACGAGCCGCGCGGATCGTTCGATGCCATCGCGCCCTACTTTACGGTGTCTCGATACCCGACGCCGTGAACGGTCGTCACGACGCGCGTCACCGAGTCCGCATGCGGGATGCGCGGGGAGGTGTGAGGGCGTTCGTTCAGTTTGTCTGTTATGCTGACTCGGTGACGCATCGGAAACGACAAACAGAATGAAGCAACGGAACGCCCGAATAGAGAGACCTCCGAGGAGGGCGTCACTCTCGGTAGCTCACGGGAACGCGTGATACTGGTGACGAGGATAATCATGGCGCACGCTACGTTTAGAGCTCCGCTCGTCGAGCTGACCGTCACTTCCCGGCACGCCGACGAAGTTCACAAGCCCCGACATGCGATCTTCACCCAAACGCACTTCGACACCTCTCTTCACCGCGTTGGCCTTGCTGGCGGCCCTCGCGACGCTCTCCACGCTCGCGAGCGCGCAGGTGAGAGTGCCAGCTGTCTAAATAGTCGTTCCCAATCTCCGCTTCCCATGCTCCTGAACTCACCAGCCCGCGGGCACGACGACGTATCGCGCCGCGACTCACGACCCACGTCAACTCCTTCGCGCCCCTCAAAACACCGCAGGAGACCGCCCGCAACGGCCAGGGCCGGGTCAGCGCCTCCGCCTCCGCTAACCGTCCCCGCCACGCGGCCGGGGACAGCGCCCGCGGGGTTTCTCGGTCTACAAGTATCGGCCTCGGACGGTCCACCGATACACGCGGCAACGCCGGTACTTCTCGGAACGGTGTTGGACGCTCCCAGGGTCCGAGGCCGGTGGCAGTCAAGCGACCGGACGCCGGCGCCGGCAGCCGCGCCTTCGTCAATGAAGACGCCGGCGATCCCATCTGGGGGTTCGAGGGTCCCACCACCTCGAGCGGCCTCGACGACTTCCACATCATGGGCGTCAAGATCAACATGGCCAACGGCGACTTCAACGACGAACCCATCCCTTCGCTCGCTGACACGAGAGCGTTCGGGGCAGGACGCGCGGGAGACCTCTGCGCAACGGGCGAGTGTTCCTGGAGGGAGGTGAATCCCGTCACCGGCACCAACCCCGCCCCCGATGATAGCGACTTCTCGCGATCTGGATTGAGCGACGGCGGCAACTGGTTCGGGCAGCAGATGACCAACTACGAGGTTGAGCGCGGGACGGCATTCCGTGGCTCCCTCCTCAACTTCATCACCAAGATGACCGCCGGTCTCCAAACTGCCCCCCCCTTCACCGATCAGCTCGAGCCCATGACCGAGCTCGAGTCCGGCGGCCCGTTCGTTGAGGATTCCTTCATCTTCGAGCCCCGAGAGAACGTCATCGGCGGCCAGATCATCCGTCACGATTGCCTCGCATCCGCGCCGTGCGAGGAGCCGTGCGAGGCAGACTTCACACTCGCGGAATGGGGCGCCTGCCACGAGGGATTCTACTACACCGTCAACGAGGTCGTCGTGGTTCCGTCCACGCTCCGAGGCTTCTCCACCGTCGACTTCGCGGACATCGTCGTCCGATGGGACTCCGGCCAGGAGACTACTTTCATCGGTCACTTCATCAAGCAGGACGGCGTCTCCGAGACGGACCGATTCCAGGGCCTGTTCTACATCCGCGAGGAGGAATTCGAGCCCGCGCCCGTTGAAGAGGAGGAGCCGTGCGAGGAGGAACCGTGCGAACCGGCGCCGGTGGTCGTGGAGCCTCTCTTGTCCATCTACGAGGGACCCATCACCCGCCTCTCCGAGAGCGCCTCTCCGGGTCCCGTCTCGATCGCGTCACCGGAGACCTGGAACATCATGTGGATCATGGGCTGCCCCGTGCACATCCACCCCGACCTGATCCTCGATGGACCCGTGGACGACAACGACGAACCCATCCGCGGCGCCAGCCTCTTCGAACTTCTCGACGAAGATGACGACCGCGGCCACGCGCTCAGCATCATCGGCGCCACCGGCAAGGGCGTCGCCGAGCGCGTGGGACAAATATACGTGATGCAGGAGATCGTCGTCGAGCTCGCCGAGAACGTCATCATCTACCCCGACGCGAGCGCCGCCGCCGAATTCGACGGCACCAGCAACGTCTTGAAGCTCTTCCCTGTGGTTGGCTCCCCGACGCTCCCCGTGGCTCCCCAGCCCGTGGCTGGCTCCCCGCAAAGCTTCCAGATGAAGGTGAAGCTCTCCGACGACAGAAACTTCCCCGGCAGCTGGCTCGACGCCGGCGGCGAGGCCCTCGACGACCAAAGCGTCGAGGGTCTTCATACTGCGCTCACGAGCGCCCCCGATTGGTCCCTCGGACTCGGCGGATACTTTTCCATCTCCGACGACGGCGACGGCACCGCCGGGACTTTCTACGTCGTCGAGGGCGAGACCACCGCCCTGCCCGCTGCCCTTCCCGCCGTGCTGATCAACCGCTACAACCTCCGCTACGATACAAACGACGGCGAGGTGCGCATGGAAATCAGGGGCCAGTACGTATCAGACGGGCCCATCCAGGGCGACATGGTGGTCAGCCTCGCGATGAAATACGATACGGAAAGCGGCGACAGTGCTTTCCCGTGCAGCGGCGCTTCAGACTGTTTGGTCCTGTCCGAGTCGGGCGCCGACACGACCGGCGCGCCCGGCAGGATCTTCTACGACGCCACGACGCCACGACGACGACGACGACGACGACGTAACACCATCAACGATAGCGAGGACTGCGAGGTGGACCCCGCGTTCCCCAACGTCTGCAGCTTCCGCATCCGAGTCCGCCAAGAGGAAATCAGAGTCGAGGGTCTCGGCGTCACCGACACGCCCTGGCCCGAGTACCACTCCTCACTGAAGCTGCAGTACATGGCCGACGTCTTCACCATCGTCGTCACCGCCGATGACGGTGAGGACACCGAGGTTGAGGCCACGCCCGGCCGCATCCGAGTCGACTGATCGAAGCCGCCCCTCGAGACGGAGCCGCAAACCTCGGAGCCGCCGCAACGAACGAACGCATCCACGACACCAACGAACGAACGCATCCACGACACGACCACGACCACGTACGCACCGCACCATGACGACGCCAAGACCACACCCGAGCCTCGCCGTTTTGAATTCATCGCATAAAATTCTACAATCGAGCTGCGCTACGCTACGTGACCCTGTCCAGGTTCGTCCGAGTCACGTCCGTGTCCTCCAGCACCCGCTTCAGCAGCTCCCCACGCAACACCCCCTTCAGTCGCACCAGCTCCGCCGTCCGGTCCTCCAGCTCCCCCCTCGCGCTGGCCAGCTCGGCGGCGGCCACCTCCGCTCGGGTCACCGAGTTAATTCCATCTTCATCGATGATGCCATCTCCGGCGACGTCCGGATAGGCCGCGGATACCCTACCCCCCGTCGCGATGCGCACCCGCAGTGCCTTCACGGTCTCCCGGAGCTCGTCGCACTCGTCCTCCTTCGCACTGAGCTGTCCCCGCGTCGTCTGGAGCGCCGCGCGAAGCGTCTCCACCTCGTTCGCTCGAATGTCTACATCTCCGTCTCCGTCCTCGGCGCCGTCCTTCTTCGCGCCGCGTTCCTGCCCCGCGACCGCGCCTGACCCGCCTAGCCGCGCCGATTCCATCGTCCGTATCGCGGCTCGTAGCGCGGGCGCGTCCCTCGCGGCGATCCAACCCGTGTGCACAGCTGTGTTAATACCCGTGTGCTCGCTCCGGGTCAGGATCCCCGACCCGTCTCGCATGACCAGCCTCAGCATCGCCGCGGTGTCCATCGGTCCACGCTCGACGCCCGCCGCGTCCATCGCGAACCACGCGGGGACGTCCGTTGCGTCGCTCGTGGATGGTACGTCGGTGAAGAGCGTGGACGGCGCGAGGGAGCGGGCGGGGGAGCGCGAGCCCGAAGTGAGCGCGGGCGCCTCGGTGGACGGAACCGCGATCCTCGGTTGTGGGGGCGACGCGTGCGGCGGGCGGGCCGCGAGCATCGCGGTCGCGGGTCGGGACACCGCGTCGAGGACGCGACCGGAACCATGGTTGACGTCTCCGACGCACGAAGCGAAGGCGGGGAAGGCGCGAGCCTCGCACCACTCGTCGAGCCCCTCGCGCCAAACCTTCGCGTCCGGGGCAAGCATGGCGCATCGTAATTGGGCCCGTATCACGCGAAAGGAGACGGGACCCCTGGTCTCGCCCGAGGCGTCGATGTAGTGCCACGGGATAGACGCGGAGTCGTCATCGACCGCGGCCTGGAGAAGGGAGTCCGGAGCGACCGGATCGTCCATCTCGACCGCGTCCGGGTGAAGAAGTTTTGGAGCCCGTTTTCTGATCGACGGCACTTTGTGGGGCGCGAAGGAAGGATGACGACGACGGTGTGGCGTCCGAGGGTGAGGATTCCAGTTCCGGATATCGACGGTGCCAATGTCGACGAGAAGCGGAGAGAAGAGTTGACGACGAAGGGCACGAAGCGGAAGAGAGCCCCTCCCACAAAGGGGCCGTGCGAGCACGGGGTGAAGAAGCGCTCGGCGTGCAAGGTGTGCAGCGCTTGTCCGCACGGTCGTTGGCGCCATCAGGGCAAAGAGTGCGGTGGTTCATCAATCTGCGAGCACGGTCGTGAGCGCTCTCACTGCAAAGAGTGCGGTGGGGCATCAATCTGCGAGCACGGTCGTCAGCGCTCTCACTGCAAGGAGTGCGGTGGGGCATCAATCTGCGAGCACGGTCGTGAGCGCTTTCGATGCAAGGAGTGCGGTGGGGCATCAATCTGCGAGCACGGTCGCGAGCGCTATGAATGCAAGGAGTGCGGTGGGTCAGGAATCTGCGAGCACGGTCGTCGGCGCTATGAATGCAAGGAGTGCGGTGGGGCATCAATCTGCGAGCACGGTCGTCGGCGCCCTAAGTGCAAGGAGTGTCGATAATATTTGCGTCGGTGAATTTCATTCAACAGTCGTCTACGTCAACCCTCACCTCTCTCGTCATCGCTTGACGTCCCCCCTGTGCTCGTCCACCACCTTGAGCACGTCATCGATGACCCTCGACTCGATGACCCCAAAGTCGTACGCGTTGATCAGGTGCAGCGTGAACAGCCTCCTGAGCGCCCGGTGTCCCGCCAGGTCTTTTCCCTTGAACCTCGCAAACGCCTTGAGGCAATCCGGAATCTCCCGATCGGCGCACGGCCGGAACCGCCGCACGAACACGTTCCAGTCGTGCATGAACTTCTTCTCCAGCGGCGCCACGTCCTCAAAGTCCGACAGGTGCCTCAAATCCTCCTTCGCCCACGCGTGCAGGTCCTCGTCGTCGTCGCTGTCCGTGTTGACCTCGTCCGCGTTCACCGGCGAAACAATCGGCTCAATCGGGACGCACGTCTTGGCGTGGTAAAACGTCCCGGGTGGACCCACCCCGCCCCACTGCGCCTGCTTCTTCGGGTCCTCGGAAATGTCGTAGTGGGATCCGATGATCCCTTTGCTCCAGTTGCATTTTGTGGGACGCTTGGCGGTGGCGCGTTTGCGGGTGGAATCTCGGGGCTCAACACGGGTGGAATGTCGGGGCTCAGCACGAACGCCGCGTACGGTTTGGGCCTCGCGGGGATGACCCCGACGCACCAGTTGCAGCAGCAGCAGTTACAGCAGCAGCAGATGCAACAGCTCCTACTGCGCCAGCAAGGACATCAACAGCACCAGCCGTTCCCGCCGCGGAAGGACGTCATCCGCGCGTGGGTCGAACACAGGCTACAGGACGTCGATCCCGTCGCGCTGGCGCGAGAGTTGGGTATCACCCCGAGGGAGATTGAGGCTGGGGATTCGATGATACG
>JACLAB010013231.1_pt1 | contig 12405 bp, 6 predicted proteins | sample 8027921 | NCBI WGS metagenome assembly JACLAB01 (sample SAMN15725117, study PRJNA655200) | protist metagenome | isolation source: fluorescence activated cell sorting (FACS) single amplified genomes of... | place: USA: West Boothbay Harbor, Gulf of Maine | collected 2000-07-19
AGATTTTCTACTTGAAAATGATTGGCGATTATCATCGGTACTTAGCAGAAATTCAAAGAGGCGAAGCGAGAATTCCACACGCGATGCGTTCACAAGACGCGTACGAGAAGGCTTTGGAAATAGCTCGCGACCCGAAAGCCGGAGTGGCGACGACGCATCCAGTTCGTCTCGGTCTTTCTCTCAATTACTCCGTCTTTCACCATGAGATCCGCGAAGATACAAAAACGGCGTTGGAAATCGCTCAAACGGCATTGGATGAGGGCTTGGAGGATTTAGATGCTTTGACCGATAACCCGAGAGCGTACAAGGACGCCGCGTTAATTTTGAAGTTAATTAAGGATAATATTTCGATGTGGCAATCGTACACGTCGTCCTCGGAATCCTCGAAAGAAGCGGCGGGGGTGAACGCAGCGCGAGAGCAGCTCTCGAAGACGCACATCGAAGAGAAGGATAACGAAGACGTGGCGATGGCGAACAAAGAATAGAAGAGAAGGAATTCAACGCAACCAAAAACATACACGCATTCTACTATTGAATATAATTTCAATCTCTACTTTCTATTCGTTCCTCTAACTACACATCTCTAAAAACCATTCACAAACTCCTCAACCCATCTAACATCTTTTTTAAACTCTCGTTACCAATCTCTCTCATCCTCTCCACGTTGGCTTTTGGTATCCCCTTTACATCCGGATGCGACTTCACCGCCGCCGTCACGTCCTTCTCGCGCAATATGTGCAACAAAGGATACGGCGCCTTATTCGTAAACGCGCCAGGATCTCCCAACTTCTCCCCTGCGAATATAAAGTCCGGATGAAACGACACCACTTGGACTTTTCCTCGCAAATCGAGTTGGTCGAGCACTGACTCGCCCCTCGTGTCGCCGTTTTGCAACGCCGCGTCGTCGATGATATTCGCGAAATCGAGAAAGGAGTCAAAGTCGCGCACGAACTCGCACTTTGGCGAGATGGCGAACAACACCGTCTTCGTCTTCACTCCGTCGTGTTCTTCGTTGCTATCATCGTCGCGTGTGCTAATCTCTCGCAGTTCTTTGATAAAATCTTCTAAAACCTCTTCGATGTGCTCTCGCTCCGAGACGACTATTTTCGTCTCCTCTCGAACGTTTTTGGCAAACGGACAGACGTTTTTCGCGATGATGAATTGGTCCAGCCACTTGGAAATCGCTTTTTTTATGGAAGATTTCGACGGGTGCGCGTGATTATTGCTTTGCGCTTCGCTTTGTCCGGAAGAAGAAGAAGAAGAAGAGGAAGAAGCCCACCTCGCGCGCGAAGATGACATTCCTCCTCTAGGAAGCAAATGAGGAAGAGGAAGAGGACGACAACGACGACTCGATACAAAAGAAGAAGAGGAAGACATCGTCGTCGTCATCGACGAGTATGAACGACAGCACATCGTTATCATTCTCTCAATAACGATGCCGCGTTTTCTCATGTGCAGGAGAAACAATATGATGATAATAATAATAGAGTATTTTCCCCTAATTCGCGTCATTACTTTTCCCCAAACTCTCTTTGAAAACGCAAATAGGAGATGCTCTCGCGCGGCATCCTCGCGCAACGACTGTTCCCGAGACCCGCCAAAAGAAGTATCATTACGTCGACACCTTTCGCTTCTTCTTCCTCTTCTTCTCCTGTTCGAATAGGTTTCACCAAAGCAACAACAACAACAACAACAACAACTCCAACGACATCTGCGTTTTTTAATACCGTTACGAGGTCATCAACAACAAGAAGGAAAAGAAGAGGCAAAAGAACACTAATAATGTCATCGCAAAGCGCGGGAGCGGGACGAAACGAGAACGACGACCCGCTCACGCAGTACATTATTTTGCGACGAGATTTGTGGCGCGAAAAATCGTGGCCACTGGGGTCGATTTGCGCGCAAGTCGCGCACGCCTCGGTGGCTGCTTTGGAGACGTATAAATCGAACGAGTCGACGAAAGCGTACGTGTCGAAGGAGGGATTACCATCGATGACGAAAGTGGTTTTAGAGGTGAAAGGAGAGGCGCAGCTATTGAATTTGAGCGAGAAGTTGACGGATAATAACGTCGATCATTACGTTTGGCGAGAACAACCGGAAGATTACGTGACGTGTGTGGCGCTTCGGCCGTACCCGAAGGACGAGGTGAAAGGGTTTCTGAAGAAGTGTAATCTGGCCAGTGACGTGAGAGGTGGAGGCGAAGAAGCGCGATGATGTTCGTCATATGTTAAAATTAGCGCATTGTTAGTAGAATCACTATATTTATCACCACAAACTGGAGAAACTCGAAAAACGAGGCGCCGAGGAATTCATATCGTTTTGTTTGCACTCCGCCGCGTACGCTTCAACTTCGTTCATTTTCGCTCCAGAGCCAAAGTTAAAGGTTCGCTGCGTTTGTAACGCGGCTTTGTTTACTATCCTAGTCGTAATTCTTCGAAATTTCCCCGGGTACCACTCTCCAGCGTCTCGTAAGTTTGCAATGGCAACGTCCTGCCAGTGTTCGACCATGCTCATTTTTAGCCCGCACGTGGATAACATGCCCCGGAGTAAGAACACGCCTCGAATGGCAAAAAAGCCTTCGCGAGTGTTTTGCGTGATCTTGTTCTTCGTAAATGGCGAATTTTCTAAATCCATCAAGTTCATTTCAGCTAACGCGGATGGTCTCGTGTCGAAATACGCGTACGACAACGCGACCAACGCTTCGTTCGTCGGTTTCTCCACGAGCACAGAACCGTGGTCGCGAACTTCCGAAGCTATGCCTTTGTAATCTTCCGTAGACATTCTCAGCGCTAATCGACACATGTGCAAACGCTCTATATCGCTCACCCGTTTCGTTTGCCCCCAGTCGAGGATACACAACTTTCCATCGCCTCGCAAAATGAAATTCCCCGGATGCGGATCAGAATGAAAATGACCGCACGTCAGCATCATCTCACCCCACGCGCGGAAAATGGAAAAGAAGACGCCGTTCCAACCGTCTCCGCCGTAATACGAATGCGTTCTAGATACCTGTTGCGGACACCGAGGACGTTTCCCGTTTTGGCGAGCGCGATTGAAAATCGTCAACAATTTCGCGCCTCGAACGCGACGCATGACTAAAACTTTCTTCGTGGAAGCGACCACGCGAGGCGCGCACACCTTGTCGCAAATCTCCGGCGTCTGCTCGAACAACTTACCAAAATAGTCAATCTTCTCGTGTTCGATCTTGAAATCAAACTCTTCGTCGATGACGTCTAAGTATGCTTCAAATATCGTCGGTAAATCCATGCCGTTATCCAGACGTAACTTTTTCATCGTTTTCGCCGTTCGTAAAAGGGATTTCAAATCGGAAATTACATTCTCGTAATTTGCCGTTTGTACTTTCACCGCGACTTCTCTCCCGTCTAGTAAGCGTCCAAAATGAACTTGCGCGATCGAAGCAGTCGCGCACGCGTTCCTCGAAAGTTCCGAGAAGTGACTGCCCAAGGGACCTCCTAACTCCGTTTCTAAAATTTTCCGGACTATGTAGAAAGGCGTAGGCGGATTATCGTCCATCGTTTTCGAGAATTTCTCCACGTACGGTCTGGGCATCATTTGCGACGCCGTGCCGGCAATTTGACCGACTTTTCTATAAAATCCTCCGAAATCGGCGATGATTTCTGCCATTTGTTCTGCGCCCCATTCGTGTTGCTGATCCCAACTCAAAGCTCTTTTGCCCGGTTTATCCGCGTAGAGAAGTTTGTGCTTTTGCTTGAGTAAAAGATACGACGTCATCACCGGCGCGACGCGCAAGGAGTATTCGATGGAGCGTTTCTTCCTCGGAGCGACAAGTTTGAGTACCAAACGCACGGCCAGAACTTGCGCGTGCGTGACGGCAAGATCCACGCACATTGGCTTTAACGACTTGTGCGCGTTGGCGACGACGTGCGATATCGATTTCAAACTCGGGACGAAAGGAATTCCCCCGCCTGCTCCTCTTTTGCTACTGATGCTAATACTGCTACTCTTTCCAGCGACGGCGTCGATGGTTGCTTTTCTTTTTTTCACCACTCGGGATCGTTGTCTTTTCAAAGAAGAAGGAGACATCTTCTTCTTGATCCTCTTCCCGGCTCCCGTGAGCGCTTGCTGAATATCCTCCGCGTTTCTCGTTTTCACCACCGCCAGCGCAAACACCATCACCCGCGCACCTTCGTACGCGTACCTCCCCATCCAACACCTTGCAAACGCGCACGCGATCGCGTGTGCGGACACCTTCCCGCACTGTCGAAAAAACACGAACATCATCTTCGCCGGCGATAACCGTAAAAACTTTCCCGTCTCTCGCGCCGCGTGGTCCATCGATTGCACCAGGAAAGAGAGTATCCGATCGCCTTCGTTCCCGCGATACATCGCCATGGCTTTCTTCAGCTTTTCTCTCCGAAACCGACTGAACGCGAGAATGCGCTTGCGCGGAGAAAAATTCAGAGACAGTTTTCGTTGTCTCTTCGCTTCGTCGCGGGAGGAAGCGGTAGTAGTTGTACTAGTCGTTGCACCAACACCATCGTAGGAGTGATTACTTTCATCACGACTCCCAGAAACACCAACACCACCACCACTCGCAACGGACGGGATGATCAAAACCGGGACGAAATCTGGTTCACCACTTTCCGACGACGGAGAAGAAGAGTGATGATGCACTGGAAACGTCACCGGAGGAGGAGGAGCAGGAGGAGGAGGTAAAGTCGACGATGAAGATGACGATGAAGATGTCGCATCGCTCAAATCAAAACACAACGAAGCAAAGTGCGCCGCGGTGTTGTCGTGGCTTCTTTTCGCATCATAACTCTTCTTCTCGCTCGCATTATTCACGGAGCCCATCGCGCGAAAAAGAAGAAGAGGAAGGTTTTATCGAGCGTTGTTCCCCGTTTTGCTCCCGTTCTCTTCTCTTCTCTCTCTCTCTCTCTCTCTCTCTGGCGCGCGCGCGGTTTTGTGGTTTTGTACATTCAAAATGTGAAAACCCTAAACTTACGAGTCAAACCAACTCTCTCGAACTTTCTGCCGCGAGAAAGAGAGAGAAAGAGAACGAGAACGTAACATCGGGGAAGAAGGATGCCGAAACATCGTTCGTTTTTTTGTGCGCCCTTGCGTGTGTGTGATGCGTCTGCTCGCGCTTGTTTCGCGTGAGAGAGGAGAGACGTGAAGAGATTTCTATTAGGGGAAAAAATGTTGGGACTCGCGAAGTTTGCGATATCATCGTCTTCGTCTTCGGACGAGGACGAGAGGGACAACGAGTGGGAGAAGCGAGAAGAGTGTTATTCTCGACTTCATCGTCGTGATTCGGAGGAGGACATGGAAGAAGAATTAGAACGTAGTGTTCTCGCCGAGAAGAAGAAGAAGAAAGGAAAATTTGAGACGACACCTAACGGCCTGCTCCAACTCTGGAAAGACGTGGACGACGACGCAGACGTCGCGACGACGCTCTCGGAGTTTGAAGAACTCGAATACGAGGATTACGATGGTGCTTTTGATTTAGACGACGATGATGATGATGACGACGACGACGATGACTTCCAGTTTGAAGAAAAAGAGGAAGAAGAGGGCTTCCTCTCTACCGCGTTGACATTCAACAGAAACGCGTTGGTGTGGCTACGTCCGGAAGTCATCGGCGGAAGCGTCGGGAAGACTGAGAAGAACGATGACAGAGTGGATAAAGAAAATGAACTACTCGCGTGGGATGCGGCGAGAAGAGAGGAGAACAGATTTTCACTCTTGGCGCCTCCGTCGTCTTCTTTCGCGGCGCCTTCTGAGTTTGACTTCGACGTCCTGTACGAACGCGCATACAATGGTTCGAAAGAACTCAATTTTAGCAACGATACGCATGGAAACGCGGCGAATTGTATTTGCGCAGAAGAGTCGAATTTAGTGATGGTATGCTTAAACTCTGTCATGGGAGACGCGTCGTCGCGCCGATTGCTCAGAGCGATTTTGTCGGCTTCTCTGGATGACAGCAGAGCTCTTTCGGTGCGATTTCGCGGGGCGAGCGTTGGAGCGACCCAAAACGCGCTGTCAGAGTTTTATGAAACAGCTCGTATGCAAAATCGCGTGCGCGCGTTCGCGACAAAACCCGATGGAAAAGACAGTACAGATCCAATCGCGAATGCGTTTCAAAAGTGTATTTTGAAAATACTCCAGGCTATGGATGCCTCTTTAAGCGCGTTTGCAGAAGCGTGCATTCAACGCAGAGCCGACGAGGAGGGAGAGTACGAAGGTGGAGAAGAAGACAGCAGAAACGCAATTTTGAACGATACGGTTACACTTCTTGAATTTATGCTCCACACGCGGGATATACGAAAACAAATTGCTTCGTTGGCGGCTTTGGTCGATAAAGTAAAAAAGCGATGGCACGCTATGACGCGCCACAAGTCGGGCGCTCCTTTGTTACAAGCGTTATCGCCTCAACGGCATCGCCAAAGTGCGAATAAACGCAGTGCTATTCAACATTCGTACGGCAGCGTAGCTCTTGATGTGCTCTCGCGAGAGATTCAAGATTTAACGTACAATGAGTACGTAGATATCGAACTTGAGCAAAGGAGCGTACTGAAACTGTTTGAAATTTTGTTCGTCTCCACGGTAAAACCTGTGCTAGTGGAAGGTATTGTCAACGCTTGCTTCTCGTCGAATCATTCTTCAACATCTCATATTGAAGACGAATGTTTGAAGAGCGCTTGCGACGTGTTGCTTCAGAATAAAATCGATGCAATTCGAAAATTGAGAAGCATAAAAAATTCCACTCGCGATATTCACAGAGAGGAGAAGCTTGCTCACTTTCGTGTGGGTATGCGCGCGTGCAAATCGCTATTACTTTCTTCCACTTCTGGTTCGTCAGATAATATTTCAGATGCAACTTCTTTCGTTCAATTCTTCACCAAAGAGTTGGGTCTCGCTCGAGACGAAATTTTACGCGAAGCTTCGGGCGCATTGGACGAAGCTATTGATATGACTGACACTTCTCGTATAAAAGAAAAAGAATCGATCAAACGCGAAGAGAGAGAACGCGCACGCGCGCAACGGGAGCTCTTTGAGGCGCGCATGCGCAAGCACGAGCTCGAGAAAGAGGAAAAACGACAGAAAGCCAAGGCCAAGAAGAAAGAATTAGGGGATGCAAGACGCTTGGAAATGTTTGAGCGGGCGGAGAGGAAAAAAGAAGCAAAAGTGAACGAGCTGACCGAAGATTTAGAGAGATTAGGGACTTTCAGTGGGAGTGCGGTGAAGAAGAGAGTCAAATTGTTGGAAAGTCAAATGAATCGAGCTGAGGAAGGGAAAACTTATCGAAGTGAAGAGACGGGGGATGTTCTCGACGATGCCGTCGCTGTTAGAGAAGATCAAGAAGTTGCCGAAGAAAAGAAAGAAGAAGAAAAAGAAAAAGAATCAAAAGACACAAGGGAAGTAGTTGAGGAGACTATCGTGACTGCCAACGGCACGAAGGAAAGTGACCACGTCTCATTAATATCGTACTCGTTCTTTCCATCTAGTGCGATCATGTGTAAACGATCCATCGTGGATGTCACTGCCAGTAACCTTTGGGCGTTTCTCGATCTTATTCACGAAAAAGTTTCGAGAGTCCACGTATCGTATCTAATCAAAGATCACGAGGTTGCGAGTCACGCGAACCACATTGCCGAAATAATTTTTGGATTAAGTGGCGATGTCATAGGAACGCTCGTCGAGAGAAGTGAGGATGCATTAGATAGGGATTGCATGTCATCGTGCATTTCGTCTTCACAAATCACCTACTTCACGAACGATGAGTTGCATGATGCACTAGAACGTGCAAATATCTCTTCGAATATTGTTAAAGAACGATTCAGAATCGTCTATTCGAATGATGAAATGCCGCGGAATATGAAAACTATCAAATGTCTCTCGTACGTGCTTCCGGAACAACTGAGGCGTTCCAATCTCTTCGGTATCGATTTTGAAGAAAAAATTGAAGCAATTTCGTCGTTTGTTTTGAGATTGAAAACTATTCGCGCGATACTCCATGATTTGCGAAAAATTGCAAACGATCTCGATCGCGCCACTTACGCCAATGACGATGGACGAAGATTAGACCACGCTCTGAAGGAAGCGACCGTTTCGAGAAGAAGATTGCGAAGTTTCCAAGAGCAGCTTTTCGAAATGGAACGGTTTGTGACGCATCTAGAAAGATCGTGCGGAGAAAATATCCGGTACGCGACAGACGTATTAAACGTGTCAATGAATGAATCGTCCGCTGAAATCGATGCGAATGACACAAAGGCAATGTTGTCCAAGTGGTTAAACGCTTGCACGTCAGCTTCGTTTTTGTCGAAGGATTCCGTGACGACGAGGAAAGTGGTAGAAGAGGGGTTTCGAAATATTCAAAAGTTTGCTCAGCAAACATTTAACGCGTATAACGATGCGGATCCGAGTGCACTTTTAGATAACGCGGTGTTCATCAGCGCAATAAACGGTTTGCGCGGCGAGTTTATAGGAAGTGTTGTCAGGGTTTTTCCGTTTTAGTCACCTTTATTATTTAGTTTAGTTTAGTTTTTGCTCATTTCGGTTAGAAAAAATGTACCATGTCAACTTCAAAAGCACTAGTAACTGTCGTGTCTAACAATCCCTTTATTTCGGTCTTTCAAATCGCCATATCCGTGTTCCATCAAGCTCGCTAAGTCTTCGCCACTCAACTTTGTCAACTTATCCAATAAGTCTTGGGTGGCAACCTCTACTTCTAAATCGTCGTCCTCTAGAAGTTCACTTAGAAACGGAATGGCTTCAGGAAGCAAGACTAAATACTCTTCTTGAGTATTCTCGACAATTTTTGCGAGGGTAGCAATAACAAGAAGCTTCGCTCTCGAATGTTCGTAATTTCTGGAGACATTGAGGATGTTCCGGTGCAATGTTTTCCACAACGCTTCGTCTGGCGCGGCAGCAAAAAGAGCGGCACAACATCCAACACACTCGGCACCGAGATTGGATTCTAATCCGGCGGAGTCATTTTCATTCACATTATTGGCTTCATCTTCACCTTCGTCCAATAGCTCTGCGAGTGTGTTCATTGCGTACTCGCGACTATCTTTCGGCGGGTCCTTTGATAAGTGCTTTGCTACTAAAGGCGCAAACTGATTGAATCGTTCTTGCGTGAGAAAGTTAACGGAATCGTATGCAAAGCAGCGACGCAAAGCAGCGAGCGCAAAAGCCTTCATGCGCCACTCGTCCATTGCATCGTTGTTGCTCTTGCTGCCTTTTTCATCATCGTTTTTCTTTTTCTTCTTTTTCCTGCTCGACTCTAACATGTCTATCGCCTCGTCGTCTAAGCACGCCGCGGTCAAATCTAGAACGTGTCTGTAAAACGGTACGAAAACGGCTCTCAACTGGTCCGCTAAAGCGCTCGTCAGTCGAAACAACGCCGATAATCGCCATCTCGCAGCATCCTTTTCTCCAGCTCTCGCTTTAGCCCACTCGACGCATTTCGCATAAAATGGTGTAAACTCTTTCTCGGTACATTTTACTGCTAAATTTGCCACGGCGTTGACAGCCAATGTTTCTACTTCTTCCATTTCCGACGGGCTCGCGTCGTCTTCCTCCGCGAATTGTCGTCGAACGTCCATAGCCTCCAAAGCGATCGAGAACAACGTTGATCTGTGCGCAGGCGTAGCATCCTTGCGATCAGCAACCTTGTTTGAAACTTCCAAAAACGCAAGCCTAGAACGCAATGCCTCGTTTGCAGTGCGCGCGGCTTCGCTCTCGCGAATGAAAGTTACCCAACATTCTTCAAGAGGAGGCATGAGCACACGACATTCAAACGACGTCGCTAAGCGTTCCGATCGTAATTCGGCAGCAGCATTTTTGGCAGCTATAAGAGAGGTCAAATTTGTTTTCACGCTATCTCTGCTCTTCTTTTTCTTCTTCTTATTAGTAGCAGCATCTCCCCCATCTTGTTCTTCTTCCTCATCATCTGTCTCTGTTTTTGCACACAATACTGGATGTGTGGCAACGATCAAAATGTCCAGCAGATATGGACTCATAAACCTCGCTAGCTGGTCTTCGCAAAACGCGTCAATCGAGGACAATGTTGCTGATAAAACAACCAATGCATTCTCTGGTGTTTCACCATGCTTTGCGGCAGCGCTTTTAGAACATATTTGAGTAGCCAATTTGGCGATTCGAGTCATGGCCGGTGCGGCAAGCGCCAACGCGCCGATGAATTTTGGTCCGGTGGCTCGAGCAATTTGAGCAAGACACAAAGCGGCCGAGCCAAGCACGTTCGAAGTTGTCGAATTAATAGCTTTTAATGCATTTTCTTCTTCCCCGTCTCCTGCAAAGCAACACTTTTGTGCGACCTGTTTCGCGGCGTTTACCAACGCAGTTGCATAATGCGATGCGTCTTCGTCTCGCCCAAACCGCATTGCTGCGGCTTCGAGCGCGACAAGAGCCGTTTGACGGGCGTGTGGAGCACCATCTCTGACAGCTAGAGATGCGAGTTCCTCGATGAGCTTCAAACCTGCAATCTTGATGCTTTCGTTTGATTCTCTCTGTTGCTTCTTGACGGAAATCGTCAAATCTCTGAGCGCATTCTCGTTGTTTTGTAGACGATCTGTAAGGAGATTCAATGCCGCTTTACGCACCGACGTTTCCTCACGAGATAACAACGGTGTCAACGTTTCAAGAAACTTGCCCGGGTGTAAAACTGCATCTAGTGCAGAGAACAAGTCTCTTCCTGCTTTAGAGGCGGAAGGACCACTCGCAGATGACGCCTTCGTATCGAGCAACGTCAGCGCTCTTTCGGCTAACGAGGAATATGCACTTTGCAATTCGCTTGAATTCGCCACAGAATAAGCACTAAACTTCTTCTGGGCGAGAAGGAAAGATCGAGTGGAGATAAAACGCGACGCGGCATTCGCGACAACGATCACACCCCTGCTCGTTTCTGATCCTCGTGAGGCCGCAATCTGTTTTGTTGTAAATTGAAAGTCAGAGAAGAAAAGCACACGTGAGCGTCGCGAAACAAAAAAGTAAGAGTAACCAAAGATAAGCAGTTGTTAACGTCGTCGTCGTCGTCGTCAAAAAGTACATTTCTCAGAAGGAAAGCAGCAGATCGTTTGAAGTTCTCATCAAGGAAAATCAGAATCCTGACACATGTACGAATTCTTCACCGAAATATACGCGGCGGACGAGCGAGTTCGAAGTAATTTACAAAAAAACGAGAATGAAAGAGAAGAAAGTCATACCTTCATCGCATCTACCAGCGTTACGACCGCGTTTACTGGTTTTTCGTGACCTAGTAAAGTCATAACTAATGCTTTAACCCACGCGTTAGCCTTCTTTTTATTGTTGTTTTCTCTGTCCTCGAGCTCGTCGTCCTCGTAGTCAACTTCATTATCGACATCTTCGTTGTTGTCCAGATCCATCAAATCATCATTCCCATCCTTCTTCTTCTCTCCGTCGTTTTGATACAGCATCGCATACACCTTCTTTTTGTGCACTTCTGCAGATTTTTCCAAACTTTGTCTCTTCTCGAGCACTTGTAAAATCAACTCAGACAAGCCTTTTGAGCCTTCGGGACAGGCACGAATGAGTGCAGCGCACAATGGTGCACGTCTTCGTTCCGGTGCTCTCGTGGACGCCTCTACGATTGTCCAAATGACTTCCTTCACGTCTGCTTTTCCCGAAGAGAGCCACACGGGTATGACGGATTTCAAAGCATTCTCTAGAGCTCGCTGTAACGTGACGTCATCGTTTTCTCCTGCAATTCTCGAGAGCGTTGTGGCAACATCCACGACTTTCTTCACAACCATTTCTGGCTTGATCTTTGCCATCTCGGAGAGAAGCTCTAAAGCTGCCGCGCGAGAACTCCCTTCGGACGCTTTAGAAGCGGAGATGCAAATGAGATCAATGTCCCAGCTATTGACAGATTGTCCACAAATTTCAGCTAATTTTGTTAAAGTTTGCAAACTTAACGTCAACGCGTACGAACGCTCAGCGATTTGTTCGTTGAGCTTTTTCGTCTCGGAATCAATTCCGTTGATGTCGTCATCATCATCTTCGCTCATGCTTTGATCGTCTCCGTCCTCATCATCACTCGACGACGAAGACGAGTTGTCTTCTGCGCCATAGAAGCGCTTCTTTTTCTTTTTGGAATTGTTCGCCGCGTTTTGTTCTTTGAGCGCTTGGCGACGAGCATCTTCCTCAACATCGATTTCGTTTTGCGCAAAGAGCGCTCGGCAAAGATTTTGACACGGCTGAATCAACGCATCGCGATTGACTGCTGTATCTGAGCGCCACGAGAATACTTCCATCGCCGCAACTGCATTTGCTAACGAATCGCCCTTCGTGAGACCGAGAACTGTATCCTTATCTCCAAATTTACACGCGCCAGAAATAGCGACAACTGCATCTTTACAATCCAATGGAACTGACGCG
>JACLAB010001337.1_pt1 | contig 12403 bp, 13 predicted proteins | sample 8027921 | NCBI WGS metagenome assembly JACLAB01 (sample SAMN15725117, study PRJNA655200) | protist metagenome | isolation source: fluorescence activated cell sorting (FACS) single amplified genomes of... | place: USA: West Boothbay Harbor, Gulf of Maine | collected 2000-07-19
TGAGCTCGCGAGTAGGGGCTGCCGTCGGCTGATATGTTGGTGTCGCTGTGGGTACTTCACAAGCACTTGAGCCCGCAGAAGAATCCTCGCCTGCCGCACACGCCAGGCATACGCCAGTTGTGCTATATGTACTCGCTGGACAAGCCGTACTTCCAGTAGCTTCTGCCAAGGATGCAAGCTGGGTCACAGGGCCCCCTGATCCATCGGTCCATACAGTTGCAGCATCCACAGGGCCATCATACACCGTGTAGAAGACCTTGCATGTACTATCGACTATCGCCGCGAGGCGGTTGAAGTCGGGACTACCAAATACACTTGATATCGCATTACTTAGCGTTGCAGTATACGTGAGTGAAACCCAGCTAGCGCCATAATCAGTAGAGAGGAGCAAAGGGTTATGTTTATAAGCATTGTTATCATAGTAGTTCGGTACTAAGATTAGCTTATCGCCATTGGGCGATACGATTGCTGCTGAAAGACTTGTATCTTCCCAATCTAGATCATACTGTACCCAAACGTTGTTGCGATTAACTTTTGCTTTGGTACTAAAATGAGGTGCAGTACCAATAGTGCTAACAACAATAGCCACTTGTGCATCAGCACTTATACCATAGTGGTCCCAAGATGAATGGCCAGACGGCAGAGTCAAATCGTTTAAGTTCCTCCAATTGTACCCTCCGTCAATCGAAAGGTCAGGATAATAATTAGTGCTACCTTCATCACCAGCCACTCCAAGTATTTGCATATCGGGTGAAGCAACCAAAGAGAAACGGTATTCACCAACGGCACCTCGTTTCTCAAATGTATAACCGCCATCCATGGAATAAAAAAGGGGTAACTCATGGACTAGTACAACTACCTTATCTAATCCAGAAGACCCTCCGCAAGCCAGACCCTTGAAGATATGCACATTCTGAACGATATCAGCACTTATTTCGATTCTCGACTTCAACTGCGACCAAGTGTTCCCTCCATCTGAGGATCTATACACATCATTACCATAAGCCGCCATCATATTGTTTAAATCAGTAGAACCACACAAGTATGTATTGTGATACATATACTTGGATCTTATGGTAAATTCTGGACTTTGGTAATGTGCTAATTTACTAGGGTAGTAACCCGCATCTATTGATTGTCCAAGTACACTACAAAAAAGGATGAGCACAATTTTCAGTATAAATCTACGCACACACATCAAATTTACTTCATTGAACGCCATAGCCAGATCTGTGCGCTACTAAAGTCCCGTTATTCCCGCTATATTTCTATAAATCAATCTCGGCCTCACTGACTGCCAATTTTTATGTAAAAATTCTTCTATATTGTAAATTGAACCTTCTCAACAAGCAAAAGTGTAACTTGCGTAGCAATTCTACATATTTTAAACACTTTTCAATAGTAGATTGAGAATTGAGCTGAAAAAGAGCTAAAGTAGTTTTCACTTTTCATTTAGCGAACGTTTAGTACAGTCTAAAACGTGTGCTAGAACAGGTACGGTTAAAGTGGAGGTCGTACAAATCAGTATTTGCGCCAAGTTGCATTGCTTTTGTTTGCGATCGACATTGGAGGTCATAAATTGGTTGACTTTATCAGAAGAAATTCTAGAACTGATTCGAGTACTACCGGTATTCTTAGAAAAGACAAGAGCTAGCAGGAAATAACCCACTCAACCTTTTTACGCTCTTTTATTCAATAGCGATCTGCTCTCTCGGAAAAATATGGGGAGTTTCACTATTGGTCTGTTGTTGCTGAACATTTTGTCGCCTATCAACGCTATCGCCTCTGCTTATACAATATATTTGGTATGGGCTCTGCAGAAGTACAATGGTTATATGTTGATGGTTCTGGCCATGACAGCAGCTCAATTTTCGTACGACGTGAGCCTGTTTCTGTTCAATTTCCGCACCATTCAGTGGCGTGCAACTCAGCTATTTATCGGTATCTTTTGCGGCACAGCTGCGGCGTCATGGAGTTTAGTTATTGCTTGCGTGATGACATACATCATTGTGAGCAAGAAGTATTACAACATTGAGATCAATTTTAAATATCTAGTAGCGGCTGTTACTGCATTCAGCATAACAGATGCCATTGTTTGTTTGATTTATTTTTTGAATGGCGAGAAAGATGACTTTAAGATTGCATTCAGCGTCTTCAATGGAATACGAATCGCTATTATCTTGTTGACCGTAGTGTTCATCTGCTACACATTTTACACCTTGTCTTTTACGCAAGGGAGAACAACTTCTGCGAAAAAGAAACAAAAACCAATTTCTATATTGACCAGAAGATTGTGCTACTATCCGTTAGTGCAGTTTATATCGAGATTTCCTATCACAATTTATCAAATCGCGTATGCTCAACCTGTGGAAGATTTTGCATTCGATTCAAATCCATCAGTTTTTCAAAGTTTTTTATTCTACTTTAGCATGATCTTTGTGCCAGCTGGTGGTGTTGGGAACTTTCTTGCGTTTTTGGCAGTGCAACCCGATGCACGAGAGCGATTGAAGCAAGACACTTTCTTCCTGTCAGGAGGCATGTGCGGCAGCCCTCCGAAGGGTATCGAAGATAAGTGGTTAGAAAACGGAAACGGCACAAATAATACTAATCGCAATAAAGGGGGGGAGTAGAAACAAGGCGCCCGCAGCTCCATCGCAGACGGGGGGGAGTGGGACCATGCAAGGTAAACTCGATAGCTATTACGATTCCCAGGCGGATAATCGTTTGTCGCACATGCCGAATAATTCTACTACCGACAATCACGATAATAGCACGTCTGAAACAGAGACAGATGTTGAGAGGGAAAACTACACATACGATGGCAGCGAGTCGGGAGGAGAGTCAGCCGCCAACTCCTACTACGACGGTCTAGACGAAGAGGAGCTGGTGAGAGAGATCGCGAAACACCCCCGTCGCGCAAGTGCCACGCCATACAAGACCAACAACTCCATTGAAACCCTTTCCGCCACCGAGCTGGGCACTAGCAACCATGAAGATGCGGCAGAGAATGCGGTAGAGAACCCAGTTGTGAAAAATAAGGTTGGCATCGAGATGCCGCCTCGCTAGCTAATATGGGTGGATTGTCTTTGTCTCACTCTGTGACGAGAAAATAACTTGTTGTTTTTAATGTTTTTAATAAGATTTGAATAAAATATAGCAGGATGAGGTTCTAATGAAAGATTGGCACGTTTCTCACATATTCGAGAAAAAATAGCCATTCGCTTATCACTGTTCGGTAGTTTTGAAGATGTATAAACCCAAACTAGCACCATCAGTGCCCAAGAAGCGGCAACACACGCCGGCTGATTGCATTGCATTGACTATTGAAGGTAAAAAGGACGAATTTGAGAACATTATTCACGTGTACCCCGAGCTGATGAATATGAAGGATGAAAAGGGGAATGTGCCAATGCATGTGGCCTGTTCCAAAGGCGACCGAGAGATGGTTGAATTTATGATACGAAATGGTGCTGATTTGGAGATTCAGGACATGTTTGGTAACTCTCCTCTGCTGTATGCCATTGACAAAGAACAAACGGATATAGTGAGGCTGCTGATAAAACGAGGTGCGAGTATCCATGTTACCGATTTCAGAGGCAATTCCCCGTTGCATAGCGCGTGTGCAGTTAATAATCTTGAACTGGTTGAGATGCTCCTTGAGAGAGGGAGTGACCCCGAAGCTCGTGATTTTGCGAATCAATTACCCACTCATCGCACGGCGAGTAGACCAATAGAAGAAACGATACGGCGCGCAATAGAAAACTTGAAAGATGGCGGCGAATCGCAAACACAGAAAATTATCAATTATATGGGATTTGGGATAGGACTAGGAGTCGGACTTGGAATGGCCCTGGCGAAGCAGCAAGAAATGTATGCAGAGAAATTAAGGGAGGAAGAGAAGAAGGCAAAAGCCTCGGCTGACGCGAAAAGACAAGAGATGAATGCGAGGCTGAAAAAAAAGCCTGAAAAGGAAAAGAAGCAGGAACGGTCGTTATTGTAGTGTGATCACTATTTGTATGTTTTAAGTAAAATAATTACACTTCCATTAGTACATGCTTAAGAATATTTCCTTTATTATTAAATCCACATAAACAAATTGAATTAACTAAATCAAGCGGCTACAATATATATTATCAGTCATTTTCCTCAGCGAATTCTTCTTGAACAGCATTCAAATCTTCCTCGTCATAAGTGCTATCCGTCTCATAGTCAGATCCGTTCTCAAGGTCCCCTTCGACCTCTTGGGTACCAACACTTTCATGGTCAACAACCTTAGGTGCAAGCACCGTTACTTCCTCCTTTTTCTGCGATTTGACTCGCACGCGTGTTCTGGCGGTAGGAGCCCCCGTAAACACTGTCGTAGCAGCTTTCTTGGTCGCTTCTTTCTCCGCAGCTTCCGTCACTGCAGATGCCGCTGCTGCTGATAAAGGATTCTTAACCGGCTCAAAAGGTATGGCTATGGCTATGCCATTCAGCTCCATACTCTGTCGGATCACTTCTTCCAAAACGGTGAGTGCCTCTGTTCCGAAGGAGTAGATCTTACAGAACTTTCGGGCGAGCATGAGCGGGTCATCCCACTCCTCCACTTTGATCTTCACAGAACGGTGTTTGCTTAACAGCACATCAACGATAAGACGCGGTTTATGGTGAGTTTTCTCCTTGCGAGCCTTTTTTTCGGCACTACGTTTATCACTCTCGAAAGTGAATTCTTTGGTTCCTTTCGCAAATACTTTCACACTTTTAGCGTATCTCGCTTCAGATTCAGCATGTTCGTGAGCTTTCCGTTCTTCTTCGGCCCTTCGCATTGCTTGTGCATCACGCATACGTTGTACAGATTTATCCCAACCAGAAATTTTCTCCGGCGTAGTAGAATTATTTACCTGGCTGCCTGCAAATTTTGACTTCACGTTTGGCGCAAACGTACATTCACTAAGGTCGTGCTCTGGCTTGGGGATATATTCAGTTCGAGGTACTCTAGGTTTATCTCTGTATGAGTACAAACGCTCATGGGCGGGTATCTTGCTCTCCTCTGCTGCCACCGAGTTCTCAACACTGCTGGTGTCTCCGTTGAAGTCTGCTGCATTTACGTCTTGGGAGGTTATCACATGCTCATCCTGCTCCCCCAGCACATCCGTTCTTTGCGCGTAACGCGGCAAATTATCATTTACCACATGTTTAGTGTACAATTTTGAGGAAGAATGCGTGGCCCTGCCTCCTTTGGCCCTCGGAGAAATCTTAGGGGTAAAAGTGCAATGGGACATTTGCTCCTCCAGATGGGCTTCCCTCATAGCAATCCTGCGGTCATGGGACTTTTTTGACCTCTCCAACATGAGATCTAGGCCACCAATCCTTCCTTCTGCCCCTTCAGCCTCCAACTTGCTTTGTGCTAACTTTTTGCTTTCTAAATTGAGGTGAGGCTTAAACGTGTCCTTTTCTACCCCAACTCTGTTTTCTCTCTTTTCATCTACCTCCGCTCTCATAATCAGTAATAACTGGCCACAGTATGCTTTGAACACCTGTTGTGGGGTTAGAACTACTGCCTCATTAGGGTTGTCTCCAGTCGTTGGGGAGAGGGGGCGTGCACTACTACGTCCAAAGGAGGTATGCTTCTTCTTGGAATTGGACATTGGGCTCTTAGTGGCACTTACAGTGCGCGGGATATGGTGCGGTGAGCGGTAGGGGGTGTTGACTGCGGGATGGGCCGAAACATGCGGCGGCGGAGGCGGCATGTGCCCCCCCGGGGAGGACGGAGAGGGGGGATCGGCCTCATCTAGTTTAGCATTCGTGAAGTCTATAGTGGTGCGAGGGGCATGTTCCTGGTAGAATCTCTCCCCGTGGTCTTCCTGTGTAATCACCCTTCCGTCCCAGTGCGGAATAGTGGCGCTCAGCGCTTCTCTACGCGCGATGGGCATGCTGTGCTTCATGAACTGGCTCCACGTGACGAAGACCTCTGCTGACGACTGGGCTCTGGAGGACAGTATAGCCCAAGCACTTTCCGTGACCTTGAACTTATCCTCCTCTGGGATCTTGCCCACCTTGCTGAGAATCTCTGCGCCACCCAAGAGGTCTTCGTAACTGAGTGAGCCCCTGCTGTAGGTATCTAATCTATCGAACAGAGCCCTGCTCTCCCTCTCTGCTTTTTGTTCTAATATGCGTTCACTACGAGAATTGAGCTTCGACGAAGAAGCCATGCGATCGACTTCCTGTCTGCTCCGCAGACTTTGCTGCCGAAGTCTTTCTTCGCGATCCACAGCATCTCTATACATGAAGTCGTGAGCATTCATTTCGTTGTCGCCTCCCCCTGAGACGCCATCTTGTGCTTCTCGTACTATTGTCTTACTTTTCTGTGAGATTTTTGGCGAGAATAACTTCTGGCCAGTTTTCGAATCGTAGTTAACATGCCTATCTCTTTTTTCCTGTATGTTCTCTTGAATCTTAGCGTTCTTCTCGTACAGCCTGTGAAATTTGACGTAATTGCCACATGGAGTGCTCCCTGTCACACTTGAGTTGGCGCTTTTACTACTATCTATGGATCTAGCAAGGGTTTCTCTTTCCTCTCTCTGCTTCTTAGCAAACATGCTTCGGCTCTTCTTACTGATTGCAGGTGAGAATGTATGCTCAGCAGTATCTTCAAGTTCACGAGTTGCTTTCAGCATGTCTAGTTTCTGCTTCCTCATCATTTCTGCCCGTTCTACATTCTTAGTATAAGACGATTCACGGTCAGGAAGCTCATAATACTCCGTCACTAGCTGCGGCTTGAAACTGAATTCTTCACGACTCTTATTCTCCGCGTCGATCACATTTAGCTTCTTTCGCAGCTCGAATAGCTGCCCTTTCAAGCTCAGCTTCTCCCCCAAAGTAAGCTCAGAGACATTCATCATACCTGATTTTTCACTTCACAACAAGTTACACTCTATAAATGTCTAAGTTTGCTGTTAAACCGAACAATCATCGTTTCTGGTAACGGTGAACGTGCGGAAGAATGAAGCGTACGTTCATCGTGAATTTCGAGGACTTGATATTAAAATTTCAATTCTTCTCTGGATAAGTAGTTTTGATTCGTTTGTTGCTCGTCGACCTGTCCAAAGGATGTTACAATGCGTAGATAATATATCATCAAGTGTTATAAAGTGCGAGACAAAATTGCTTTTGACGAAGAGGATTTCACAGGAGTTTCTTCGGAGCCATTTATTCCGATTCACATGGTGCTTTGTTTCTATTCGCATAACTGCAAAGAAATCAAGCTTATTGATAGTTGAGAAGAATGGCAGCGCTCGTAATGAAATCGATCTGTCCGATATCATCGAAGTGCAGCCACATCATTATCACGCGTACCATCTTGAAGAGTCGAATCGCCCGTATTGCTTATCTGTGAAATGCCTCAAAGACATTGAAATATTGTTTCAATTCGACGAGAGAAAAGATATGGATATGTTCAGCATTGAAATGAAAAATTCTCTATCTGAAAACAAGAAGCTTAAGCTGATACCCCTCCTCACAGAAAGCCTAAGAGGCCTGCTAGGGTCTCTCCAAGCCAGAGTTAGAGAGCAAATTCGGAGCGAGTCAAAAAAGTGTTCCCCATTCGATCCTGACTTTGAAGATAACGAGACTGTGTGTGTAGACGTCTCTGAATGTTCGGATGGAGTGCACATCCAGGAATATCCTATGGGAGCCATGCTCTACGGGCAGAAGCTGGCCATCGCGAGGCAGGTGGAGAGCGCCCGCACCCTCCTATGGCAGAGCATGCAACTGAGGACCAGGACCAAAGGTACTCGGTTGAGATCGCCCCCCCACTCCCTTTCCTCCCCTCGTCCCAATGTGCTTGTGCACAACGATGAGAAGTCTACCCAGTCCTCGCATTCCCAGGATCATGGATATGTGTCCACCGGTGCCTCTAAATCCCATTGTCACGAGTCGTACAAGTTACATGATGGGTGTAATAGATACGACGGACAAGAGAAATGCACAGAACCTGATTCTGAATCCGTAGGGTCAGATTACCCTAACTATCCTGCTTACACTGCTACACTGCCCTGCAGTGTGTGGCATGAAGTTCCCGTTCCGCGCCTGAACATCGTCATGCTCGTGGTGGGTACCCGGGGTGACGTGGAACCCTTCATTGAGATTGGCTGCAGGCTCATGTCCGAAGGTGCGTTAGTTAACTACTTTATAGGAGTGACTATCTTCTCTATGCCTCGATGTATGTCTCTCTCCCTCTCTGGCACAATACCATCTCATCTCACCACAAACGCATAAAAAGGGCACCGTGTCCGCCTGGCTGCACACGAGTGCTTCCGGCAGTGGGTGCAGGAGACAGGGCTGCAGTTCTACCCCCTGAAGGGAGACCCGAAGGCGCTCTCTGCCTTCATGTGCAAAAGCCGTGGACAGCTGTTTTCCCCCAACACCGAGACCGTACGAGCGTACCCTCGCTACAGTCAGATGATGGAGGACATCATCGAGAGCTGCTGGGATGCATGTACCCTCCCGGACCCTCACGGTAATAGCAGCGATAAGGGTAGGGTAGGAAAAAAGCTTCCTGTTATGTACAAAAACGACCAAAACCATTATGGGGGATCTTGCATGGCCAATATGGGTCATACGGGGTCCGACATTAGCGATGTATCAGATGGCAAGTCAGACTGCATGCCACCCACCCTGCACGCTCCACCGGACGCTATCATCGCCAACCCAGTGGCCTTCTCCCACGTGCACTGCGCAGAGAGCCTCGGGGTGCCTCTGCACATCATGTTCCCGCAGCCATGGGTGATGACAAAGGTAAGTGCCTTCCTCTATGTATAGTAAATGTGCCTCGCTCTGTCTCGAATCCGCACTTACACGCCTTAACATCTTGATATCATCATAACATCATCACAACATAAGGCCTGGCCGCACCCCCTGTCCGGCCTGCCCTACGACCCTGCCGCCTGGGGGGCCTGCAACGGCATTTCCTATGGTGCGTGCGTTTAGTGCCTGGTATCTATGTCTATCTGATACGTCTGTGTACCTGACTCTAATCTTTTTTTTGAATGAATGCAATACAGGCTTCGTCGACCTCATGACCTGGTTAGGCCTGGAAGGCAGCATCAACGTCCTTAGAGCGCGCATGGGCCTGCAGGGCACCAGTGTGGGGGAGGGACATTGGAACAGCATCAATACCAAGAATATACCCTTTAGCCAGATACTCAGCCCGGCTCTGGTACGAATATAATGAATCTCCGATGGCTTTAGAGGAGCTTTAGATAGCATTACAGCAGATATTGCACTAGTGGTGTCCATACTAACAACAACACTTAAACAACACTGCATCGTACGTTATCACTGCAGGTGCCCAGACCCAAGGACTGGCCTATGCACACCCAGATCGTGGGTACTTGTGCCCCCAGCACCAGGCCCAGGCCCAGCCAGGACCCCCGACTGCTGGCCTTCCTGCACGGCCCCGCTAAGAGTCATGTCCAAGCTTGTGCCAACGACAGCCGCTCGGAAAATAGTCAACTATGCCAAGGAGATTTACAAGGCACAAATGGTGCTTGTACACAGACCCACCGGAAGCCCATCTTCATCGGGTTCGGAAGCATGGTCCCGAACGAGGAGGAGCTGGAAGCTTGTCTTGTACCACTGCTGGAGGGGGCAGCGCTCACGGGCAACCGTATCCTTGTACAAACGGGCTGGAGCGATGTGACCCAGGATACGTTCGACGATATCGCTGTACGTGCGGAGAGGGCTGCAGCACTCGTGAGAGGCGCCATGCAGTCTGTTGATAGTCCCATCGAGAGTCCCGCTGATAGATTTACGGATAGTCTTAATAATAGCTCTAGTGACATTTCCAGTAATGGTCATTCTACCCTATGGACTGCGGCCCAGGACTGCTTTCTTCTGCGAACCCCGTGCGAGCACTCCTGGCTGTTCCGCCAGGTGGGTGAATTAGTGATCTTTAGGTTGATGTATTCTGAGTGGTTCATGCGAAATGTCCAGTGTAGCTCTATCGCAATATGCATACCATACTCACAATGATTCCCATTGCCTTTGTTGTTGACCGCGCGTTTCGTTATTTATACACAGGTGTCGGCCGTGGTGCACCATGGGGGGGCAGGCACCACCCATGCGGGCATAAGTGCTGGAAGACCCACTTGGGTGTGTCCCTTCTTCGGCGACCAGGCCTTCTGGGGGCACATGGTGTGGAAGCAGGGCATGGGCCCGCGGCCCTGCTCCATAAAATTACTAAATTTCCCTACGGTAGTCGCCGCCTTCGAGCTGCTCATGCAGGACTCAGTCCGTGCCAAGGCCAGGGAAATGGCAGATAGGATGAAAAGGGAGCCTGATGGGGCGAAAGTGGCAGGTGGGTAGATAGTTGGACTTCGGAGGGCCATAGCGCTATGCTGTACAATGTCTGTATCTTATGTATATGTATCATGACTTCGCTTGCAATAATTGCATTTTACCCAAATTAATGTCTACATTCTCCGTAATCTACAGCTGAGGCCTTCACCACCCAGCTGCCGCTGCACCAGCAGCTGTGCCCGCTAAGCCTGCTACTAGGGGAGTCCACCCTTACCCAAGTTCACTGCCGGCAGTGCGACGTTGATATGAGTCTTGAAGCCTCAAACTGCGTGCATATCGGGGCTAGAACTTCCCACGAGCTGTGTCCCGTGTCCCACGCCGACTTTGCTCCCCAACGGCCCAGCGGCACGGTACACAGATATGAGTGAATGTGGACTTCAGAGGGTTAGAGTATAGGCCTTTCACTAATAATGACCCCCAAGTACCATCAATCAACATTTATCCACAGATGCAAGGCTGTATACACGGTGCGCTTGGTATGGTCCGAGAGGTAGCAGGTGGAGTAGCAGACGTGCTCATACACCCTGCCAAGGGGGCCGTGCAGGGGGGGCTCATCGGAGGACTGAGCGGGGTGCTAACAGGTATGCAGTCGCTCGTGCGCCAGGCGCGCAAGGGGGCTGCTACTCTAAGGGGAAAAGTGCGCGCCTCTACTGCAGGACCCATGCACCCCTACTACTCGAGCTGCTATCCCGGACACAGTAGTAGCAAAGGGCACAGTACAGAGTGCAACGGAGAGACAACACAAACATATGGCTTATACGGGGGCCAATGTGAGAATTTTGAGAGGCAGTATGGGTCTACACATGTGGGAAAGCGATTACGACTGCAGTATGGGCTGGGGCAGGTGCGTGCTAGAAGGGAATGTACGGATGGGGTGGGAGGCTCATTCCAACCTCACCAGGGTTGGAATGTACGAGTCCGTTCCATCTCGCATCCATGAGTGAACCTTTGTGTGGCCCACCAGCACTAACCCACTCAGCGCGTTATTACCTGCAGATGGCCAAGCTACCACCCGACAAAGGCTGCGAGCCCCTGAGCTGTATGGAATACGAGGACCTGATCCACCTGTGTTCGGAGAACCTTTCGGCCAACTCCCTCAGCGATATTGATGAGAACTATGGGGATGATAGGGCAACTCCCATGCACACAGACGACTGTGATATCTTTCACACCACCAACTCCCACCCGCAATCCACACAGTTCACCTGCAGCAGCATCGCCTCTCTACAGGACGTGGAGATGTCACAGCTGTCCCTCCTGAACGGGGGTAATGATACCAACACCGCAGGTAACTATGGGGGTAATGGGGACAGGTGTGACTTAAAGGCCCTCTCTACGGGGCATTGCAGCAGCCCCGGAGGCCCGTCGCCTTTCGCAGATGCCATGGACCCGGTGGGCTCGGGGACCTTCCGGGGGGAAGGGTTCCGGGTGGGTACGTGAATAAGGGAATTATAGCGGGCTTTGGGGCGATTATCTTAGCCAATAAACCTTATCATCAAGGTAATGACGATCCCTAAACATGTCGATAGGTGTCTGTGCGCTCAAGGCCTGCATGGGGCTTCTGAGCGACATCAAAAAGGGGCGTGTCGCAGTCCCAACCGGCCAGGGGGTGTCGTGTGATGACCTTGCGGATTATCTACTCACAGATACTAGTGCATGCCATGCTACCTCTAGTACCCCTACTAGTACTACTGAAGCGGGTGGGAGAGACGCTTTCCAGGGAAGACACAAGGACAGGGGGCTGCTGGCGCGGGGGCTGGCGGAGGTGCTGTGCCGGGGCAGAGACCGGCTGCACCTGACCGACTTAGTGTTGTTCCTCTCCAACGCCTCATCGAATCTGTAGAAAAAAATTGATCGAAATCCGATGGGAATGATATGAGTAAGGGTAGGGTAGGGTGTATATGATGTACATAATTAAGGTTGATATGTTGTTATTATGCAGCGAATGACGTAACAGTGGATGAGCTGCCAATCAGCAAACCGTATCACATTATAATGGTAGTAGCAAAGTGAATTAATCCGTCTAAGAAGGGCAATGAAATTGTGATCAATCAAAACACAATTT